>ERZ772799.231-NODE-231-length-22497-cov-8.952500_pt1 | contig 22497 bp, 19 predicted proteins | sample MGYA00511345_ERZ772799 | MGnify/ENA primary metagenome ERZ772799 (study PRJEB29015, sample SAMEA2738037) | human oral metagenome | biome: human oral; feature: human-associated habitat; material: saliva | place: China | collected 2238 ... | reverse complement strand
TGCCACACCATATTGGCGCAGTAAAAATGGCGGAAGTTGAATTAAAATACGGAAAGGATCCTGAGATGCGTAAGCTTGCTGAGAATATTATTAACGCACAACAAGCGGAAATTGAACAAATGCAAAAATGGCTTAAAGCACACAACAAAAAAGCAAGCCGTAGCCTGTATCCCCGCTAACCGCGTTCGTGGCTGCGCCACACACCCCACCTGAGGATGGCACAAACTTTAAAACCAAGGTGTAGGATGTGTGTGGTACGCACGCACGCGTTTTCATCATTCAAAACATTGTTTCAAATTTTCAGACGACCTCAAACGTCGTCTGAAAATCTCTAGCATAAAGGTCGTCTGAAAACCAATTTGGCGTTTTCAGACGACCTTTTGCTGATTTTGGGCTGTCTATACAGTTGTTTAAGAGCTGATTTCCTCCAGCGTCCTGCCTTTCGTTTCTTCGCCTAAAGCCAAAATTACCAATACAATCAGCATCATCACGCCGGCAAACATCATGAATATATTGCCGAATCCTTCGCTGCCGCCGACCATTTTGGCGACCACCATAGGTGCGAGAATGCCGCCGATGCGCCCGATTGCGCCAGCCCAGCCGGAGGCGAAGGCGCGGAAGCGGAGGGGGTAGAGTTCGGGTGTGTAGGTGTATAAAACGCCCCATGCGCCGAGGTTGAAGAACGACATCAGGCTGCCCCACGCCATGACTTCGGCGGCGCTGCTGCTTTGTCCGAAAAACCACGCGCAGACGGCACAGGCGGCGAGAAAGCCTGCCAAAGTCGCTTTGCGTCCGATTTTTTCCACCAATGCCGCCGCCGCGATGTAGCCGGGCAGTTGCGCGACAATCATCACCAGCACATATTCAAAGGTTTTGACCACCGTATTGCCTTGTTCGACCAAGAGCTTTGGCAGCCAAGTAAAAATGCCGTAATAGGAAAAGACGATGCCGAACCAAACCAGCCACAGCATCAGCGTGCGCCGTGCGAAAGGCTGTTGCCATAATTGTATGAAACGGATGCGCTGTTTTTCCTGTTGCGGCGGTGCTATGGCTGTTGCGGCGGGCGTAATTCCCGCTTCATTTTCCAAGCGGCTGACCAGCCGGTGCGCTTCGTCCGTTTTGCCTTGCGAGAGCAGGTAGGGTACGGATTCGGGGATGAATTTCAACACCAGCGGGATATACAAAATAGGCAGCGCGCCGATTAAAAATGCGCTGTGCCAGCCGAATTTTGGGATAAAGAAATAGGAAGCGAGTGCGGCGGCAAGCCAGCCCAGCCCCCAAAAACTTTCCAGCAACACGATAAAGCGTCCGCGTACTTTCGGCGGGGCGTATTCGCTAACCAAGGACACCGCGACGGGAAGCTGTCCGCCCATTCCTACGCCGACAAAGAAGCGACAGGTAAGTAGTGTTGCAATGTCAGGTGCAAAGGCGCATAGGCCCGTCGCCGTGCTGTACACCGCCATGGTCGCGGCAAATACGGTTTTCCTGCCGAAGCGGTCTGCCAGCCAGCCGCTCGCTACCGCCCCCAGTGCCATGCCGATAAAGGCGATGCTGACTATCCAGCCCAGTTGCGCCGGCTGCAAACCCCATTCTTTGCCCAATGCGGGCAATATAAACGACACGATGCCGGTATCCATTGCGTCAAACAGCCAGCCGATGCCGACCAATACCAGTAATTTGTAGTGGAACCTGCCCGGCGGCAATGCTTGCAGGCGGGAAAGAATGTCCATCTTGATTCTCCTTTGGGGTTTTGAGGAAGTATATATAGCAGATTCGCTTGATTTTTGATACGGTACCTGCCAGCTGCCGTCATTCCCGCGCAGGCGGAAAACCGTCGGAAACTTTGAACAACAGATATTTGCAAAACGGTTGCCTAAATTCAAAAGTGGATTCCCGCCTGCGCGGGAATGACGACATAGATGCTTTTGATTTGGACTTACAGTAGAGTTTTTGCGAAATTGGGTATTACCGGAAAGTAGGCCCGGTGCTTGAGCGTGTACTGAAAATGGTTTGGGGTCGTCTGAAAACGATTGGGCAAAATCCAATATGTCCGTTTTCAGACGACCTTTTTCGAATCTTCTTGGTTTTCTTCTTTTGCCCAATGCTCCCTTACCCGCGCTTTGCCGTCCGCGTCCAAACGGCGGTAAAGATTGATGACTTCGTCGGCGGAGGCGGTGTTTTCCGGCTGCGCCGCGCCGAACAGGGAGCGCACATAATCATCCGCTGGATGGTTTTGAATATCCTGCGGCGTATCGACCTGCAACAGCCTGCCTTGGTGCATCACGCCGATGCGGCAGGCGAGTTTGGCGGCTTCGTTCATGTCGTGGGTAACGAAAACGATGGTGGTGCCGAGTTTTTTGTGTATCAACGATACGGTTTCTTGAAGGGAAGCGCGGGCGAGCGGGTCGAGGGCGGAAAAGGGTTCGTCCATCAGCAGGATGTCGGGTTTGGCAGCGATGGCACGCAGGATGCCGATGCGCTGCTGTTCGCCGCCGGAGAGTTCGTGCGGATAGCGGTTTAGGTAGGTTTCGGGCGGCATACCGACCAGCTCGAGCAGTTCGTTCACGCGCGATGTGCGCTTCGGTTTGTCCCAGCCTAAAATGTCGGGCATCAATTCGATGTTTTGCCGAACGGTCATGGTGGGGAACAAGGCGATTTGTTGCAGCACGTAACCGATGCGGTGACGCAGCCCTCGAATGTCGTAATCTTTGATACGCCTGCCGTTGAAATAAACATCGCCGTCGGTCGGCTCGGTCAGCGCGTTAATCATGCGCAGCGTGGTCGATTTGCCGCTGCCCGAACCGCCCACCAACACGAAAAACTCGCCTTGGTAAATGGTGAGGTTCAGTTCGTTCACGGCGGTGTGGTTGTCGTAACGTTTGCTGACGTTTTTGAATTCGATTAAGGGGGTGTTGTGTTCAGGCTGCATCATAAATATCCTTTGCAACTTCGACAAAGCGGCGTGGTTCATGTTCCGAAAACTTTGGTAGGTCGTCTGAAAAGTGCAGGCTGCTTTTTGGGTTTTCAGACGACCTCCAAAGCAGCTTGCACTCAGGTGTTTTGGATTGACTAACGCGAGCTATCTGCCAAATACTTTCCGCCAGGCATTCGGATTGATTTTAAACTTGGCTTTGAACTGCAAACGTAGGTTTGCCGCGCTGCCGAAGCCGCTTTGTTCGGCGATGCGTTCTATCGGCAAATCCGTATTTTCCAATAAATCCTGTACCTGCCATAGCCGCTCTGTGGTGAGCCACTCACCGAAATTCATGCCTGTGGCTTGAGAAAAATGGCGGATGAAGGTTCGACGGGAAACAGCTAATTTTTTTGCCAAATCGTCCAAGCGGTATGGGGTGGCAAGGTTTTGGCGCAGTTCGTCCAATAAGTGATTGATTTTGTCATCGGCGGTACGACGTTCGACAGGTCGGTGGATAAACTGTGCCTGCCCGCCTTCGCGGTGTGGTGCCGCAACCAAGGTACGGGCAAGGTCGTTGGCAACGGTTGCACCGTAGATTTTGCGGATGAGGTACAGGCAGCAATCTAGCCCGCCCGCCGCACCTGCCGATGTTAAAAAGTTGCCGTCTTCCGCATATAGGCGGTTGGTATCCAGATGAATTTTAGGGAAACGGCGGACAAAGTCGTCTTCGGCAAGCCAGTGGGTGGCGGCGGTTCTGCCGTCTAAAAGTCCTGTGTAGGCAAGGGCGTAAGTGCCGTAACATAGGGCGGTGATATGTGCACCACGTTGTACTGCTTTCTGTAAATGTGCGCTCAACTCGGGTGTCGGGGCTTCTTCAATATTGCGCCAGCCTGCGATGACGATGATGTCGGCTTCTTCCGTCAAATCCAAGCCGCCGTGTACGGGAATACTTGCGCCCAGTGCCGTGATGACGTCTTTGCTGTCATCGGAACAGATTTTCAGATCAAAGAGTGGATTGTCCCGATAGGTCGTCTGAAAAACAGAAAAGGGAATGTTGAAGACAAAATCATTCATGCCCGATTGAGCATATAGCACGATTTTGGGAACAGTTTGATTTTGGAGAAACTCGTTACGCTCGTTTTCAGACGACATTTTGGCACTATCCTTGCGTTTATTGGCAATATTGCCTATTTTAGCCGATACACCTGCTGCTTAAAATACGCTCCATGATTTTTTAAGGAGCAACATCATGAAATCCAAGCAATTTATTCTTGCCACTGTTTTGGGCGCGACAGCCTTTTCCGCTTGGGCAGACGATTCATACCAACATATCCGTAATGCTACCGCCAAAGTCGAATATGCGGGGCAGACGTTTTTGATTGATCCGTTTTTCGCCCCCAAGCATTCCATGAACGGCTTTGCCGGCACGTTCAACAGCCAAGCCAAAATGCCGCTGGTCGGACTGCCGATGAGCGTGAATAAAATTTTGGACGGTGTGGATGCAGTTATCGTTACCCATACTCACGAAGACCATTGGGACGAAACCGCCGCACGTTCCATTCCGAAAAACCTGCCCGTATATGTGCAGCACCAAGCCGACGCGGCAAAAATCCGCAGCCAAGGCTTTACTGATGTACGCGTGTTGAACGGCAGCAGTGTCTTCAACGGCGTAACCATCAGCAAAACCGGCGGCGTACACGGTACAGAAGCCATGTATGCCAACCCTCAGCTAGCCGAAATCTTAGGTGATGCAATGGGTGTGGTATTCCAAAGCAGCGGACATAAAACCGCTTATATTATGGGTGATACTGTGTGGACGGCAGATGTAAACAAAGCATTGAACCGCTACAAACCCGATTATCTGATTATGAACACGGGCTACGCGCTGATTTCGGGCATTTCAGACGGCATTATTATGGGGACGGCTGATGTATTAAAAGCCAGCCAAGTCATGCCTAAAGCCAAAATCATCACCGTACACATGGATACCGTGAATCATACCGCCGTCAGCCGCGCCGATATGCGTAAATTTATACGCGGTCAAGGCATTGAAAGCCGCGTGAACGTTCCGGAAGACGGAGAAATTGTGAAGCTGGATTGATAAACGACACATTACCCTAAGCAGCCTGCACCTTGTTTTCAAAGTGCAGGCTGCTTTTGGCTTTCAGGTAGCCTTTTGGCTGTGCAGAAACTTCGTTTTAACTTCGTTGAAGCTGCGCTTTCAGACGACCCCAAAAGCGGCTACCCGTTTCATCGGCCATGATTCGGTTGTCCAAACGCGTTCAAATTCTTCGGCGAAACCGTGTTGCGCGGCGTAGGTTTGCAGTTGTTGCAGCCAGGTTTTCGGGGCGATGTCGGCGGCGGCGCGGGTGGTGTGCAGCAGGTAGGGGCGGGTATCGAAAGCGTGGACGATGTGCTGGCTGACGGCGTTTAAGGCTTGGGGATTGTGGTCGGTTTGTTTGGCGATTTTTTCGTATTGCGACAGGGCGGCGGTTTTTGCGGTTTCGTGTTCGGCGGCGGTTTGCGGGCTGTGTCGGGCGGTGGTGGCCTGGATGGTAATCAGGGGCGGCAGTTGCCCTTCGGTAAGCGCGGCGGCGAGGCGCAGGTGTCCGTCTAAAATCAGCCGGCGGTCGGACAGGGCGGGGAGTTCGTACACCAATACGGGCGGCAGTTGGTTTTGCCGTGCGCGTTTGCGCCAATATTTCAGACGACCGTCTTCGGTGTGGTGGGTTTTCAGGGCGATGAAGCGTTCGGCTTGGGTATAAAAATTGTTGTCCAGCGCGTCGAAACGGCTGCCTGAAAACAGCCATTGGGCGTAGTTTTCGTCGGTTTCGGGCCGCCCTAAGGCGGTGTCGTGCCAGCATTCGCCCCATCGCTTCGGCAGGGTTTGGGCGGGGCGGTAGTCGAAGTGCCATTCGCCGATGCCGAGCAGCCCTGCGTTGTGGGCGGCGAGTTGTTCGATGAAATATTTGTTCCAAAACAGGCCTCGCTTTGCGGCGGGTTGGCGGGCGATGTGTTCGTTTACGCGGCTGCCGATGTGCCCGACGGGCTGGTATGCCTGCCAGCTTTCGGCGTAGCTGCGGACGAGGTAAACGTCGTATAAATCGTGGCTGAAGAAAGACCAGAACACGGGTTCATCGTTGTAAGTCAGGCTGAGGCTGATACCGTCGGGTGTGTGGAGTTTCAGACGACCTTGCGTTTGACGGTCGATATGCAGGGCGAGGCTGTTTGGGGAGGTGGGATTATGGGTCAGGTTGCCGCTGTATTGTTCCAGCGCGGCGGTTAGCGATTGGTAGTGCATGGGGTGTCCTTTGTGAGGCGTTCAGCGATAACTGATGACGATCATCGTACTGCCGTCTTTATTGTGGTAATACGCGCCCGCATTGCCCCAGGCAAATTGACGGCATTTGCCGGATAACGATGCTTTAATGGAACAAGGGGCATCGCCCAGTTGTTTATTCAGCCATCGATCAAACTGTTTTCTGCGTTGTAATTCGCGCTCCTCCGACCATGCTGCCCAGCTGTTGTCCTCGCCTATCGGGCAGAAGAATATGGATAAGCGCTCCAGCCGCTGCTGCTCGAACCGAGCGGTAAGGGTGTATTGTTCAGACTGTTTGGTAAATGACAAACTGAAAAATGTTATTCCCGCTTGCAGATGATTCGGGCTGGATTTTGGGAAGGATGCAATCCAGTCATCAAGCGTGGTGCGTGCGCTAATCATGTTGCCGTCCGGCAGGGTAATGCTGCCGTTTTCAGGGTTTATCTTCATCGGTTTGAATGTCCAAATGTAGTTTTCAGACGACCTAAGACCATGTTCGTTTTATCACGCCTTTAAGCCGCACGATTTTTCATTTCACCAACAACCGTCCCTGTCTCGCTAAATTCAAAGTCGCCAGCAACAGCAGCATCACCAAGCCGGAGCCTGCGGTGGCGAGGAAATAGCCTAAAAACAGTAAACGCTCTTCGGCAATCAAATGGAAGCCGCAGCCTGTCATTGCCGCCAAACCGAACGAGAAACCCCAAAAGCTGGGGCTGAATCCTTTTTCCAGCATCCAAGGCAGAAGGCGCAGCAGCAACAGGAATTGCAGGCAGCCGTAGCCGATTAAAAGCAGCGCGAAGGTGTCGATGTTCCCGCCCGATACGGCGAAATAGGCGCCGCAGCCGACAAAAGCGGGCGCAAGCTGAATGCCGACAATACCGCGCACAGGGGCGTTGACGGGTGTGCCGGTGCGCAAACGGCTCAATATGGCGGCTTCCAAGCTAAGCCATGAAAACAAACCCGCGCCCAAAAACAGCCAGGCGTAATCCGACCAACCCAATACCGCCATTGCGGTCGCGCTGACAAAATTGGTGGCAACGGTGGGCAGGTAAACAATCGGCGTGGTGGCATCAAGGGTATGGACGCCGCGCCACAAGCCGCCTGCGCGGTACATGGCAAATGCCAACTGCCCCGCCGTTCCCAGCAAAATCAACCCTTTTGCCGGTAGCGTTTGATAGGGTAAGGCTGCCAAACCTGCCAGCATCGTGGTAATCGGAATCGCGCTGATGAAACAGCATTGCACCAAATCCTGCAAATCCTGCAAAAATTCGGGGCGGAAAAAACGGATTTTGATGATGTAGGCAATGACCAGCAGCAGCCAAAGCACAAAGGCAGCGGCTAACAGCGTTTCCGCAACCCAATTTGGCAAAAGCCCGATATGCGCGCCGTAACGCCAAGACAAACCGAGCGCGAAAAGTCCCAACGGCATACTGAAATAGCTTAGTGGGACGGGAAATTTTTTGGTACTCATGACAATGTGTGTGTTAAGGAAAGGCGGTAGTATAGCCGATTCAAATCGGTAAGCGCAGCTTGGGTCGAGACCCGATAAAGACGTTAAATTTGCCTGAGACATTGGGTTTTAGCATGAGCCGTTTTGGGTATGGATATGCTGATATTTGAGTTTATAAATTCGGTTTTCAGACGACCTTGTCAGATTCCGAGGTCGTCTGAAAAAGTATAGTGGATTGACTTTAAAGCAGTACGGCGTTGCCTCGCCTTAGCTCAAAGAGAACGATTCTCTAAGGTGCTGAAGCACCAAGTGAATCGGTTCCGTACTATCCGCCCTGCCTGGGCGGCGGCGCGGTTTTTTAGTACGCGCCCCACAGCATCAGCAGGGCGCACAATAAAAACAATATCCACTGGCCGAGTAGGAAATAATTTTTGCCGCGCGCACCGGCCATTTTAAGCTGTATCAGCCACACGGTGCACCACAGGCCCAGATAAACAGCAACAAAACGGGCAGCGGCGGCTTCCATACCGTCGAAAATCCGTGTGAACGCAAGCAGGCAGGCTGTGGCGGCCAGCAACAGCAAATCTACACTGACCAACTGGAAGACGCACACAGCCTGCATCCAGTTGCGCGTACCCTGTTGCGTGCTGTTTTCTGCATCGGGTTTCAGGCTTAAGGTTTCGCGGGTGCCGACAAAAAGATGGGCAAAAAATGCCACGGCCAACAGCAGGGCGGCGGCCGCAAAGGGAATGTTCATGTTATGCTCCGATTTTGATGGTTTGGCATATTTCTTCTCGATTGCGTTTATGGCGTTTTTCAAACAGGTTTGCGGAAGGTAATGCAGTAAAAGCGGTTGCTCCACAGCAGCCGCGTTTTCTTTTCCTGTACGGTTTCGGGGATGCAGTTTTCGATTTGTGTCAGGTCGAAATCGGTGTCTTGGAAGTAGTTCCGCGTGAATAGGCTTTTTTTGTATTGTTGTTGGATGAAGTCAGTGGTTTCGTCTGCGATCATGATTTTGGTACAGGGCTTGGCGACGCGCAGCATTTCGTTGATGGCTTTTTGTTTGTCGCTGAAAAAATTAATGCCGCCCACATGGAATACGACATCGAACATATTGTCGGCAAAAGGTAAGTCTTCGGCGTTGCAGTGTACCAAGTCCAAGCCCGTCGCTTTTTTCCGCCATACGTTGCGGCAGCGTGCCAACATGCCGAGCGACAGGTCGGCACCGGTCAAATCCAGCTTGGCGGGGTCGATGCTGGCGGGCAGGTGGTTCAAATCGACGCCTGTGCCGATGGAGACGTAGAGCGCGGTGCAATCCTGCCGCCATTCCGGTTCGTTCATCAGGCTGCGCCGCATTTCGTTGATGCTGTTGCCGTATTTGAGGCGGGCTATCCAGCGTTCGCCGAAATCGTACCAACGGGCGAGGCGGTTATACATATTCATGTATTTGGCGTTATCGCCCGTTACATTGTCGGAATCGAGGCACAACAAGATACCGTCTTGTTCGGGCGGAAGCTGATTTTGCAGGGCTGGTTTGAGCTTTTGGATGAGCTTGGCGGAAGGCATGGTGCTTCTCCTGTCGATGATTAAACTATGCGTATCTCGAGTCGGTTTCGGCAAAGCTGTTAAAACATTGGATTCATCTATCCAACTTATCCGGCGGTGTCGTCTGAAAGTTTGATTGGATGGGGAACAGGCGATTTTGGATGGTTGCGCTGCCTGAAATAAAGGCCGTCTGAAATCGTGTTTCAAACGGCCTTTTGACATAGTTTAAGACAAGGATGGATTAGAACTTGCTTTTGATGTCGTCAATCAGGTTCTCGGCTTTTTCTTTTGCTTCGCTAACCAGATGTTCTGCTTCTTCTTTGCCTTTTTTCAATACGTCGCTTGCTTTTTCCTCAATGTCGGCGGCAACTTCTTTGACTTTGCCGATGCCTTGTTGGATCACGCCTTCTGCTTGGAGTTTGGGATCGTCTAAGAGTTCTCCGGCTTTTTCTTTTACATTACCGCTGATTTGGTCTAATTTACCGCTCATGGCTTATTTCCTTGATGTTTATGTTGATCGAGAAATCACTATAGTCTAATTGATGACTTGTTGCAACTCGGAGGTCGTCTGAAAACCCGTTTCAATAAAATGAAAACCGTTTTTCAGACGACCTGAATCATTTGCCCTTATCGTTTATCAAACCGTTTTTCTGTAAATAATCCCGCGCTACGTCCGCCGGTTTTTCTCCGCCCACTTTCACGCGGTAGTTCATTTCAGTCATTTCGGCTTCGCTGATTTTGCCTGCCAGTTTGTTTAATGTGTTCACGACGTCGGGATGCTGTTCGGCAAACTCAGTTTTCATCAGCGGCGCGCCTTGGTAGGAGGGGAAAAGGGCGATGTCGTCTGAAAGGACGGCGAGGCGGTATTGTTTGAGGTCGCTGTCGGTGGAATAGGCTTCGACGAGGTCGATTTTGCCGTTTAGGAGGGCGGTGTAGCGCAGGGCGGGTTCGAGCGTCGAGAGGTGGTTAAACTGTATGCCGTGTTGTCGCAGACCTTTGTAGCCGTCGGCGCGGTCGGTAAATTCGAGGGTAAAACCGGCGCGGATTTGGTTTTGCACGCGCTTGAGGTCGGATATTTTGTGCAGGTTGTGCGCGGCGGCGTAGTCTTGACTGACGGCGAGGGCGTAGGTGTTTTGGTATGCCATCGGCGGCAGAAAAGTCAGCCGGTGTTGTCGGGCAAGCAGATCTTTGGCGGTTTGGTAGGTCTGTTCGGGAGAAAGGCGGCGGTTTTGCTGTTCGGCGGGGACTTTGACCAGACTTTCAAGGACGGTGCCGGTAAATTCGGGGTAGATGTCGATTTCGCCGCTGTTTAAGGCGTTGAACAGGAATGAGGTTTTGCCGAAATTGGGTTTAAGCATCACTTGCGCGCGCGGATTATTTTCTTCAATCAACTGTTTGTACATATTGATGAGGATGTCGGGTTCACTGCCGAGCTTGCCTGCGATGGTGATTTTTTGTGCGGATGGGTTCGTTTGAAAAATTGGTCCCAAGCCGATGGCGATAAGGATGGCAAGCAGGGCGGCGGTAATCGGCATTTTGTGTTTGGACTTTTGCAGTATGCCGATGCCGCCGCTGACCAATACGGCGAGCAGGGCGGACAGCAACGCGCCGGTAAACGTCATCGCCATATTGTTGCGGTCGATGCCGAGCAGAATCAGGTTGCCCAAACCGCCCGCGCCGATGAGCGCGGCGAGTGTCGCCGTGCCGATAATCAATACGGACGCGGTGCGGATGCCGGAAATCATGGCGGGCAGCGCCATCGGCAATTCAATACGCCATAACGCCTGCCAACGGGACAAGCCGAACGCAGTGTGCGCTTCTTTGATAGCGGGGTCGATTTGGCTCAACCCGAGATAGGTGTTTTGAAAAATCGGCAACAGGGCATAAAGCGTCAGCGCAATCAAAACCGGCGGCGAACCGATGCCGACAAAGGGAATCAGCAAGCCGAGCAGCGCGAGGGACGGAATGGTTTGCAGGATATTGGTCACTTGCAAAACACCTTCCGCCCAACGCCGTTTGTCCGCCAGCCATACGGCGAGCGGCACAGCAAGCGCGACGGCGCAAAGCAGGGCAATCAGGGAGAGGCGGAGGTGTTCAAGCGTCGCCTGCCACAGTTCGGCGGGCGGGACGGGAAGGAAATCAGGCATAAGGTGCAAATCAAACAAAAAAGAACTTCACTACAGCAAAAGGTCGTCTGAAACATTTTCAGACGACCTCGGAGGATTATAAGACAGCGTCAAAACCACCGTCTTCCACCGCCTCAATCAATGCGGCAGGATTGGTTTTCGCAGGGTCGAATTCGATGACCGCATTTTTGTTCTCCAAACTGACTTCGGCTTTGGCAACGCCTTCCGTGTTTTCCAAAATACGGGTAACGCTTTTCACGCAGCCGCCGCAGGTCATACCGCCGATATTGAGGGTAAGGGTTTCCATAGGATTTCCTTTCTGTAAACGAATTGAGTCTAAAAGCCAATAAAATGTGATGGATTAATAAAAATCAGGATGGGGCAGAGAAGCAAGCCATAGTTCAAATCCAATCAACTATAACCCCAAATGTAGGGGCAAAGTCAAGCAGGTCGTCTGAAAACCTGTCATCGTTATATCTGCATTATTTGAGTCATCACGCTACGTTTGATTTGTTCCATTGCTCACAAATAGTCAAATTGATATTGTTATTTATTATAAATGCTGTATTATATTCGGGTAATTATAACAAATAAAATAATAACATCATAAGTTCCTAACTATCTCCTTTATCCGTCATTCAGACGACCTCATTCCACAGATTTTCGATTTCTCAACACCTCAAGCCATTTGTATGGCTTGTTCGTTAAATTTTGCGCGTTTTAAATTTGGAGAATTGATGTGAATTTCGACTATATAGCCCACATCAGAAAATCGGACCAAAAACCACAACCTTTGCAGACTCACCTGACCGAAGCCGCCGCTATCGCAAAATTATTGGCGACTAAGTTAAATTTAGAACAAGCAGGCGAACTGCTTGGGTTGATGCACGATTTTGGCAAATATTCCCAAAAATTCCAAAACTACATTCGCAGGGTTAATAATATTGGGTTCAATTTTGATCAAGATGACGAAGATAGTTTTAAAGGAGGAGACCATTCCACCGCCGGAGCACAATGGGTTTATCGCAAATTGAGGAAGTTTGGCGCAGCACAGGGTATCGGCGAATTGTTCGGACAAATGCTGGGTTTGTGCATTGCATCACACCACGGCGAAGGCTTGATTGACTGTTTGGATGGAGAAGGTAATCAGAAATGGATTGAGCGGTTTAATAAAACTGATGAACTGACACATTTGGTGGAATGCGAACGAAATGCTGATGAAGTCGTTCAGCAAAAAGCATATGAATTGGCAGGAGAAAACCTGATTCGCAGCCTGCTCAAAGCAGTGAAACCGATTCTTTCCGATCCAGCAAGCAACGACAAAATCAAAGAGTTTTACCTCGGCTGCCTGACCCGTTTCCTGTTTAGCTGCCTGATTGATGCCGACCGTATCAACAGTTCGGATTTTGAACGGGAAGCGCAAAAAGAAGTCCGCCGCTTGGCGGAAAAACCAGATTGGCAATCAGCAATTGATAAATTGGAAGCCAAATTAGCAGGTTTTGAAAATCGTCCTGCCGAAGAAATCAAACCTATTGACGAAATCCGCCGCAAAATTTCAGACGACTGTCTAAAAAGAGCATCAGATTCTCAAGGCATTTATACACTCACAGTACCGACCGGTGGCGGCAAAACATTGGCCAGTCTGCGCTACGCTCTGCATCATGCGCAAAAGCACAATCTTGACCGCATCATCTACATCATTCCCTATACTTCCATCATTGATCAAAACGCGGAAGAAGTCCGTAAAATTTATTGTTTAGATTTGAAAGAAGATGACAATGGTGAATTTCATTCATGTAGAGAATGTTCAGAATGTGAGAAGTGGGTGCTCGAACACCACTCCAATTTAGAACCCGAAAAGCAAAGCTGGCAGGACAAACTGCTGTCCGAAAACTGGGATAAGCCCATTGTATTTACCACGATGGTGCAGTTTTTGGATGCTTGGTTCGGCGGCGGTACGCGCGGCGCGCGGCATATCCACCCGATGACCAATGCGGTGCTGATTTTTGATGAAATCCAAACCCTGCCCGTGAAATGCGTACATTTGTTTTGCAATGTGCTGAACTGGTTGACGGCATTTGGCAAAAGCACGGCGGTTTTGTGTACGGCGACGCAGCCTTTGCTCGGTGAATCGGGTTTGCAGAATTTCCCTGAAGGCAAAAGGGAAAGCATTGCCGCGCGCGGTTTGTTAAAGCAGCCTGCACATGCCGAAATCATGGGAACTGATGAGCAAAGAGAAGAGCTTTATAAAAAGTTATCGCGCGTAGAAATCCGATTCAACGAAAAATCAGGCGGTTGGAATGTGGATGAAGCGGGCGCGTTTTTGCTGGAACAGTTTCAGACGACCCCAAGCTGCCTATTTATCGTCAATACCAAAAAATGGGCGCAGGAGCTTTATCAATATTGCCAAAGGCAAAATATGCCGTCCGAATCCTTATTCCATCTCAGCACCAACCAATGCGCGGCGCACCGCAAAGCGATTTTTGACACCATCAAAGCTCGTCTGAAAAACAAAGAACCCGTTATCTGCATCAGCACCCAGTTGATTGAAGCAGGCGTGGATATTTCAATGGCTTGCGTGATTCGTGCCTTAAGCGGATTGGACAGCATTGCCCAAGCGGCAGGGCGTTGCAACCGGCATGGCGAGAAAAAAGGCAAAGGGCTGGTGTGGGTGTTGAATTTGCAGGAGCAGGATTTTACGCGGATATTGCCCGATATTCAGGCAGGCAAAACCCATGCCGAACGCGTGTTTCGCGATTTTGCCGGGCAGGATATTTTGCAGCCAGAAGCGATGAAGCGATATTTTGAATATTATTTTTACCAGCGCAGTGATGAAATGTTGTATTCCGTCAAAAACAGCGAAACAGGTTCACTGCTGGATTGGCTGAGCGATAATAAAAACAATCCTGGCGGTAATATAAATATAAATAACCGCAGAACTGGAAAAATCCAACTGCTGATGCAATCCTTCAAAAGCGCAGGGCGTGCTTTCCAAGCCATAGACGCGCCGACACACGCCGTGATTGTGCCGTATGGTGAAGGTGCGGAACTCATTGCCAAACTCTGCGGCGAATGGGATCCGAAAGAAATGTATGACGCAAAGAAAAAAGCCCAGCGTTACAGCGTGAACGTCTTCCCCAACGTTTGGGATAAATTGCAAAAAGAAAACGCCCTGTATGAAACCATTGAAGGTTCGGGCATTTATTATTTGAATGAACGCTATTACAACGATGAATTCGGCTTGTCTTTGGACGAAACAAGCGAAATGACTTTTTACGATTTATAGGAGCAATATGGACAGCAAAATCAGTTTCCGCGTATGGGGGCGGCAAGCCTTGTTTACCGATCCCGTTACCAAAATTGGCGGCGAAAAATTCAGCTACCAAGTGCCGACATACGAAGCCATTAAAGGCATCGTTAAAAGCATCTATTGGAAACCCACCTTGATTTGGCATATAGACCGCATTCGTGTGATGAAACCCATCCGTACCCAAAGCAAATCCACCAAACCAAGACAGTGGGAATCACCCAAAGGCATAGATCATACTTTGGCGATTTACACCTTTTTGCAGGACGTGGAATACCAAGTGGAAGCCCATTTTGAATGGAACGAACATTGGGAAGAATTGGCAGGCGACCGCAATTTCGGCAAACATATCGCCATTGCCAGAAGAATGTTGGAACGCGGCGGGCGGCAGGATATTTTTCTCGGCACGCGCGATTGCCAAGGCTATGTCGAGCCGTGCACTTTCGGCGAAGGCGAAGGGTTTTACGATGAAATCGATAATTTGGATTTCGGTCTGATGTTCCATAGTTTCGGCTATCCCGAAGAAACCGGAAAACCCGAATTGGTCAGTCGTTTTTGGATGGCAAATATGCAAAACGGTGTGATTGAGTTTCCAGGTGTCAACGATACAGAAGGTCGTCTGAAAACCCGATTTATCCGCAAAATGCAGCTTGAAAAACCGTTCAAGCGCGGCGAAAACGTTAAGCCTGTGGAAGACGAAGCCAAGGAGCTGGAATTATGAGCTGGATGCAGAAACTTTATCGGACGTATAACGAAATTGAAAAGAATGCGAACTTATCGAATTTGGAAAAAGAAAAACTAGCACCATTGTGGCATAGCCCGCAAACTGCCCATATTCAAATTACTTTGGATGGAGATGGAAAGTTTCTTGGAGCTAGGGTTTTAAACGATAAACCGATTATCATGTTGCCCGTAACGGAAAGCTCAGAGGGACGGACAAGCGGTTTGGCTCCCCATGCTTTGGCGGATAGCTTGCAATATATCGCAAAAGATTTAGGGCTGACTTATCAAAAAGAAGTCATTACAGAAATCGAAGGGAAAAACGGTAAAAAGAAAAAAACAAAAAGCAAGCATGAAGACTTGATTTTCAATCTATATACAGAACAGCTAGATAAATGGTGTGCAGCGATAGATAACAAAAAGGTATTGTCAATACAAAAATATGTTCACAAGGGAACGGTATTAGCTGATTTGATAAAAGAAAAAGTCATTCCCGTAGATGATAACGGCGAGTTGCTGACAAATTGGATTGAAAGGGAAAACAAAGACAAGCAAAAACCTGAATTGTTTAATGTTTTGACTAAGGAGCAAGGGAAATTTGAAATCCGAAAAGCTCTTGTTGTTTGGTCAGTGCAAATACCCGGCGATTTTGTTCCTGAAACCTGTAAGGATAAGGAAGTCCAGAAAAGTTGGGGAAATTATTACCAACAGACTTTAAAAAGCCAATTTTGCACAATAACAGGGAATGAACAGAAAATTCGTGAAAGTCATCCCGCAAAATTGCTTTATTCAGGCGACAAAGCAAAATTGATTTCTTCCAATGATAAGGAAGGATTTACCTACTTAGGTCGATTTGAAGAAGCTAACCAAGCAACAACAATTTCGGCTGAAGTATCGCATAAGGCTCATGCCGCACTTAGGTGGTTGATCGATAGGCAAACTACTGCACGAAATAATGAACAAGTTACCGTCGCCTGGGCAATCAGCGGCAAACCCATTCCGTCGCCGATGAAAGATATTTCCACCGAACTGGATTGGACGGATATAGACAACTGGGACATCAGTGCGGTTGAAAATCCCGATGAAGCCGCCGTGCAAAGGCTACCTGAAAATTCGGAAGCATCCCCCGATTGGTCGGTAAATATCGGGCGTGCTGCTGCGCAAATCATCAAAAAGAAACTGCACGGCTATCAGGCAGAATTGAAAGCCCACGAACAAATCTCCCTGATTATGCTCGATTCTGCCACGCCGGGGCGCATGGCACTGACCTATTACCAAGAATTTCTGCCTGCCGACTATTTCGCCAATTTGGATGCATGGATTGATGATTTTTCCTGGTATCAGCGTTACAGCATTGAGCAACCGAATGCTAAAAAATCAGATAAAAAGAAAACCCTCTGGGCTTTCGTCCCGCCGTCGCCTTATAGCATTGCCGAAGCCGTGTACGGCAAATCCCTGTCCGATACGCTCAAAAAACAGCTTTACGCTCGCCTTCTGCCCGTTATCGCAGGCGGAACATCCGTGCCGATTCCTGAAGATTTGGTGCGTCAAAGTTTTCAGGCAGCCTGCAATCCTAATGGCTGCGAAAACTGGGAATGGCAAAGAAACATCGGCGTCGCCTGTGCCCTATACAAAGGCTGGCGCGCTCGTCATTACGATTTATCACAACGGAGAACTTATCCTATGAGTTTAGATACTGAAAACCGCTCGCGCGATTATCTGTATGGCCGATTAATTGCACAAGCAGAAAGCATGGAGTGGTATGCCTTATATTTACAAAATGGTAAAAAAACGCCTACTCGTGCGACTAACGCAGAACGTTATTTCCAACAGTTTGCACAAAGGCCATACAGCACATGGCGAAACCTTGCAAGTGAGAAATTGGTGCCATATCAAAATTATTTGACTAGTCAAGGAAAAGATTTCTATAAGCAGGCTATTGGTGAAATTATGGAGCTTTTCCAAAGGGATGATTATGTTTGTGATGACAAATTAAGTGGCGAATTTCTCTTAGGCTATCATTGCCAAAAAATGGAAAATGCCCGCGAAATTGCCAAACGTAAAGCAGCTAAAGTTAGCAAAGCAAAACTAACAGAAACCAATTAATCTTTTTATGGAGAATGAAAAATGTCTTTAACCAAAAAAATTGATTTTGCTCTGATTATCAAAGTACAAAAAAAGGCAAATCCAAATGGAGATCCTTTAAATGGAAACAGACCGCGCACCGATTTCCAAGGCTTTGGTGAAATGACCGATGTGTGTCTGAAACGCAAAATCCGTGATCGTTTACATGGTGGATTTTATCTGCTTAATGATACAAAACGAGAAAATAAAGTTGAAGAGAATATTTTTGTACAGACAGATGAACAAAAAACAGATGGCATGACCAGTCTGAAGAACCGAGCTGAATCGGAAGAATTTGGATTGGGTAAAAAAGCTTTTGAAGTTAAGAAAGGTCAAGATAAAGTTAAACACAAAGATGAAACTAAAGATCTAGCATGTAAGAAGTGGTTTGATGTAAGAGCTTTTGGTCAAGTTTTTGCTTTTGGTAAAGAAGAAGGTGGTAGTGGAGTTTCTATTGCGATTAGAGGTCCTGTAACTATTCAATCCGCTTTTAGTGTCGAGCCAATTTATGTTGATAGTATACAAATCGTCAAGAGTGTAGATAGTGATGACAAAGAAGGAAAAAATGCTCGAATGGGTATGAAACATCGAGCTACTGATAGTGTTTACGTTGCCTTCGGTGCAATGTCGCCGCAGCTTGCCGAGCGCACCGGTTTTTCAGACGACGATGCTGAAAAAATCAAAGCTGTGCTTACCCAGCTTTTTGAAGGCGACGCATCATCCGCCCGCCCCGAAGGCAGTATGCAGGTGTTGAAACTGATCTGGTGGGAACACAACAGCAAAGCTGGGCAATACTCTTCCGCTAAAGTGCACGGCAGCCTGAAAGTGAATGCGGATGGCAGCTACGAACTGGAAAAACTTGATGGTCTAATTCCGCAGGTAATTGACGGCTTCTAAAAGCATTCAAAAAATGACCGCACTTTTAACCGAAACTCAAGGGGAAAATCAGGACACGCACCTGATTCCCCTTTCTGCCCTGCAACACTACGCCTTCTGCCCGCGCCAATGCGCCCTGATTCATAACGAGCAGGCGTGGGCGGAGAACTATTTGACCGCGCAGGGCAAGGCGTTGCATGAGCGGGTGGATTCGGGTGAGCCGGAAACGCGCAAGGGCGTGCGCTTTGAGCGGACGGTGCATGTGTCGGCGGAGAAGCTGGGTATCAGCGGCGTGTTGGATTTGGTGGAAGTCGAAACAAAAACAGGTCGTCTGAAACCCGTGGAATACAAACGCGGCAAGCCCAAACCTGACCCGATGGACGAAATCCAGCTTTGCGCCCAAGGCTTGTGCTTGGAAGAAATGACAGGGCAAATCGTTAACGAAGGCGCGCTGTGGTATATGCAAACCCGCCACCGCGTCCCCGTCGTGTTTTCAGACGACCTGCGCGCCCAAACACTCGCCACCATCGCCGCCGTGCGCGAACTCCTAAACAGCGGCCAAACCCCGCCGCCCGACTACGGCAAACGCTGCAAAGCCTGCTCGCTGGTGGAGATTTGCCAGCCGGAGTTGCTGGGGAAACGGGATAGGAGTGTGGGGTATGTGGTGGGGTTGTTTGGGGAGTGAATTCTGTGGTTATTAGAAGTGAAAATAACTGTTTAGTAGGAGTATGTATGAAAATCTATATTGATGAATCAGGTAATAGTGGGGATCTTGTTCAGAGAAAAATTGATTTAACATTTTCAAATCAGAATATTTTTACACTTTCAGCTGTGAAAATACCTGAAGATATATATTCTAAACTAGAAAATGAATTTATTCCTGAGTTGAAGAAAAGATATAAAATTCAGAGTGGTGAAATAAAATCTTCAAACTTATTTGATAAAAAACCAAAAGTAATTTTAGAGATTGTATCTTTTATCAAAGATAATAATATTGACTATTTTATAGAAATAACCGACAAAAAATATTATATATGCAATTCAATGGTTATGCATCAGGTAATTCCTCCATATTTTATACCAAGAGAAGAAGAGTTGAATGGAGAGTGGCAAGTATTACGCGAAATATATATGGATACTCTCGTCAGAAATATAGGTGAATCTGAGTATCAATGCTTCTTTGAAGCATGTAAAAATATTAATGAAGAATCTCTATTAAATTCGTTTAATACCCTGAAAGAATTCTTCTCTACAAAAGTTGAAGAAGAAAAAGATTTATACTTAAAAGTTATTTTTCAAAGCATTGAAAATAATGTTGGTATATCTATAGAAGATTATTTTGATATTAAAGAGAAAGAAGGTTTGAATAATGCAGTAAGAAAGTTTATTCCTATTCCAGATGAAAATAAAAAAGGGCAGTTAACTTATTTATTACCACAAATTTCATCACTTACCAACCTTGTGGCTAGAGTTAACTATTTTAATGGTAACCTTGAAGATATTAATTTCATACATGACCAGCAGGTTCATTTTGATGATATGTTATCTTACAATGTTCAAAAGATGTTGGATGTAGGAGAAACAAGATATAAGTTTACAAATTCAAATTTTAATATTAAAAAACCAATTAATATTACTTTCGATACCGATTCAAAGAATAATGTAGGAATTCAAATTGCAGATATTCTTTCTGGATTTACAATGAGATATATGCAAAAAAGATTTAAAAATGAAGATATGGATAGTATCTATCATGAAATATTTGAAAATATAGAATATAACAAGAACTTATCAACCATTAATTATATGATTGGAATTTCTGGTTTTGTAAAGCTAAACAAGGGATATACGCGAAGTATTGAAATTAGTGATGAAGCAAAAAACATGGAAAATGAATATATTCAATATTTGGTTTTTCAGCATATGAAAAATGAAATGCTTAACCTAACCTACAGATAATTTTTAGGTAGCCCACCCCTGTTAAACATCTCCAAACTGCGTTCAAACCCCAAGGAGTTTCCCTATGCGCAAACTGCAAAACACGCTCTATATCACCACCCAAGGCAGTTATCTTCATAAGGAGCGGGAGACGCTGGTGGTGGAGCAGGAGCGTAAGAAGGTGGCGCAGTTGCCGGTGCATTCCATCGGGCATATTTTCTGTTTTGGGAATGTGCTGGTGTCTCCATTTTTGCTGGGGTTTTGCGGTGAAAATAATGTGAATTTGGCGTTCTTTACCGAAAACGGACGTTTCTTGGGGCGGCTTCAGGGGCGGCAGAGCGGCAATGTGCTGCTGCGTCGGGCGCAGTATCGGGTGTCGGAGCAAAATCCCGTGCCGATTGCGCGCAATATCATTGCGGCGAAGATTCAGGCGAGTAAGCGGGTGCTTCAGCGGCAGATTCGTAATTATGGCGAGAATGCGGCGATTCAAAGTGCGGTCGATTCTTTGAACATTTCGCTGCGGCAGTTGAAGGGCGCGGCGGAGCTGGACGTGGTGCGCGGTATTGAAGGCGATGCGGCGGCGCATTATTTCGGCGTATTCGGGCAGCTTTTGAGCGAAAAAAGCGGCTTTACTTTTGACGGGCGAAACCGCCGTCCGCCCAGAGACAGGGTGAATGCGCTGTTGTCGTTTGTGTACAGCATTTTGGGCAAGGACATCAGCGGCGCGCTGCAAGGCGTGGGGCTCGATCCGCAGGTGGGCTTTCTGCACGCCGACCGGCCAGGGCGTGACAGTTTGGCGCAGGATATTTTGGAAGAATTCCGCGCGTGGTGGGCGGACAGGTTGGTGTTGTCGCTGATTAACCGAGGGCAAATCAAATCGCAGGATTTTGTTACCGAGGCAAGCGGTGCGGTAAGCCTAAAAGCGGAGGCGCGTAAGCTCTTGTTCCAAGCCCTGCAGGCGAAAAAGCAGGAGAAAATCGTGCATCCGTTTTTGGGCGAGGAAGTGGAAATCGGCTTGCTGCCGTATATTCAGGCGATGCTGTTGGCGCGGCACTTGCGCGGAGATTTAGCAGAATATCCGCCGTTTTTGATGAGATAGGTTTACAGGTCGTCTGAAAACGGGTTGGATGTTTTCAGACGACCTCTAAAGCAGCCTGCACATGGGAATACAAAATGCTGATGTTGATTACTTACGATATTTCGCTGGAAGACGCGGAAGGACAGGCAAGGCTGCGGCGCGTAGCGAAATTGTGTCTGGACTACGGCGTGCGCGTGCAGTATTCGGTATTCGAATGCGACATTGCACCCGACCAGTGGGTCGTTTTAAAGGACAAACTTTTGAAAACCTACAACCCTGAAACCGACAGCTTGCGCTTTTACCATCTGGGCAGCAAATGGCGGCGCAAAGTGGAACACCACGGCGCAAAACCGGCGGTGGATGTGTTTAAGGATACGTTGATTGTGTGAATCGCCAACCTGCGGTTCTCATGAAAATGCTGCAAGGTTGGCGAATTGGGATTGTTCTTTAACAATCAGGATATTGTGAATGCGGGTGTAACGAAAAAGGCTGTGTTATACTCGCGTTCACGCTTTTCTTGGGAGCTTAGCGAAATCGGGGCTGCGAAACCTGATGGAGCAAGGCTTTTGAGAGAGGCTCCAGCCGCCTTCGGGCGGCTGTGTGTTGAAACTACGAAAAAGAAGATTAAGTTTAAGAGGCTCGGCCCAGCCGCCTTCGGGCGGCTGTGTGTTGAAACGGTATCAGGATGGTAAAACGGCTGATTGAATCGGCCAGCCGCCTTCGGGCGGCTGTGTGTTGAAACTCAAGAACCATATACAATTTGTGTTTATTGTTGACCCAGCCGCCTTCGGGCGGCTGTGTGTTGAAACTTCCATTTTTGCAAAGAGAACAAGACATTGGACTGCCCAGCCGCCTTCGGGCGGCTGTGTGTTGAAACTCAAGATTGACATCATAGCCGTGTGCCACATGCCAACCAGCCGCCTTCGGGCGGCTGTGTGTTGAAACTTAAGCTGATAGCGCGAACAGCGCATCAGGTATACCAGCCGCCTTCGGGCGGCTGTGTGTTGAAACCCAACAAATCGGACGGCGTTTACAAAGAGATGCGCCAGCCGCCTTCGGGCGGCTGTGTGTTGAAACCCCGAAGAAGCTCTACAAATTGT
>ERZ772799.229-NODE-229-length-22618-cov-4.419669_pt1 | contig 22618 bp, 26 predicted proteins | sample MGYA00511345_ERZ772799 | MGnify/ENA primary metagenome ERZ772799 (study PRJEB29015, sample SAMEA2738037) | human oral metagenome | biome: human oral; feature: human-associated habitat; material: saliva | place: China | collected 2238 ... | reverse complement strand
CTCCCCCACTTGAGGGCCAGCCTGTGGATAACCCTGTGGATAACTTCTAGCTTGTGGATAACCCTGTGGAAAACTCCACGGGAACATGATGGGCATCACAGCATATAATAGAGGGTATGACAACCCACACAAACACCACAATCACCGTATACGAACCCAACTCCCCCACCCCCATCACAGACGCCACAAACACAAACAACCCAACCCTCATACGCCAAGCACTCGCACACAAAATCGCCACCGTCATAGACGACCCCAGAACAGGCGACACAGCACTCACAAAACTCACCGCACAACTCATACAAATCACAGACCAACTAGCCACCACACAAAACGAAAACACACGCCCGAACGCCACCGACAATCCGGACGAAACACAAACCTGGGACGGCATCTAATGAGCGAAAAACACCTATCCGAAATCGCCGCCCACCTCACCCTCCCAGAAAACATCACACACACCGCCTGGCCGCCAGTCCAACGCCGCCTCCAAGAAATGCAATACCCCCTCGACATCTGGCAACAAGACTGGCTCAAAGCAATCCTCGCAAAACGAAACGACGGCCACTACGCCGCCAGCATCGACGGAATCCAAGCCAGCATCCCGCGGCAGGTCGGCAAAACATACACAATCGGCGGACTCACATTCGCACTCGCCACCCTCCACCCCAACTACTTCGTCCTCTGGACCGCACACAGAACACGCACCGCAGACGAAACATTCAACGACATGAAAGGAATGGCACAAATACCCGACATCGCCCCATACGTGAACAAAATACGGCAAGCAAACGGACAGCAAGCCATCCTCTTCAACAACGGATCACGAATCCTATTCGGCGCCCGCGAAGGCGGATTCGGACGAGGATTCCACGGCGTAGACATGATCCTATTCGACGAAGCCCAGATCCTGGGCGCCGCCGCACTAGACGACATGATCCCCGCCACAAACACCGCCCCGGACCCGCTCATCATCAAAATCGGGACACCACCAAAACCAAAAGACCCATCCGAAGCGTTCAGTGAATTCCGCAACCTCGCCCTACAAGGCGAAATAAAAGACGGCCTCTATTTGGAGTTGGCCGCCGACTACGACGCTAACAGCGACGACAGAAAACAATGGGAAAAAGCAAACCCATCATACCCGCGCCGCACCCCCGAATCCGCCATTCTAAGAATGCGCAGGCAACTCGGGGAAGAATCATTCCGACGTGAAGGCCTCGGAATCTGGGATCGTGCCAACGACAGGCTCGCAATTGACCCTGTCGCCTGGAACACTGCCACAATACGACCAGAAAACACGCCGACCGGTATGCGGTGGTGCGCCGCAATAAGGTTCGCACCCGACGGGTCAACATGCGCCCTAGCCAGAGCAGGACACAAAGCCAACACACCAACCCATGTTGAACTCTGCACACACCAGGGCGTCCGCCGCATGAGCGAAGGCACGCAATGGATAATCGACTACATTGCCGACACCAAAGACAGATGGGCACAAATCATCGTAGACGGGAAATACGGCGCCGGTGACACAATCGAAAGGCTCCGTTCGATCGGAGTGCGCCCGCAAGTCATCATCACACCCACGATCACGCAAATCATAGACGCCTACAGCATGCTAGACGCCTCACTACGCGAAAACACAATCACCCATTTGGACGACATGCAATTGCGAACCGAGGCCGCATCAGCGACGCCGCGTCCGATCGGAACGTCCGGAGGATGGGCGCTACAGGCGCCTCCTGGCGCCACCGTAGCCGGCCTAGAAGCCTGCACGCTCGCAATGTGGGCGGCGCGCACGACAAAAAGAAGGCCACGTTACAAGCCTTATGATAAAATCGAGAACGCCAATAGTAGAAATGATCGTGGCGGCGGAGTATTGTTCCTATGACTGAAATTTATCCTGACGATGGGCGACTCGTTAATGCTACGCCGGCCCCGACCCGCATTTCCGGACTCCCCGACGACGACCGGGTAACATTTCTGCAGCTGTGGCAGAAATGGCAGCAGCACTCGAACAAAAACAAGCTGCTCTCCGTCTACTACGACGGCCACCGCGCCTTCCAAGACTTGGGGATCAGTATTCCGCCGCAAATGACGCGCACCAAAGCCGCACTTGGGTGGCCTCAGAAAGTCGTCACCATGCTCGCCCGTCGGCACGTGTTCGAGGGCTACTCCCTGAACGGCGCACCCGACGCTTTCGAAGCAAACGAAATACTCTCCGCGAACAACTATGATCTTGATCTTGCGCAAGCGATTACGTCCGCCTACAAGCATTCTTTCTCGCTGCTCACAGTGACGCGGGGGGACGAGACCATCGGCGAACCGCCCGTCGTCGTGCAGGCCCGTGACGCGGAATGGTCCGCCGCACTATGGGACACTAGGCGCCGCATAATCGAAGCCGCCCTCACAATCGATCAGACAGACAAATACGGGCAGCCGGCCGGCGCCATCATGCACACCCCCACCGCCATTTGGCGAATCGACGCCAAGGAAAACGGCGGCGGATGGAAGGCCGAAAAGCTCGGCGACACACCCAACCGCATTTTCGTCGAAGCACTCTGCTACGACCCGCAGCTCAACCGTCCTCTGGGGCATTCACGAATCACCCGTGAAGTAAGATATCTCACGGACGCGGCGGTGAGGACAATGGTTCGCGCAGAAACCTCCGCAGAATTCTTCTCCTCACCGCAGCGGTACGTGCTCGGTGCGGAAAGAGCAGATTTCGCCGGCCAGGACAGGTGGTCCGCAATCATGGCCCGCGTCCAAGTGCTTGAGCCGAACGAGAACGGGGACATCCCCAGTGTTGGGCAATTCTCACAAATGACCATGAGTCCCCACTTGGAAATGTACCGTCAGCTGGCGCAGAATTTGTGTGCGGCCACAAATCTTCCTCAGTCCGCGATCGGGGTATTCGCGGAGAACCCCGCCTCGGCCGAGGCTATGCAGGCGGCTGAGGCGGGGCTCGCGGACGAGGCCGAGTATCAGTGGCGCATTTTTACCGCACCATTGCGGCGCACGCTGCAGAACATTGTTATGGTCCGGGATAAGCTCGATGAGCCGCCTCAGGAGTCGTGGAAGGCCTCGGTGAAGTGGACGCCCGCCCGCTATTCTTCACCCTCGTCTGCCGCCGATTTCGCGGTTAAGATGGTTAGTGCTTTTCCGTCGTTGCAGGAGTCTCAGACTCTCATGCGGCGTGCCGGACTCACCGAGGACGATCTCGCAGATATCAACGCCGAGAATCGTAAGAAGAATGCGGTGTCGTTGCTTGATCGTGCTCTCGCTGCCGCGAATAATGGGAATGTGGACGAGAATGACGAGAACGCCGAAGATAGTGACGCAGCCAACAACGATAGTGGCGACAATGGTGACAACAACAATGGCAGCAATGGTGGCGGCAGCAACCCGAGCATTAATAACATGTCCAATACAAGAAACAGGGTCAAGCGCAACATCAAACTGCCAGGCGGCACCAAAACACCAATAAACTAACACCATTATGCTGTCAACCGCAGAAATCGGGGTGTACGGGCGAGCAATAGACTCACTCACCACACTCGCCCAAAACGACCTACACACACTATGGTCACGTGCCGCTAGACAACGCCCCGAGCAAGCCCGTGATCTTCTGCTCGAAATCATGCCCGCCCTCGTGGACCAATACGGCAGTGCGGCCGCCGCAATCGCCGATGAATGGTACCGAGACATGCGTCTGGACCAGGACATTCCAGGCGACGCTCCCACAGTACAAACGTCGCTCACCCCACAGGGTGAAATAGACGACAGCGTCAGATTCAGTGCAGGAGCGCTGTACGCCGGAAACCCTGACATCGCCCTATCCTATTTGACCGGGGCGCTCATCCGATATGTCAGTGACGGTGCCCGCTCACAAATCGCAGACATGACATGGGCCGACCCAGAAGCCATGGGCTGGGAAAGACGAACACGCAACCCACAAGCATGCAATTTCTGCGTCATGCTCACAATGAACGAATGCTACTACCGGTCGCAGGGGACCGCGTCATTCGGGGCGCACGACAATTGCAAATGTGTCGCCGTCCCCGCATGGGACCCCACATCTCGGGAAGTTCCCGCGAAAGCATACGCGCTCGCAGCCCGGCACAAAACTGACAAAGGTCGAAAACGGCATCGTGAGCTCGTTTCCTCGTGGATAGACACGCATCAGGAGGAGCTCGCGGAATGGCGCACCCGGCCGATTGAATGATTGTGCTACAATGCATAAACAAGGGCCACAAGAGACGGCTGCAAAGCCCAAAAATAGTTGCCTGAAACATTACAATAACCGCACGGTCAAAATATAGGAAACGCCCAATGAGCGATAACGCCGCAAGCGACACGCCGGCCGACAATAGTGCCACTAACAGCAACAGCACTCCCCAGAACGAGGATAACGCTGCTAGTAAGCCTGAAATCGACTGGAAGAGTGAATCTCGGAAGTGGGAGAGCCGCGCCAAGGAAAATCGGCGCGCCGCCAACGAACGAGACGAGCTCGCCAAGGCCATCGGCGACAAGGATGCCACAATTGAGGCCCTAAAGGCCAAGGTGGCGGACTTCGAGACTGCCGCCAAAGTCCGGGAATGGTCCGCCAACGCTGCCGCCGAACACGGCATTAGCGCCGATTTGATCCGAGGAACTACCGAGGATGAAATCAACGCTCATGCTGCCGCAATCGCCAAGGCACTGCACGACGCTAAACCGTCCGTTGCCCCCGTGGTTCCACAGGCTGGAGTCACGCCCAACAATGACGGCGGGAATCTTGCGGAATTCGCTCGGAATGTTTTCGCCGGCGACTAAAGCCCCCACCGCAATTCCAGAGATAAAATACTAGAAAGAAACGGAAACCAACTAAAATGGCCGTGTTTGATTCAGGCAAGGCGAAGGTCCTCATGCCTCGGCAGATCGCCGACGGGATCATCACTCGCACCCAGACTCTCTCCACCGTCGCCAAGCTCAACGGTGGAATCCCCATGACATTCGGCGATGTGGACATTATCACTTTCGATAATTTCCCGCGCGCCGAGTTTGTTGACGAGGGCGCCGAAAAGGCGCCCACGTCCGGTGAATTCGGCTATGTGACCGCTAAGCCGCACAAGGCTCAGGTCACTATGCGATTCAACGAGGAAGTCCAGTGGGCCGACGAGGACTACCAGCTGGACGTCCTCAACCAGCTCGCCCAGAAAGGCAGCGAAGCGCTTTCCCGTGCCCTCGACCTCGGCCTCTACCACCGTGTCAACCCGCTGACCGGCGCCGTTATCGACGCGTGGACCAACTACCTGACCTCCACCACCAAGAATGTCGAGATCGGCACTACGGAGATGGACCAGGCGATCCGTCAGGCCGCCGGTCTGCTCATTAACGACAATGCCGCGCCTATTACGCCGACCGGCCTTGCGCTTGCCCCGTCCGCCGTTTGGGCGCTCGGTAGTCTCCAGACCAAGAATGCTGACGGGTCGCCTTCGGGCACGCCGCGTTACCCGCAGATTGGCCTCGGTGTTGACATTGACAATTTTATGGGACTTCCGACCGCCGCTGGAAACACGGTTGCTGGCAAGCCTGAGGCGGCTACTGCCACTAATGTTGAGGGCATTGTTGGTGACTTTGTTGACGGTATTCGGTGGGGAATTCAGCGGTCTCTGCCGCTTGAGATCATTCGTTTCGGTGACCCGGATGGTCAGGGTGACCTGAAGCGTAGGAACCAGATCGCTTTGCGCCTCGAGATTCTGTACGCCTGGTACGTTTTCCCGGACAAGTTCGCGACGATTAAGACCAAGGCCGGCGCCTGATAAAATCGCTGTAAAGAAAAAGTAACACAACCCATCCAAAACAAGATTTTTCCCAGGGGCGATTTCGGAAATGCGATCCTACAAGCATCGAGACCACGACATTGTGATTCATCTCGCAGACGACCATAATGTGGCGCTCGGAGACGAATATGTCGAAGTCGCCCCTGGGAATGATGACGCTGGCGGGGCAGGCGAGCCTTCCTCCTCCTCCCCTCGTACTGCCCCGCCGGCACCTGCCCCCCGTAGGGGACGGGGGCGCCCCAGAAAGACGGCAAAGTGATTCCGGACGATATTATCCCGTTCGCCACGGTCGAAGATTTGGAGGCCAGGTGGCGGGCACTCTCGGACAATGAGCGTATTCGCGCCGACGTGCTTCTCGCCGACGCGACCGATCTCATCGTGTCGAAATGCCCCCGCTGGGAGTCTGCCACGCCTCGTACGCGAAAGCGTGTAGCGTGTGCTGTGGTGCGTCGTGCGATGCAGGGCGGTGACGCTATCGGCGGCGTCACAGACAGTGGCGGCGGAATCTACTCCGAACCCCATGGAATTATTGTGTCAGAATCGCACACGACCGGTCCGTTCTCCGATCAGTTCACGTATCAGAATTCCGAAGGCGGCCTCTACCTGAAACGGGAGGAAAAAGACGCTCTTGGTGGCTCGGGCGGTGCGTTCGAGGTGGACCTCCTACAGGATTATGATGTGAGGTCCGTTAGTGATCAGTTGATCGAAGACATTAGTGCTATTATCGGGCAGGAACCGTAATGCTATCGGGATACGTGCCTGTCACGCGGCGTAGGCGAGGCCCGGCGTCTAAAGACCAGTACGGGAATCCCGTGCCTGGGCAGTGGGAGAACGTTTCTTTGCCGCCGGCGGTGTTTGCGCCGGCTACGTCTACTGAGCCGATCAGTGCTGGGGCAATGCCCGTCACCGTGCCAGCCGCTCTTTACTGGCGGAATACCACAATCAACGTGACCGCAGAAGATCATCTCATTGTAGACGGCATAGAATACCGTGTCGAAGGCCGCCCTTCCCCATACCCTAAGGGTATGGTCGTGCAGATTCGCGCCAATGAGGACAAGGCGAGCGAATAATGCCGAAAGTGAAATTCCAGCTTAACAGGGACGGTGTCGCCGATCTTCTGCGCGGTCCTGACGTGGCCCGGACCGTGGCATTGGAGACGGGGCGTGTAGCCAACGCTGCCGGGCGGGGGTTCGAGGGTGAGACGACGCGCGGAAATCGAACCCGCGGATATGTTAGGGCGCGCACCATTGCTGCGATGCGCAGACAGATGAGAGAGCACACGTTGGAGCGTGCGATCGGCCTCACAATGGGGGGCGGGAAATGAGCCCAACATACGATCGTGCCCCTGTGGTGCCGGATATCAAGAAACGACTCATGGACTTCCTGTCCGCACACATGAGCGTGCCGATCGTGGCCCGCAGGCCCGAAAGTCCGGACCGTCCCGCCGCGTTCATTCGAGTCCTCTCAACCGGGGGCACTGGTGTCACGCAGAAAGCGCTCTGTACCGCACTGGAGACGATCGACGCTTATGCTCAGTCGTCTGGTGAGGCGATGAAAATTGCGTGCGAGGCCGTGAATGTGGCGCACACTATGCCGAACTATCGGGATGGTATAGTGATGGTACAATCATCCTATCCGATAGAAATGCCCGATCCGGACACATCTCAGGCGAGGGCGACTGCAACATTAACAATTACAGCACACAGGTGAAATAATATAATGGCTGTTAACGCTGACAATGCACTCATTTTCTCGTCCGACAATGATGCGCTCTGGCTGGGCGATTACGTCGAGAAGTTCGGCGAGAAGGTCACGTCACTCACCCAGGACCTCTCCGGCGTGACCGGTCTCACCAACGTTGGGTGGATTAGTGAGGACGGGTTCAAGCTCACCTCCGACGACTCCGTCACCAAGATCAAGGGACACCAGGGCCACGGCGTTGTCAAGACTTTCCTCGACTCGTCGGAGACGACTTTCAGTGCTACTCTCCTGGAGACCATGCTCGCCCCGCTTTCTTGGTATTTGGACGCTACCAGTGAGAAGGTTGAGGAAGGTGGCGCTACTAAGGGTGTGAAGATCACCGCAAAGTCGTCCCGTAAGGTCAAGCTTCTCTGCGGTGTCGCCGATTTCTTCGACGTTTCCGGCGTGGGTGCGCAGATTCGTATTGTTTTCCCGCGTCTGGAGCTTGGTGAGCGCGGCGAGATCACTTTCCAGCAGGCTGAGATCACCGGCTACGAGTATAACCTCTCCGTGCTGGGTGACTACATTATCTACTCCGACCACAAGGCCCTGCTCCCCGCCTGATGAATGATTCTTCCCCGCTATTTCGTGTTTCGGATGGGTTGTCGCGGAATAGCGGGGAAGATCCAAAACAAACACAACCCATTCATTTTATAAAACAGTTTTGAGGACAACCCATTATGTCTGACAAGGATGCGAAGAGCAAGGCAAAGGCCGCTGGAGCCAAGGTGCCGGCTGATAGGCTTGCCAAGGCCGAGGCTACGCGTGACCCGATTCACGTGGACTACGAGGGAATTGAATTCGATATTCCTCCGGAGGCGCTGGAAGACTTCCGCGCATTCGAGGCCCTCGACGCCGGTAACCCGTTCCCGCTTTTCCGCCTTATCGTAGGCGACCACAAGGACGAGGTCTACTCTGCCTTGGAGGACGAGAACGGTCGCGTCCCGATCGACGCGGTGACCGACTTTATGCAGTCAATCGTGTCCGAGGTGGGCGCGGGAAACTGACGATTCTCCCACCACTACTCCGCGAGTATGGGTGGGAGATAGAGGCCGATCTGCAGCGATATTACAACATTGATCTTCTCGATCTGTATCGTGGCAGGATAACGCCCAGGCGGGTAATGGCGCTCATTGGCGGTCTTCCGCCAGGGTCGACGTTCGATAGGGCGCGAGGCGGAGACAGGTACTGGTCTGACGAAGTTGCTGCCACGATAATGTCAGCACACAATATTCAGACCGCATTGCTTGCCGTCAATGGTGTCAAGAAAGACAAGTGGCCTGAGGCGCCGAAGCCGCCTGCCGAAGGGTACCGGGAAACCGGTAATCCCAGAGTGTCAAGCAAGCACGCTAAGGCGCAAAAAGCTAAGGGTGAGAAATGGCTTGCCCGATACGGCAGCTGAGCCGTGTTTCTATCGGATAGTGTAAAATGGTTCACGCCAAGACAAACACGAAAAACGGTTTGATTGGCGTGAACCATTTTCGCTGTACATGATTTCGGAGAGGTATCAATGGCCGGATATGATCTCGGGACCGCATGGATTCAGATCAGCCCGTCCGTGCGAGGTCTCGCCCGAAATATCAATAATGAAATCGGTAACGTCGACACCGGGCCGGCTGAGAGAAAGATCACGTCCGGGCTTGGTGGTGCGTTCAAGTCGGTAGCGAAAGTTGCCGGCGCCGCGCTCGGGGGACTCGCCATTGGCGGCATCGCGGTCGCGTTCGGCGGAGTCGCAAAAGAAGCATTCAATGCTGCCGACGCCACAATCAAATTCAAACAGACGCTTGCATTCGCCGGTAAAAGTGCGGACGAAATCAACGCGCTCACAAAAAGCACACGCTCCTACGCGGACCGTACGATTTATGAGCTCGACGATATTCAGTCAATTACCGCGCAGCTCGCATCCAACGGTGTAAAGGGGTACGATAAGCTCGCTGAGGCCGCAGGTAACCTGAATGCCGTTGCGGGCGGAAACGCGCAGACGTTCAAAACGGTCGGCCTCGTCATGACGCAGACCGCGGGCGCCGGAAAACTTACCACCGAGAACTGGAACCAGCTTTCCGACGCGATTCCAGGCGCGTCCGGTAAATTGCAGGAAGCCATGAAAAAGAATGGCGCCTACACGGGCAATTTCCGGGAAGCCATGGAAAAGGGTGAGATCACCGCCGAGGAATTCAACCAAGCAATCCTCGATCTCGGTATGGAGGACGTGGCCATTGAGGCCGCTACATCCACCAAAACCTTGGAGGGGGCTTGGGGGAATTTCAAAGCAACCCTCGTGACCGGGGCGCAGGAAATCGCCGAAAAAGCACTCCCCTGGATCACCGCATCCCTCGACGCCATGAGCAAAGGGTTCGAAAAAGTATTCAATTGGGTCAGTAATTCATTCATCCCCAGTATCACGAATGCTTTCAACGTTATCCGCAAGGGCGATTTCACGGGCCCGATCTTCTCATTCGAAGAAGATTCAAGCTTCGTTGATTTCCTTTTTCGCATGCGTGACGCTGCCGCCGCAGCCGGAGAATGGATCAACAAGACACTCGTCCCATCGTTGAAGAATCTTAAAGACTTGCTTCTGTCCGGTGATTTCACGGGGACGATTTTCGGATTCGACAAAGACTCTGGAATCATCTCATACATCACCAATGTTCGCAACAGTTTCGTCGAGCTCGGCAAATTCATTGTCGGGACACTCGTCCCCGGTATCGCTACTGCTCTCAGCACCATCGCGAACAGCAGCCTCGTCCAATTCATGGAAAGCTTGACCGTCGCTATTCTCAATAGTAAAGTGGCGGTGTACAGTATCGCGGCCGCATTTACGGCATGGAAAGCCGTCATGGTCATGTCCTCAATGCAACAGTGGCTGAACGATATGGAGGGCGTAGCCGGGGTTGCAGGGCGTGTCACCACGGCCATTAACGCGATGACCGTAGCGAAGATTAAAGACACGGTTGAGACCGCGCAGCTCAACCTCATGTACGCCGGCGAATTCCTGTCGAATATCGCGCGCGCGACGACACAGATCACGATGCAGGCGGTTGCTTGGGGTAGGGCCACGGCAATGATGGTCCTCCACAAAACGGCAACAATCGCCTCAACTGCGGCACAGTGGGCATTCAACGCCGCAATGGACGCCAACCCAATCGGCCTCGTCGTGATCGCTATCGCAGCATTGGTCGCGGCAATCATTGTGGCATGGCAGAATTCCGAAACATTCCGCAACGTCGTCATTTCTTGTTGGGAAGCAATCAAAACCGCTGCCGGCGCCGTGGCCGACTGGTTCGCCGCCAACGTATGGCCTCTCATGCAAGTCGCCTGGGACGGGATTGTGGCAGGCGCTCAATGGATGTGGGGCGTCATGGTATCCGTCTGGCAAGGAATGCAGCCCGTTATTCAGGCGGTCATTGATTGGATCGTCGGCACCGCGTGGCCCGCACTCCAGGCCGCTTGGGATGGAATCGTTGCCGGTGCCCAATGGGTATGGAACGGGATCGTCGGCGTCTGGCAAGGAATGCAACCCGTCATTCAAGCCGTCGTCGACTGGATCGTGAATACCGCGTGGCCCAACCTTCAGGCCGCCTGGGATGGCATTTCCGCGGGCGCAATGATCGTCTGGAACGGAATGGTCGCAGCCTGGCAAGGAATTAGCGACATAATCCGGCCCGTAGTCGATTGGATTGTCAACGTCGCCGCCCTGTACCTCACCACAGCGTGGGATGCGATCAGCTGGGGCGTGAGCGCGCTCTGGTCTACGATTCAGTGGGCATGGGACGCTATTTGGGCGGCAATCATGCCCGTCGCCACACAAATCTACAACGACATTTGGCCCATGGTGGTAGGCGCTTTCAACGCGATTAAAGACACCGCCTCCATGATGTGGTCTGATATTCAGATCGCATGGACCGCCATTCAAACCGCAATTCAGCCCGTTGCGGATTGGATTTACAACACGGTCTGGCCGTGGGTGGTAGGCGCGTTCAACGCGATTAAAGACACGGCCACTAACATGTGGTCTGACATTCAGAGTGCATGGGCTGCAATTCAGGCGGCAATGCAACCGGTAGTCGAATGGATCTACTACACGGCCTGGCCATGGGTGGTCGACGCGTTTAATACGATCAAGGATGCTGCCTCTAATCTTTGGGGCACGGTTCAGGCCGCGTGGACCTCCATTCAAGCTGCCATGCAACCAGTGGTCGAATGGATCTACTACACGGCCTGGCCATGGGTGGTAGATACTTTCAATACAATTAAAGACACTGCCTCCGCTCTTTGGGGCACCATATCAGCGGCATGGAACGGCATCTGGGCCACTATTCAGCCCGTCGTAGATTGGATCTACAATATTGCGTGGCCATGGGTCGTCGGAGCATTCAACGCCATTAAAGACACGGCGTCTATTATGTGGGGTTCCCTGTCGGCGACATGGAATGGCATTTGGGCCGTTATGCAGCCGGTGGTGAATTGGATTCAAACCTATGCTGCGCCCGTTATTAGTGTGGCCTGGGAGATAATCTCTACGGGTGCGAAAATTCTGGGCGGAATCATTGCGTTCGTGTTCGCGTCCATTATCGCTGCGGTCACTATGGGGGTCGCCGTAATTCAAGGCGCAGCCACCACGATCAGTGCCGCCTGGAACACGGTTGTTTCGTGGACCAGCTGGCTGAAAAACATGGTCGTCTCCGCGTGGAACATTCTGAAGGGCGAAATCCAAATTGTTAAAGATTGGATTGCTAACACGCTTGTTCCTGCAATTACAAGCGCCTGGAACAGGGTTGTAGCCGCCGCCAACACTATGAAAGATGGTGTGAGGACGGCGTGGGACAAAATTAAGGAAGCCGCCGCCAAGCCCGTTAACTTCGTTATCGGCACAGTCTACAACAATGGGTTGCGGAAACTTGTTAACGGGATGATGGAGAAGCTCTCCCTTGATCTTCGTCTCCCTGAAGCTCCCACGATTGGCGGGTACGCGTCAGGTGGTGTTCTGCCCGGATACTCCCCGGGCCGCGACATTTACCATTTCGTGTCACCTGATGGTGGCGGCCGGCTCGCGCTTTCCGGCGGAGAAGCGATCATGCGACCCGAATGGGTGAAAGCGGTCGGCGGCCCAGCAATGGTGAATGCTATGAACCGCGCTGCCGCGCACGGGGACAGGATTCCTGGCGGCGATGCCGGCTATGCCGCGTTCGCCCCGGGCGGTATTTGGGACCCTGTCAAAGAAACGGTTTCAAAGGGTGCGTCCGCCGCTCTTAATTGGATCACCGGGGCGGCCGACGCGGTATCCTCGATCTTCTCCGACCCGATCGGAGCCGTTGAGACTGTCATCAAGGCTCCGGTTCATAAGCTTCTCGATTCATGGGGTGGCGACGGAGCGAAACCATTCTTCGACGCCGGAAAAGCTGGCGTTGATAAAACCATTGACGCGCTCGGTGATTGGATTAAAGATCACATGCCTGTGGTCGGCGGATTTGGCGGCGGAATCGGTGCTATTGGTGCCGCTGCCGGCGACCTCGTGAATACGGCGCGACGTGCTATCGGTACACCGTATGTTTGGGGCGGCGTCTCCCCAGGCGGCGGACTCGACTGTTCTGGTCTTGTCTATTGGGCGCTCAACGCGATGGGCATTCACGTTCCTCGTCTCACGGCGGCCGGATATCAGGCAATGTCATCCCCCGGTAACCCGATGGTTCCCGGGACGCTTCTGTTCTGGGGTTACCCGGCCCACCACGTTGCTATCGCTTCCGGTAACGGGATGATGGTCGAGGCGCCGACTTTCGGCATCCCCGTGCGCGAGGTCCCGATCTATGGTGGGCCGTCCGCGGGGAATCTTCGCTACGACAATGGCGGATTCTTGCAGCCCGGCCTCTCAACAATCGAGAATAAGACTGGTCGTCCGGAGCCTGTTTTCACGTCAGCCCAGTGGGAGAAAATGGATAAGCTGATCAGCCTTCTGGAGAATCGTGCGCTCGGCCCGGACGTGCTCGAAATTCGGGACGTGGACAATGATCTTGTGGGTCGTATGCAAGTAGAGGCGACGTCGGCCATAGTAGACTATGACCGAATGAACCGATAAACCATTATGACGGAAAGCATATAATAATGCCGATTACGGGATGGATTGCTACACACACTGGGCTGCCGTCAATAATGGCCACCGGCAAAGAGCCCGTCTACGCGGGTGACCGTCTTTTCGCCGTGCCTGGGATGGCCCGCGATAAAAGACCACTCACCGGCAGGGCGAAAATGATTCGCGAGCTCGAGGGCCCCAAGCTGACCGAGCCGGTAACAATGATCCTCTCAGACGCATACGCCGTGCCGGGGACCACAATAAAATACACTCAGGGCGACTCCTCGGTCACGTTGACTCGCCCTGAGGTGGAGTGGTGGCGTGGCATGGTGGGCGGCCTCAACGGGCGCACCGTCCCGGGCCTTATCTGGGAGGAGGCCCAGGATAAAAGAGAATGGTCCTCCCCAATTTCGAGATATAACTCACTCATTGCTCGGTGGCCGATGCTAGAAGTAGCTCGCACGGGGGGTGGGCAATTCGTCCTAGACGACCCATCACACGTTAACGCCGTTTGGGAGATTCTGCAGAAGCGTGAGCCTCTCATTCTTACGCCCGGCGCCCCCGCCGACGTTCTACCATCGCGATTCATCACCGTGGACAAGGTCGACAGCGCAAGAATCACGGGAGACGGTATTGTTCGGTGGAACGTGAAATGGCATGAGCTCCCCGAGGACTCGCCAATGCTTGTCGGCCCTCACGCCGGCTGGGGGGCAGCGCCTTGTGTCACGTGGGGTGAATGGCGTGAAGTCGACAAGGTTTGGAAATCGCGCACATACATTGAGATTTGCAAAATGATTGCGGGAATGCCATGAGAAACGGCCCCACGCTGGCAGCCCTTTCAGACGGCCTCAGCATCGGTGCAAGAATCGACATCATTCGCGGTGGCGAAGTTCTCAAAACGGGAATCCCCGCCTCCGAGGTGAAAGTCGAGTGGTCCTCGACGAACCGTCAGGTTCCGGGCGCTTTGTCTTATTCTTGCCCAATGTCATGGGTCCCGGAATGGCCGTTGGATGCGCTCAACAATTTCGGACAGCGATCCATGGTGACCGCACTCTATGAGAACCGGCGCGGCGACTACTGGGAAATTCCGCTCGGTGAGTTCGTCAACGTGGAATGGTCCGTGTCGAAAGAGAAAGTGAATGTTTCCTGTAAGGATTTGACGCAGATTCTTGCTGATAATCCGAGGCCGTGGCCGTCCTCACCCAGCGCCGGCGCCACTCTGCTTTCCGAGGCCAATGAGCTCGCGGAATATGTGCGAGTAAAGTTGGAGGATGACGTTTGGGATGCGCCTATCCCGCGCACCACACAGTGGGGAAATTCGCGGATCGAATCAATCTATAAGCTCGTCGAATCGCGGGGATGCGGTATTCGTAGTGGCGCCGATGGAATGCTGCATATTTTCAAGCTTCGTGACAAGACGGCGCCTGACGAGATTTACACGTACGAGTCCGGTTTCCTTTTGGAAGCTCCACGTGCCCCGAGGTCAGGCGGCCGTCGCCCGAATCGTTGGTATGTTACCGGCAGTAAGCAACAGCGGGCTCAGGGTGAGCAAGAGGAGCGTTGGACCGCGGAACGCGAAATCACCGACCCGCCATACGAACCGGCCGGCTATGGTTGGGTTACTTCGCACAAAGAATTCAGTGCCGCAAGCTCGGCGAGAGAGGTATCCGAGGCCGCGGACACGTACATGATTCAGGACATCTCCTCCCGCTCTTCCCGCTCTTTGACGATTATCCCGGACGCCCGTATTGAGGTCGGTGATATTGTCGGTGCGATTACCGAGCAGGGTGAGCATATTGCAGGCCGCGTCACGGCTTACAGTCTTCCATTGTCTGATACGTCCGCTACAATGAGGGTGGACATAGAGGTACTGGGAGAATAAACGGGGCATCATGGTCAGACCGTCGCTATTGCTTGACACGGCGCCACGAAACGGCGGCGGGCGTAACAATAACAATGTTATTGTTCAGCAATCCTCAGTATCATGGACGTACGGGAAAATCACTGGCACGTCCGCCACCGACAGTACGCTCCCGTCCGGCTGGGTAGAGGTAGGAATACCTTACAGTAACCCGACCTCCCATGCGGTTGGTGAATCCGATGGGATTGCTACGTGGATAGGCGCCCGCGTACTCGTCATCATTGACTCGTCCGGCCGCGTAGTCAAGATCAGTGACCCTATTGCTGAGCCGCCTTCCGGCGCAAAGGTAGAGAATCTCGGGCACACTGGCAAAATGCTCAGCCAGGCCGCGAAAGACGCCGAGCGCGCTTTCAAGGAAGCCGACGCAATTCGAGACCGGGCAAACAAGGCCGAAGGCGCCGCGAACAAGGCCGCAAAAGATGCGGAAAAAGCTGTCCAGATTGCGGAAGCTAACCGTCCGCCCGTAGTATCCCAGACCGCACCGGAGAATCCTGTCACAGGGTTGATTTGGTATGTCACTGACAATGCGGGTCACATTACTGACGTGCGTATTTGGGACGGCACACAGTGGGTAACCAGAACAATGGTCGCCGGCAGCATTCTTGTCCCATCGTCCGTGGGGAACGTCTCGCTCGCTGACGGGGCAGTGTCTGCACGTAACATTTATGCGTCCGGAGAGCTCTGGGCGAAGATCGCGGCGTTCGCGTCCGTTACTACGGAAATGCTGACCGCAGGAAACGCCACATTCAACGCGGCAAAAGTCACCGGCGACCTCATTGGCAACAGGCTTATCGGTGGTGAACTCTCGCTCGTTGACACCGAACCAACGTCAGGCGAGAAAAATATTCGATTCGGGCTCGGCAGCGAATATGAATTCTGGGAGTCTATCTGGTCCCCCAAAATCGCGACCGTCGAGGAACTCGAGGGTGGCACGCGGTTCGTTCTGACAGACAGGGATCGCCCTAATCGTGCCGAGGGTGCGCAGATGGCAATCTACGATATTGCTGTTGCGAAACCAAAAACATACGGTATTGCCGGTGAGGGCGTCGGCAAGGTCGAGGGGTATATTCTTTTCACGCCGTCGTGGAACGGCCGCGCAATTCTCACAATCAATATCGGCAAGAACAGGATCATCGCTGTTGACGAGCCGGCGACGGCCGGACAGAAGATAAGATTCGATTTCACGCTCCCCGACGGTACGTGGATCCAAGACACGGACACGCCTTTCTATATTAGTGCCCGCACGAACGATGTTTTCACGCCGGGAATGCAGCTCGGAATCATTTATTCCATGTACGTGTCATGGAAAATGAGTCGCTCCTCCGGTCTGCATATTTTCCGCGACGACGAGGGCGTGGCGAAAATACAGATCACCGACCGTCAGGGCGGCGAGCTTATCATGGACACGAATGGCGTGTCCTATGACCCGCCCGGATCACCCGCGCCTCATTCCTCGTCGTGGCGTACTTTCACCGAGCCGCCTTTCGCCCACATGGCAACAAACAACGCGCACTTGTGGACTAAAAAAGATGATTGGACCGAGGTCCCTGTGGGTTCGCAGGAGAAAATTGTTCGCGGCGGGATGCAGGTAGACGGTGTCGAGATCATTATTCCACAGAGTGGGCTTTACCGTCTAGACGGAACAACATGGTACAGGTCATCATGGGCGGGGTATGTTGGTGGCACGAGGGTTGCCCGCCCCAATGATGTTGAGCGTGGCGTTTACATGTATGCCGCGTTGAATCACGGCTTGTGGACCGCGTTGCAGGTAACCGGCGTCAGGCGCCTGAACGTCGGGGATCGGATTGCGCTTTATACGTATCAGAATATTGACGAGGGTACAATTATGGATTGGGGCGAGATGACGGTTAGCTGGCTCACCTACTGAAGATTGTGTAACAATATTTTTAGGAGAAAACAATATGCCTAACACCAGGTGGACCGGCGGTATCGTACCCACGGTAGACGATAATCTCATTGAGGCATGGGACGCGTACGATGATTCCGCCGGGAGGGTTATGCCGGCGGCATCCGTAGCGGCAGCACGGGTCATGTTGGCGGCCGCACCGTCCGGGGCGGTATCGAAGGCACGCCCCGCCGTTTTCATTATTGACGACATTCTGTACACTGCCGACGGCTCCAAGGCCGGCGACGGGTCATTCAACATTAACCCGGCCAACAGCTTTAGTGGTGTGCTTTACAGGCACCGCGACAATACGAACGGACGCGGACGCCCTACCTCGGATCACACCACTTACACGTGGGGCGACGGTATCGTCACCCTGCCGATCAAGAGCCTCATGGAGTTCTCGCTTGACGTGTGCGTGAGTATCGCGCACGAGGACTATCATTCCGAGGAGGAGAAAGACAAAGCTGTCGGCTCGTATTTCTTTGGGTTCAAGCTTGACAACAGGGGGATTTGGCAGACCGAGATTCAGTACAATCGCACGTTCATGACGCACCATATGCAGTGGCGCCTTTCCGTGGAGGCCGGTTCGCATAGGGTTGCTTATACTACGGCGGGTAGTTATGGTGCTGACCCGTACTGGCATTACGATGGCGGCGTTTTCCCTGGCACTGTGTTTACGGTGGCTACCCTTGGCGCGACTCGCGTTGACCTGTAATCGACAAATACAGTTCACTATTAGAAATAGGTGATAATAATATGACCAAGGTCATAGCAACGGTTGTGAATGCGGCCGGCAAAACAGTCAACGCCACAATGAGTGTCCGCCCTGAAACCGTGTACACGTCCGACAATATTACGACAGTCCCCGCCCCCGTGCGCGGCGACGCCGACGACAAAGGCAGGATCGAGGTTGAGGTAGACGCCAGCCACGGTGGACGGTGGGCAATTGTCCTGAATGTTGCTGGGGTTTGGGCGCGTGAAGTGCGCGGCGCGGAGCTGCCGCCCTCCGGCGACGTACAGGTGACCTCCCTGTCAGCATGGAACGGCGGCAGCACACCTGATCCCGGCAATCCCGGCGGAGGCGGCGGCCAGGGCAACGCTGGCAAAATCACCGTTAGCGACGATGGTCTTACCTGGACTTACGGAGAGTGAGAAAACACAATGACGAGTATTACTGGGTACACTAAGGCCGGCGTCGATAAGCTGGTCGCCCCGCTATTCTCCTCAATCTCGCCTTTCACGGTCGGCGGCCACTACTACTCCCCGGTCACGTATTTCTGGCCCGATTTCTACAATGAAGGCCAAGCCGGAAAAGTATCGAAGTGGGCCAGGACTTTGTCTTACGGGAGTGCTCTCGGCTACGTGATCATGAACCGCTCCACGGGCAATTGGTCCGCCAAAGATAACGACTTTCTTACGCAAGCTCAGCGCGCCCAGGCGGCTGGGGCAAAGAGGGTCCTCTGGTATATTCCTACCCGCTACGGTGTCGCATCACTCGCCAAAGATGACGCTGCTAGGAATGGCGTGCCGGACCCGGACAAGTTTACGCGCGAATATATCATGCAACTGTGCGCTAACCTGCGTTCCCAGTATGATGGTCTTTTCCAGGGCGTATTCTTGGACGAGGTAATCAATGGATGGGGCGCCCAGGCGGGACGCGTCGGATGGTACGGCGACCTCATCGGCGAAATTCGACGCACCTACGGCAAGAATTTCACAATCGCCATCAACCCTGGCAGCAATATTGCTGAGGCCGTGTGCGCGCTCGATTTCGACGTGTGCATGAGCTTCGAGAACACCGCTACCAAGTATTTGACGGATGACCCTAATAACCCGATTGCGAATGATGTGATGCGGGCGCAGCCTTCCACCAAGTGGTGGCACGTTATCCATGGGGTTACGAAAGAGAATTTCCGACAGGTAATCGATCGCGCCGCGTCATTCGGCGTCTCACATTTGTATGTGACCGACGGCGAGCTGGTGCAGGGTGAGGGCGGCCAGTGGGTACCCGAGAAGAATCCCTATCAGAATCCTCCGTCGGATTGGATCATGGAGCGTGTGATCGCTTGGCATGGTGGCTACCTTGGTTTGGCTGAGCGTGTTGCCGCGTTGGAGGCTAAGGCGGCTCCGTCTCCTCAGCCGGGCGCCTGAGTGTTTCACGTGAAACATTCCCCCTCACCGCAGTTTCACGGTGAGGGGGAATGTTTTCATGCCCGACGGAAGAGACTATAGTCCTAGGCGCTGGTAGTTTCCTCCGTGTTCGCGAGCGATATCGTCCAGGACGCCCATGAGATCGGAACGTGCATCGTCCTGAACGTTGATAGACGGTGAGTTCAGGATCGAATGAATCGTATTATTGATCTCTCGGAATTGACGAGCAGCAATGGCGTCACATTCTACGGTAGTCCATTGCCGCGCTAGACGGCGCGCAAGATTGCACGTGCTCTCGCCGCTTGTCTCATGGTAAACGCCCACGACGCTCAATGGCCACCCCCAGATAACCCATTTACTGACAGCGCCGCTGTCGCAGTTTTCTACGGTGACGTCAATCCTATCGCCCTTATATTGGTTGTGCCACTTCAGGCGAGCGGTCATGTGTGCTTCGTCAATGCTGCACTCGTCGGGCTTTGGGAGCCACAACTGCACGAGGCTGATCTCGTGCTCGATCTCCAGCATTGTCGCTGTCATGAGACGCTCCGTAGAAGTAGGCTACAGCGCATCACAGAATGCTCTGGGCTACAGGAATCTCGGTGAGTCCACCCAGCTGAAACGCCACGCTTCGTCGTCACCACGACGCCGTCATCGGTGACCTCGATCTTCCCTGGCGAAGACTCAATGACGGTGACTCCCTGGCGGTCGGAAATGCGGGGCGACGTGATCGTGTCCCGCAATTCCTTAACAATAGCCAACGCGATTTCTCGCCGATCATTCTTGCTCATTATTCCACCTCCCAAGCAGATGGCGTGACACCGATCTGCCCCTGATAATGCGAGCCCAGACCGTTGGTGCCGTACGGCATGCTGGCTGGCCTGTCCAGGTCTTCGAAAGCAATCTGCGCAATCCTATCCCCCGGATAAAGGATGGCAGATTTAGCAGAATGCAAGTTGGCGATCTCCAGGGTCACGTTTCCCTGGAATCCTGGGTCAATGTATCCCGCGGACACGTGCACGAGAATTCCTCGTCGCGCCCACGACGACTTGCCTTCCACCCTAGCTACTAGGTCGGCGGGCACGCTGACTTTCTCCTGCGTGGACGCGAGAATAAACTCACCCGGCAACAGCTCATAACCATTCTCGCCTATAGTGACATTCTCGTCGTCGTGACGGTAGGTGATGATGTTTTCGTCTAGTCGTACTTCTACTGACGCCGGTTGAATGGACGGCGGTTTGTGCCAGTCGGTAATGAGTTCGCCCCACTCGATTCTGCGTCGGAGAGTGAAATCACTCAGTGTAGCCATTGCGGTAGCCTCTCGTCTTCGTTTTCCTCGATCACGTGGACTGTGTAACCTTTATCACGCAGAATTGCTTCGGCTTCAAGAGCAAGATTAGGCTTCTCTCCCGGGATGATTCCTACCACGTCTTTACCGCGCTCCGACAGTACGATCGCACAAACGTACGCATCATCGTTCGACGAGTCGCTGTAAGTGAGCACATACCCGCCTATCTCATCCGAATATGTGCACCTAGTGAAAGCGATTCTTCCTTCCCGCCACGAACGCAAGGCAAGTGTTACTCCCTGAACAAATTGAACGTTGTACATAAGTCCACGGATCGCGCCAGGTGGATTGATGGCATAACTCCTGATGGTGAAGTTGCAGTCGGTGGCATGCATAAACGCAGCCGCACCCCACAGTTCACCACATTTCGCCAAATCAACGAAGGCAATATCAACAATATTCTCCACAATACTCACGCTTCCGGAATGTAGTTGTTGAGACTATCGTGTGAAATGGCAGACGTGAACTCTGTGAGCCGATCTCGAACTTCCCTGGCACGATCCTCCGGGGTGAGCTGCCTATCGATAGTGTCCCAGTAGACGTTTCGCAGAATCGCGATCACCGTCTGACCTCCCTGCTCGGCGACGAGCTCACGAAGATACCATGCCGCCTTTCCCATGTCAACATTCTCGTCAGCACCACCCTTGTGACCTGCCCTGAAAATATACTTCAGGGCACTCCCAGTCAGATAGTCTTTGTCGCGAATGAAAGTAATGGGTTCAGGGTCAAGGGTTGCATAGTGCGATGGGTGAGACACGACGTTCTCGCGTGCATCATCCTCGACACACCCGCTATTCTTCTCTGTGACATAGAGAGTGCCATCACACAAGGTCAACTCGTAGCGCTGCTCGTCGAAAGACAAGAATCCTTCTCCACCGCCCTCACTCTCATACCATATGCACCATTCGCCAGTAAAATACCTACTCGCCCTCTTGACGGGCGCTTCATAATCGTCGGAGATATGGAGGCAAATTAGTTCGCCTGCGAATTTCACCTCATAGTCGCCATAAGCCTCATAAGGGCCGATTTGCTGCCAATACCAGCCATCGCGCTTATGCTCCAAAGAGATGCGACGGCGACTCCAGCACCCTACCCGCCATTCACCACTAAGGCAGCTGCGGACGTGCGCCTCCCAGAACCCAACGTGCGGCACTACCTTTGAAACATATTCATACTTGCCATTCGGGTAGTAAATCTTCTCGTACTCACCATCTACAGGTGACACGACATAATCTCCTCTCTCTGTCTGAGTAATCGAATACTCGCTGTACCTGAAATAGTGCCTCCGTTCCACGCTAGCCTGAATAGAATCGAAACCAATCCCCTTGCTGTCGCCGGTTTGCGCTATAATTCTCTCTTTACTACCATCCGGCAAATACAACCAAACCGGCTTCAAAAACACCGTGTCCATAGCTGTTTCACACTATTTCAGTTACCGAGAGTGCCGACCGTGGCGAAATAGGCGAAAAACACCTGAAGCCACCAAAAAGCACGCCACGCCAATGACAGTCCGATAACTCCAACGATGAGGGCGACTGCCCCCATTGCCATGCCCTCACCCGTGGACCGTGGCTTGCGAAGCCATGCCACGAAGCGATTCGTGGGCCGGGGGGGCGCCATCACACTGAGCGGCACAGACCATGCGGGCGGTGCCGGGGTG
>ERZ772799.225-NODE-225-length-22727-cov-26.557384_pt1 | contig 22727 bp, 37 predicted proteins | sample MGYA00511345_ERZ772799 | MGnify/ENA primary metagenome ERZ772799 (study PRJEB29015, sample SAMEA2738037) | human oral metagenome | biome: human oral; feature: human-associated habitat; material: saliva | place: China | collected 2238 ... | reverse complement strand
ATCTGACATTCTCATGTCTCCTTTCTCCTGCTTTCCCGGCAGTTCGGTAATTTTTGGCATCAAAAAAAGCAGTCACAAGACCGCTCGTTTTAATAACTGATTTTTTGCTTTTTCTTAGGCTTGGTCGTAGCACAAGCCCAATGCGCAAGCAAGGCGCTGTCCATCAAAGAAATATCCATGTCGTCAAAGTGCGATCGATAGCCAAAGCCACCATTTGAGCCAATATTCCGCTTATCGCAGTTAGTGGCTACTTTTGATAGCGATGGCTGGCCAGCGTGACAGATGGTTTTCTGGTAGATACCCTGTTCCCAAAGAGCATTGGCCACGATGATTTCCTTCACCGTCGGTAGAATCACATTCTTGATTCTGTAGTCCTTCAACTCTTCGTCTAGGATCTTTTGACCACTTGCGCCATCAATGACAATTTGAGCCACATCGGCTTGACGCAAGAAAGCAACCATCCACTCATTACCATTACGAACAGACTGACAATCAACGGTTTCTACAAAGAAACGGCCATCCTTGGTCCGTGCAGCAATACTCAATGCCACGTTCGTTCCGTCTTGGCCATACTTAATACCAACAGACAGCTTGCCAGACAATTCTGGTACATCATCCACCTTGAGCTCATTCCACTCCGTTTCAGAAATGGCAGATTTTTGGTTGTAAGTCGGCCAAAATCCCAAACGTTGGATATTATGGTCTAACTTATCCTCACCAAGCTCAGCCTCAATCTTCCGCTCATTCAAGTGGTAGCCCATAGACGGATTAGAATTATACCAAGCTTCCACATCGTCAATCTCCTTTTCATCAGAAACCGACCACTCAGCCCAGCCCGAATACTTCCCTTTACCGAAAAGACAAGTCTCACGGTACTTAGTAAAAACCGTACCGCTTGATACAGGGGTCGGAGGTGTCCCACACATGATTGTGATAGGATTTGCACTATCCGTCACTGTGTACTTCAAAGCAGATTCTTGCTCAGTCGTGTACTCTTGAGCCTCGTCAATGATCAGCATGTCAAATCCCTCACCAAGACCACCATTTGATGTTCTGGTACGAAATTGGACAACACCACCAGTAGAATAAAGCTCGATTCTTTCCTGCCCCTTGGCTCGAATGGAATTGAAATCCTCACCATCCACATACCCCATTTTCTCAAGGTATCGCTTGACCTTTTCAAAAGAGGAATGGGATGTAGAAATCCGGTGAGCCGTATGCAGGATATTCAATCCCTTATGCAAACCCCAAATTTCAAGAATATAAAGAATTTCAGATTTCCCATTACGACGAGGAATAGAGTAACCAAACTTCTGATGCACCCAAAGACCGTTCTTGTCAACAGCCATCATAGGCAGCAAAAGATTCTTTTGCCAAGCATAGCAAGAAAGACCAGTCCGCTCGTAAAGTTCAATCGCTTCTTTAGCTTTTGAATTTTTCTTGACGTATTTTAAAATCACCGATTGAGTAGGATTCTGATTGCCAAGTTTCTTCCTAGCCATTCCACATTCCTTTCAATCGTCATCGCATGATAACCCTATCGCTGGGAGATGTAAGCGCCGCCAAATAGTATCTAAAATATTCAGATACTCCAGCTCTTCGACTTATGCATTCTTTTGATGCTTTGAATTCTTTTCCACCCATTTTTTGAAATCATCAAATGTATCCATTTTTTGCAATAATAGATACTTCTCGACTTCTTCAATAGCTTTCTCGACAGAATTGTCATTGAAACAATAGCCATTAAGTGACAAATCAAAAATTTTATTTTTGTTTTTCTTATCAACAATCCATAACTCCTCACCATGCCAAGCGCTCTGTTGGTCGTAACATTTAGAGGACTGTATCTCCAGATTGTTATCTTCAATCAATCCTATCAATTTTTTGTATTTGTTCATCAAAATTTCCTTTCTGAGCATAAGAAAAGCACCCTGACCACTGTCAACGTGCTTATGCTATAATTTCAACTTCCTTGATTTCGTTCTCAAAAAGTTTTGTCCATCGGGTTCCCGACTGAACGGACAACCCATCATATTCTTCATCATAGACATCCTTGTCCTCATAAAGACAGATGCCTTCAAATGTTTGGCCGTCAATATCGGTGATTCTGACAACCTTGTTATTAAATTTTCTAAGTTCCATCAGTCTCCCCTTTCGTAATATGTCGGTATCAAGTGTGCGCCAGTTTTGCTATATTTGATTGTCATAGCATTTACTGGCTTACCAGTATAAACATCAATTCCCAACGGCCTATCTTCAAACAAATCAACCTTTTCATTGCTAGTTTGAGCGCCTTTTCTATTTGTTTCTAAAAATCCTGTCATCTTGTACTTGTCATACAAAGCATTGACATCTACATCATCGTAAAAATAGCTCTTTCCAGATGGAGAGGTTGACTGAATATGTCTAGCTTGTTTTTCATGGTTGATTTTATCCAACCATGTTCCATTTTTGAATTTTTCTTGGATATAAACTACATCTTTTAAGCGCTCATATCTTTCACTATCATTATACTTCAACTCCTGAAACTTTGCTAGAGAAATAGGTGCATTTTGCGGCCCCAAAACTTCAACGATTTTCTTGTACTCTCGGATATCTACCTTTCGGTTATTATCACGCACATCGATATTCTGCTGTTTGCGTCGTTCAAGGACATCAGCGCTTTCTTTTGACCACTTTTTAGACCAAGCGTTTTGCTGCTTCCCATTTTTTGGATGATAATCAATGGTGCATTGACAACGTTGATGCCTTCGGTAAAATCCTAGCGGCTCTTCACCGTACAAGTATTTACCAACCAGCGACTGACACCAGTCACAACAATGTCCCGTAGAATGTCGTTCAATGACTGGAGCCAGCCCAACTTTTTTCTGAAATTCCGCATTTTTCTGAATACTATCATCAATAATGCTCTGGCTAAAATTGACAATCGGCTCTTTCAAAATCCAAGCAATCTGACTAAACTCAGCTTCACTGGAAATCCGATTGACCAAACCAGCTATCCTATCCTGATTTAGTTCAGGAACTTGAACTCTCAGCCCTATTTTAGCCTCTTCATTCAAATTTTTCTGAACTTGCTGAGCATAGCCACTTATTAGCTCGAAATTCCGCCCCAGTGTCTCCGTCAGCAGCCTTTTAGCGATATTGTAATACATTTTGCCGTCTGGAAGATTAGAGGGGCTTACAGAACCTCTCAGAACCTTAGAAAGAATTTCCCCTAACTCGATAGCATACTCATTCGCATCCAGATAACCAGCTGACTTAGATTGTAATTTTGACAAGAGAGACTTCAGCACTTCGCTATCAAGCCTCGCCTCCTCAAATTCCGTCTGAATTTTCGTCAACAAGTCCGGCACGATATCCTTGACCATCATTTACCTCTTTCTCAATTGGGGTAGGGGCAGGATTCTCAGCACCCTTGATACCTGTCAAGTCTCGGATAGTCTCACCATCCACATAACCAGGCACAGCCTGATTGAGCTTGATAGCACCATCCCCAATCATTGTCAACATATTGGCATCTGCTTCAAATAACGGCTCCCACTTCACTTTCGTTTTCACAAATTGACTGCGGGAATATTTAAAATCATCTTGCAAACAAGTAGCCACATAAGCCACATTCAGAAAACCTGCTCCCAGTGACCGCTGAGCCTTCCGCCCAGCTAAGCGCAAGTTTTCGTGACTAGCCTTGATAGCTTCTACAGATGATGGATTATCTGACACAAATCCCAAATCATCCAAGGTCAAGCCCATTTCGCCAGCAAATCCAGCAGCAGCCGTTCTCAGTTGCTCCGTAAAAGGAGACATGCTGGCAGTGCTAAACTGGCCAACGTTTGGCTTTTCACCATTATCGCTAGCCGAAATCGTCAACAGACTTGATACTGTCGCTTGCCATTTTTCCAACGGCTCTGCATCAGGATCCAGCCCCAGAATATACTTTTGAGGCCATGAGTAGAACTCTGCCGTAATATCAGCTCGCTCTAAAGTACGCTTAGCATATTTCTGATAATACATGCCAGCCCTCGTGATACGACTGCGCCCAAATGGCCTGACGGCATCTGGTCTATGTATCACTGGAACCAACAGCGGAATATCCGTTGGATTGCTGATTGAGTAGGTATGACCATCTTTTGGAATGAAATGCGTTGCATTTGGCTCAAAGTAAGCCTCTAAAGTTGCCTGACCATAATCATCACGAGCCAGCACCGCATAACCTTCCACAAGAAGACCAGTGATAGGATCAATCACTCCGGTCGCATTGCTAGCCTCGATTACCTGCAACCGCACCTCATCATCTTCCCCTTTCGAAATATAGATGAAGCAACACGAACCAATCAGCGCAGCCAGAATAGCACTATCAAAAAAGATATCTGGGTTATTACGATCAAAAATTTTCGTAACATCAAAGATGTCATTGCCAAATTCCCGAAAAACCAGACGATCAGCAAGACTATCCACACCTTTAGCAGTCCACCCCAAGGTCGCCCTGTACTGTGCCCTGACATTTGGAGGAATCGTGATTCCTATTGGCGCTTCCTGATGCTGCATAGCATAATGCTTATATCTCAGTTTGACCCTTGACCTACAAGATTCAAGTTTCCTCCTCAGATAATCAATTCCTCTTAATTCCAAGTCATTCTCCTTCTATTTCTAGGTTTTGGCGCGAGAAAAAATGTACAGTGACGGCGTGAAGCCCCGCCGAGCCTTGGGGGAGGGTACTCCCCCCTATCTGCCAAAAAGGAAGATTGGCTGTAAAGTCACTATTTTAAATTTTTTCAAGCGTTAGGCAAAAATATCATTATTGATTTTTATTTAAAAAATTAAGAATAGCATTCGTTTACATACTTAAATATTCTTTTGATCCCTTAAGCTCTATACTTTGTCCAATCTCTGCTTTGAGGAAGATTACGATTACCAACAACTTTCGAACTTTCGACTCTGCTGTCAGCATAGAGCTTGTCAGACTTCTGTCTGTTGCATTGCCAGTGAGCCAGCTGTAGATTATTGATATCAGATGGATGACCGTTTCTGTTGATTGGAATGATGTGGTCAATGACTGGGCTCAATGGATGCGGGTACTTCAGAGACTTGTCCACGGGTAGTCCACAAATCCCACAAGTATTTCTGGTTTTAAGTATGATGTTCTTGTTTTTTTCAAATGCAACACGGTGAGGTCCGTTTCTGTCGGGGCGGGGGAGGTTCATCTTTAGGGACTTCCTTTTTTTATGATTAGGGGGGAGGTTTTTAAGACCTCTCCGGTTGTTTTGGGGAGGGGGTATTTTTCTGTACTCGACCACTCCCGTATTTAACATATCTTATATTCTGTTAAATTCAATCAAATATCCCTAGAAGCATATTCTTCAAGGATTCAGCATTGTTTTTTTAAAACCGAATTTCCAAATTCTCAATATGTTAAATATAAGATAATTTAATACTTAAATTTAAGCATCACATCATCTATCTCATCCTGCTCGTAACCAATGTAATCGAGCGTTTGTCTCTGCGTTGCATGATTAAATATTTTCATCAACATGACTAGGTTTCCTTCTCGTTTATAGAAATGATATCCAAAAGTCTTACGCATTGAATGCGTTCCGATTTTGTTTAGACCAATATGCAAAGCAGCATCTTTGAATATCAAGTAAGCAGCTTCTCTACTTATGTGATGGATTCTTGCGCCTGGCATACTGCCAGATTTTGACCGTTTTTTCTTTCGACTTGGGAAAAGGAAATCGTAGCTTTTTAAATCATTTCCTCTGATATATTCGTCCAGGGCCTTCCTTAGCTGGTCATTTATAGGAAATCTTTTCCTTTTTCTTGTCTTTTTTTCGTAAATGTCAATGTGGTCACTAAGCACATGTTTGACTTGTAGCGGGATGATGTCGCTAATTCGCAATCCAGAATACAAGCCACACATGATCAGTATATAGTTGCGTTCGCTTTTAGAACGCAGATAATCTTTCATGCGTTCGATATCATCGACTTCTCGAATTGGATCAACCTTTTTCACAACATCACCTCCAAACTACAAGAAAAGGCAGGGTGTGCCTGCCTTCGTCTATTATTCGATAGTACCATTTTAGCACATTGAAATTGCTATTTACTCTTGACTTACTCCACTCTTACTCCAGAATGGCGACCTGCTCACCGTTCCGATAAAGCTCCGCAAATGCCAATAAAGCTTTATCAAGAATCTCATAATATGAGCTCTCTGAGATTGAAAGTTCGTTGTATATTGTCTCATCTTTCTTTCGATGCCAGACCATGTACTTTTCATATATGATTCTACGATAGTAAGGATCATGTAGCTCGCTGACCGCCTGCTCAATAGCATCTAGCTCCATCTCTGCGTCTACTTTTCTAATAGCAAGCTTCTCAACCTGACTGGTCGTATCGCTTCCTGGATTGCGAGGCATGAAAGAGTATGTAGTCGTCACCTTTTGACCATTTTTGTCATTGGCCACACGACGCCATCGAGGATAGCCTTTTAAGATTTTCTTGGCATTTTCTTTCGTTTTTGCTTCGTTGATTTCTGGGAAAAAAGGCATCTCTCACCTCATTTCTATATATTTTCATCTTTCAAGGCTTGTCAAAACCTTTAAAAAACGCTGCCAGATCTTCAAAAATAGAAGCAAGTGTTCTAGCTAAATTCTTGAATCCTTCCCTAATGGTTCTCGCAAGATCTTCAAGCTCTTCAGGACTTAGCTGAGACAGCTCTTGAGCTAGCCTTTCTTGCTCACGCAGTAGAGCTTGCTTAGCTTTCTTCTTCTTGATTCTTTTGTTCATCTGGTTTTCTCCAAATTTTAGCAATCGACTCGACAGTGCTGATGACTGTGATAGCAATCATAATAGCGATAAAGCTTGTTAAATATGGATTTTGTAACATAAATTCATAACCATTCATATTAGTCTCTTCCTTTCTTTCCACTTGATCAACTTGCCTTCGTTGTCATTGTTCCAATAAGCCGGGATTCTCCCGACATCCTTTTCCACATAAATAATCTTTTCAACCACTTTTTCGATTGTTTGCGGTTGCTGGTCCTCATCGCTCCAGCCAGCAAGCCAAGCCGGATTGATGTTGTAAGTCTTAGCGATTTTCTCAATCTGTGGGATCGATGGTGTTGCACCTTTCTCGTAAAGCAACAAGGTATTTTTTGAGATACCTGTTGCTTCGTGGATTTGACGACGACTGAGACCAAGCTTATTTCTTAGCTCTTCAAACCTTGATTTCATCTTGCCCTCCACCGTCTGTGCGGTCGGCGTTTTTCGGCCTTTTCATGGGCAATAGCAGAGCGAAACAGGTCATCCCAGACATGATCCGCATTTTCTAGCTGCAAGTCAAGACATCTGGCTCTCAACTTGTCAATCTCAGCTTCTTGTCTTTCGATATCTTTGTATGCTCGCTCATACAACTCATCTTCCAAGAAGCGAATGCGATCAGCCATCGCTTCTTGAATGATAATATATGTTGGTTTCGGTGATTTTGTCATTTCTTCCTCCTAAATTCTTTCCGGACACTCTCCTGATAGTACTTAAAAGTCTCGCTATCATATTTTATTAGCGCATCGCACAACGCCATTCTAATCGTTTTGGACAAGTTCCCTTTGCAAGTAAATCGGCTAAGTGCAACTAACTCGAGATAATCTGACTCGCTAAGGGTGACTTTCACAATTTTGCTCATAAGCTCCTCCTTAAAACGGTAAGTCATCATCTGAGATGTCCATCGGATTGTTATTGCCAAAATCTGGTGGCATCTGCTCGTCCATGCTGCTATGATTAGCAGATTTGTTACGGCTTTCTAAAAGCTGAAAACTATCCGCTACGACTTCTGTGACATAGACACGCTGGCCTTGCTGATTGTCGTAGTTACGAGTCTGGATGCGACCAGTAATTCCGATTAGAGCGCCTTTTTTAGCCCAGTTAGCAAGATTTTCTGCCTGCTGACGCCAGATAACAACATTGATAAAATCCGCTTCACGCTCACCACTTTGATTTTTAAAGTTGCGATTAACAGCCAGAGTAAAGGTTGCGACCGCTTGGTTTTGCGGTGTATAGCGAAGTTCAGCATCACGGGTCATACGACCCACAAGTACAACGTTATTGATCATGCGTTACCTCCAAAATATCCTTATTCTCGTAGACGTTGCCGATAATTTCCTCAGAACCAGTCCACGCATATCCAACATTCAATCCTTTTAGATATACTGCCGGCATTCCCCCGATAAATGTGCCACCATATTCTTTTTCTAAATACACTTCATGGTGACATCCTCTTGTACATTTAACGATGTCACCGATAAATACTTCCTTGCCATTTCTGTCAAACAATCCTGTTGATTGCATGAGGTGAATGTCATTGTTCACAATCCATTCACCAGCAACAGAGTCCTCATCAATAATCCAGATATCGCCATTTCCAACCATCACTTCGTCCGGTTGATACATACGATTTAATGAGCCGCCATCATACGCTCTAAATTTTGGAATCATCTTGCACCTCCTCAATCTCAATCCCTGGGCAATCAAATACCCAGCCGAAACCTGCTTCTTCTAGTTCTTTGCGGCTAGCTTTATAATTCCCAACTGTTATATTTTGGTTAAAATAAAGAGTGTTCCCTGATTGCGATTTAACCAAAGGTTGCCCATTTTTTAAAGTCACCACATACCGCTTTTCTCGCTCGACCTCATAGCCGTCAAACCACGCACGAGCGAAGATGTCTTGGTTTAAAAAAGCACCATCTTCATCAAGTTCTATTAGCCAATCATTAACCTCAATGCTCACATGTGCTTGCGACATTGCTTCTCTTAAGCTTAATTCCGTTTTATACTTTTCAATCCAATCCGCTACAAACTGCGGGATTGTGACTTTTTTCGGCTCGTTTAGTTCTTCAAAGATTGCTTTGATATCTTCCCACCAAATCGCATACCCCTGAAAATTTCCAATTATTGTTTTTCGTTCTTCGAATTTCTTAATCAGTTCCTGCTTATTCATCTTCCTATTCCTTTCAAATACTCAGGTCGCTCGTAAACGTTACCTATAACTTCATTTTCTTCAATTTCAGTCCATAAATTTACTGCTTAACTGCCTGTATCAATTACCCAAGCTCCTTCAAGTTGCTTAACAACCCCTATTATTTCCTTGTCATACTCATAAAAACCACCCACTTCGTCAGCTCTTCCAAAAAATCTAGTGGTTTTCACAATGTCGCCCTCAAAGATTTCTTTTCTTGGCTCTGAATTATCCAAAATGTCTGTAAAACGCATGATTTCGCATTGTTCCCAGTCATACTCATCATGACAAGTGTCACAGTCTGAATGTTGGTAACCTCTAACTGTCACAGTTTTCTCGTTATAATCTATGTCGACAATGTGATCAGGCAAAAACATTTTAGACAGCTCTTTCACAAATACTCTTATTTTTAGCATCAGTTCCCGCCTCCTCTCAAATAATCAGGGATTTCATCTCCTACAGCCAAAGCCTCGTACTGTTCCTCGGTCACAAGAAACTTGCCGTAAGCCCCTGCTGTGACCGTGTACCGCCCCTCTATGATTTCCTTGTCTGTGATTCTGCCGTGCATTTCTGCGCCTGCGTTATCAGCCCTATGAATCGTAATCAATTTTCTTGCTTCAAGCTGTTCGACTCGCTCGTTGAGCTTGTTAATCTTGATGATTGCTGCCATCAAGATTGCTAGCAAAACAACAATGCTGAAAATGTAAACACTGTGCTCTCTCATTTCAAATCCACCTCCCAAACAATTTCGTACCATCTTGTGAGTAAAGTGTCTTCTTCATTTACTAGATAACCGCCATCTTTAAAATATTGCAAAGCAACACTCACATGCTCTTTTGTAGGGAAGTCTGAATTCTCAGTTATGTCACAAGTAGACTTTTTAATATCCTGAAAGTCAAAGCGGACTCTACCCAAACCATTGCTTGCACTCTTTCTAATATAAAAATTGATTCGTTTGATGAGTTCGTTAACAATGATTTCTGATAGTTTCTTTTTAGATCCTTGATACAATTTTTTAGTTGTATTTATTTGTATAATTTTATTCATCTTTTTTCTCCTTTTTAAAATTTCATAAAAGCCATCCAGTGAGTCGTCCCACGTTGCTGCCCGAAAAGTGGTTGATGTGGAACTAATTCCAAAATTTCCTTAACATTTACTTGCGCATCAGACCACTTGAAGATAAGTGTTCCACCTTTTTTTAATACCCTGAAACATTCTTCGAAACCTTGCTGTAAGTCTAATCTCCAAGTCAATACGTCAAGTTGTCCATATTGAGCACGCATGAATGATTTCTGGCCAGCCCATAAAAGATGCGGTGGATCAAACACAACAAGATTAAATGTTTCATCTTCAAATGGCATGTCTCGAAAATCTGCGACAATGTCTGGCTTAACATTGATTTTCTTTTGGTAAATTTCAAATTCTTCTTCACGCTTGTCCATGTATGTTGTGTGAGGCTCTTGTTTATCAAACCAGAATATCCTAGACCCACAGCACGCATCTAGTATCCGTATATCTTCCATCAATACCTCCTATCCTTCATTCCACTAGGATACACAAAGCACCTACCTGTCGCTCCCTCAAAAATGCGACTTGACAGAGCACCATTCCCAAAATCATCCGCATACAAAGCCTTGATTTCTTCGCTGGACAAGTTTGTGTTAATGATCGTGTTACTCCGATTATCCAAAATCTCATAGAGAACCCGATGCGCCCACTCATTGCTGCGAGCATCAGCCTTGCGACTCTCTTTTCCCAGATCGTCAAGAAATAGAAAGTCAACATCCGTCAGCAGCTTTATCATCTTAGACTCAGAGTAGCCATTGTCAACTTTAAAACTCTCTTTGATTAAGCTAAAGAGCTTCACCACTGACACAAAGAGCACGCTTTTCGGCTCGTCATAAGACTTAAACTGCTCATTAAGATAAGCAGCCAAGCCATAAGTCAAATGGCTCTTCCCAACACCAGACGGGCCAGTGATGATGGCATTGCCTGTCTCGCCTTTCGCATAGCTACGTTCCAACCGCTTTACAAAATTCACAGCTTCCTGGTCAATATCGCTCGTGATCTCATAATTTCGCAAAGTCTTATCTCTTAGCTTGTCTGAGATTATGCTGTCTCTTTCAAAAACAGCATACGTATCAGCTAGCTTGCTTTGTACTTCTGATGTTTCATTTAACCTTTTTTCAAAAAGACTAATCGCAGCCTTGGTGCACTCAGGACACTGCTTGATTTCTTCCAGCTTTCCCTTGATCGGCATCTTGGTCAGCCAGAGCTGGCAACCATGCACTTCGCAAGTCTCATCTAAGACCTGCCTAGCTTCAAAATTTTTAAAATCCATCAAAAACCTAACCTTTCGTCAACTGTACTAGTCAAAATTGTAGAGCGTTTTGGCATCGGCTGATTCAGATAATTGTCCATCTTGTTGCCAAAAAGTGTCTGAGGTTGAAGATACTGCTCATAGTCAGTACCTTTCCACTTCGCTACCATGACATCTACAACCTTTTTAAAATCTTCCAAGGTGTAACCTTCTTTGAGCCGTGCTTTAATGAATTTGTGGTGACTAGCAGTATCAACCTTGAAATTCTTCTTAGCTTTTAGATTTAGATATGATATAATCTCTTTACAAATCGACAATTTATTATTATCTATATCAGTCTTTATAATATCAGTCTTTATTGTTTGTACTTTCTGCGCTTCCTGAGCCGTATTTTCTACGGTTCTGGACGGTAATTTTTGCGGGTCAGGAAATTCTGACTTGACAACAGTCGGCCCAAGGATGTAGAGCCTATTCGGCTTGGTCAATCCCTGACGCTCCTCTTTTAAAAGACCAGCGGTCACAAGCTCTTTTTTAATTTTCGTGACCGTCTTCTCCGAGCAACCCAACTCCTCACAAAATTGACTAGTCGTAAAGTAGATAAATACTTGCCCATTTCGGTCATGCCATTCAGATTCGAGCGATAAGTTCAATCGATTATAGAGCAAAGCATACATGATCTTGGCATTGTTAGATAGCTGCTTGTACGGCTCTTTGAAAAGCCATTTAGGCAGTTGGAAATACTGATATTTCTCAACTTCATTTTTAAAATAAGTCTCAGCCATTCTCTACCTCCTCCACATTCGAAAATTTCGTATATTCCTTGTGAAAATACAGCTTTACAGTCCCAAGGCTGCCATGCCGATTTTTTTTGATAAGAAGCTCAGTCAGATTGCTTTCTGGCTGGTCATCAGAATTGTCTTGATAGTATGCGTCACGATAGAGAAAAGCGACAATGTCAGCATCCTGCTCAATACTCCCAGAATCCCTTAAATCAGACATGATGGGTCGTTTATCCTGACGTTGCTCAACACTGCGACTCAGCTGTGACAGAGCTATCACTGGCACTTTCAATTCTTTAGCAATGACCTTCAACTGTCTGGAAATCTCAGACACTTCCTGTTGCCGATTATCTGTCTTGCGTCCTGTGATAAGCTGCAAATAGTCAATCACAATCAGACCTAAACCGCTCGTTTCCTGAGCCAGTCTCCTCGCTCTCGCTCGAATATCTGAAATCCTGATACCAGCCGAATCATCGATGAAAATCGGTGCTTCAGCCAGTCTGCTCTGAGCATAGACCAGCCGTTCCCATTCGTCTGTGGACAAAGAGCCCGTCCTGATGTGATGATTTGGAATTGCCCCTTCAGCGGACAACATCCGCTCAACCAGACTCTCAGCACCCATTTCCAGAGAAAAGATAGCCACAGGCTGATTGCTCTTTGTAGCAACATTTTGAGCGATATTGAGAGCAAAAGCCGTCTTACCCATCGCTGGCCGTGCTGCTAAAATGATGAGATTGTCTTCATGCAACCCAGTCGTCAGCTTGTCAAAATCAGTAAAACCTGACTCAATACCAGTAATTTCACTAATGTTGTTTGACCGTTCTTCAATTTTGCTATGATTTTCCAAGAGGACATCATGGATCGGACGGAAGCTTCCCTTATTGCTCGACTGGCTAACTTCCAAGAGCGATTTCTCAGCCTTAGCAATAATCTCATCAATGTCCATGTCCTCGTCATAAGCATTACCAATCGAGTCAGACAGATTAGCAATAATTGACCGCAATCTTGATTTTTTGGCCACAATTTTGGCATAATGCTCTGCATTTGAGCTAGTGGGTACAGCATTGATAATCTCAGCTAAATAGCTGACATTCCCTGCCAAATCCAGCTCATTGCTAGCTTCTAGCGCTGATTTTACAGTCACAATATCAATGGCTTCACCGCTTTCAAATAGACGCAGCATAGCCTGAAATAAAATCTTGTGCGCTGGTCTATAGAAATCCTCTGGCTTGAGAAGCTCTGTCACCTCGATCATCTTGTCAGGATTGATAAAGATCGACCCAAGAACTGCCTGCTCAGATACTAGATCGTGAGGTAAAACTTTGATTTCATCCATGACAGCCACTCAGATCACCCCAATCCCGTAGACCGGCAGGCTGTTTCTTTCTAGCTTCAGCCATCTGCTCAGCAGCCTCACAGAGAGCCTGCTCCTGCATCCACAGTACATAGAGAGCCTGCATATTAAGCATCTCTTCTTCTTTTCGTTTTTTTTCGGCTTTTCGATGGTCAACGTAGCAACCCACCACACCCGCAAAGAAAAAGAATGCAATCATCATCACGCTTCCTAAAAACTCACTCATCGCTTTCAATCCTTTCTCTGATTACCCTGTCTTCCTGCTCCAGATGAACGATGCGCACAGCATTTCTCCGCATGCTATCCCTGTTATCATTTATCTGAGCTTGCAGATCCTTCAAATGATGCTCTCGCTCAATATTTGTTTTGACTAAAATCACAACTAAAAGCGTAAAGACACAAAAAATTGTAAACAATCCCAATTGAAGATTAGCGATTGTGTCTCTCATTGCTCTGTTTTTAAATTCTAGGTTTTCTATTTTTTTATTTATTGCCATTTTTCTCCTCAAACTCTCACTGCTGTTCGTTCCCAGTTTTTGTGATACCAGTCAATTACTGCATCACGAGGGAATTTGTCACGTCGCCCCTCGATTCGAGGAAAATCCTTGTGACAGTTAAAACGCTCATCAAATGTCCCTGTGTCTCTCGTACCCAAAAGCATTTCTGAGCATTGTGATTTGTTCAATTCCATGGGATAGCGCCGCTTTTCGTCAGTCACAACATGCATGACTTTTAAAGCTCGATCCATCAAACCAGCCTCAAACTGGTCTAACAGTTGATTCATTAGCTCATTCATGATATAATCCTCTTGAATTTATTTATTTCAAAGCCTGATTGCCGTCAGGCTTTTTCTGTTTCTGACCAATAGTCAGCCAGATTTACTGCCATGACAGCTGCAAGGTTCTTTTGCTCCGTCAAGATTTGCCGTTTGTACGGTGCCAACCCATCATCCCGTTCTGTTGCTGTTTTTGGCAGATAATAGCCATTTGGCTTCCGTTTATTGGCAACAATTGGATGATGAAAGTTGACTCGTAAGCTCTCAATCACTTCCTCAAGCTTTCGCTTGGTCAGTCCAGTGATGTTTCTCAGCTCACTTGCCTGGATAGGTAAATCAAAGCTGGCACAATTCCTGATTGCGTTAAGCACCTTGACCTCAATCTCATTCATGTCTCTGCTGATCGTCATAGCTAGTCCTCGCTTCCTTCAATATCCAAAACTTTTGAGATATTGTCTTTAAGCTTCCGACTACCTTTTCCATATTTAAACAATTCTGAGATAGTTGATTTCGTTACTCCCACAGCCTCAGCAAGCTGAGTCTGAGTCCATTCAAGGTTGTACAGTCGCTCTTTCACAAGAGCAATCCAAATTTTCTGTTTTTGGCTCATCTTTTTCCTTTCTAATTTTTGTTATCTTTTCTGCTATAATAAAAGCAGAAAGGAGGTGAAATTATGGTTCATATGAAAATTAATCTTGAGCATTTTGGATTCAAAGCTGAAGATATCAAAACAGAGATTTTAGAAATGGATGCCGACCATATTAAATCTCGAACCACTTATCCTAATGGATTGATATTGAGTTTTGAGCAAACTGCCGATGAAATATCTGTTGATACTAATTGGCGTTGGAAACAAGAACCTGATGGTTCTCTAACCCCGATACCTTAATATTAGGTGCATTGATATAGATAATATTTTCGCTAATCTGTATCAATGTTTTCCCTAAAGCAGTCTTATTAGTCTGTTTTTTTGCAGGCTTTTTATTATATCGATCCTTCTTTGCGTCCATCTCCCCTCCCCCTTTCTTTTTTTAATAAATTAGCTAAAAAGTTAGCGAACAGTATTGACTTTTTTAAATAAATGATTTAAAATCAAAGCATAGAGAAAAGACCTACTAAAAATGTAAGTTTGACCTTATTAAAACGGATGCCACTCAGTTTTTAAGGCTTTATTTTTTAGTTGTCGCGTTCGCTAACTTTAGCTTACGTATTATATTTTAAATCATATATTTAATTTTGTCAACAATTTTAAATAAATAATTTAAAATATTTTTTCGTGTTGCTTAGAAAGGTTAATAAACCATGTTTGTAACATTCGAAAGAATTAAAGAATTAGCAAAAAAGCAAGGGTTATCACTGAATCAATTAGAAGAAAAATTAGGTTACAGTAAAAATACGTTATATTCCTTGAAAAGACAAAAGGTCAGCACCGATCGTCTTCAGGAAATCGCGGATTTCTTTCAGGTATCACTCGACTATCTCCTGGGCAGAACCAACAATCCAAACATCGCTAATGACCAAGAGAAATTTTACTTTGAAGGTCAGGAAGTCGATGTGGAAGAACTTGCTGGTACAGCTATGCGCTTCAACGGCAAACCACTAACAGATAAAGATAAAAAATCTATACAGAGTATCATAGAAGCCTTCTTACGAAGTCAAGAGGGCAGCAATGGTTAAACAAAAAATTCATTTATTTATCGACGATTCTGGAAGATTGGAAGGTAATTCAAACTACTTTGTCTATGCGGGTCACTGTTTTATTGGAGATTTTCCCAAAAATAAAGCCAAAGGCCGGTATAAAAGACTAGTTCACCAAATAGCTGAAGCTAACAACTTCGAATTTGAATTAAAAGCTTCTAATCTTGAAAATATGAGCCACCGTTCCTCTCTCTATCGTATCTTGAGAAATGAAATCAGCTTTGATGTTAGTATGAAAGTTTCAAACCTACAAGAATACATACTCGCTGATAAAAAATCTAGGCAACGATTTAAAGACTATGCGATTAGGCGAATTGTTAAAAAGCTGTTTAAACATTTAATAGCTCAGAACTTAATTGATCCAAATCAAGATATTGAATTACATATCAATATTGATCAACAAGGCTTTGCTACAAACGGACTTTACGGCTTGGGGGATGGAGTATTTGAAGAGTTGCATGAGGGGATTTATAATTTCAATTACGGAAAATTCTATCCACCCATTCTAAATGCTAACTTTTCTGTTTATACTCGCTCTTGTGTATCAGAAAATGACTATCTCATACAAGCGGCAGATATTCTCGCAAATAGAGTGTGGAACTCATACGCTCTTAATAATTCAGAGTTGCGAAAAATACCAAACCATATTCACTTATGGTTACCTTAGAAACAAAAGTTAGCGAACTAGTTGACAAAAGACCTTCAAGTGTTGTACAATTTATTTACAGGTTGAAAAACACTGTTAAATCAAGTGGGTAAGAGATTGATTAATTAAGCGTATGTGAAGTACGTCTCCCCATTTGGAAAGGTCTTGTTATGATAACAAGACCTTTTTTGATTATCTAAGCAATAAAGGATGATGCTTATGACAGAAAAAGAGCTTTTTCAAGAGTTCGGAATTAGAATTTCTGTTTTTGATAATGAGATACATAATGCAGATAGTGACGAAGCTTTCTATATTTCTGCGTTAAAGACAATGTTTATTAGCTCAACAATCCCACCAGAAGATAGAATTAAGATTACATTACACGAGCTGGGTCATAAGGACCATCTAACACATCTCTACTCAATTTTTAGAGAAAAATATGAAGCTCAGGCTAATAGAAATATGATCCGATATCTCATGAAAGCGGAATTAGATGAATTTGACGAAAAAGAACAATTCAACTACCTTACTTTTATGCAAAAATACAAATTAAAAACCATCGCTGACGAAGCAATGGTTAAAGAAGAATACTTGAATTTAATTAGTTAAAAAATGTGCAACTACTGAACCACACTAAAAGCTGAGGAGGTTTATTTATGCAGCAAGAAAGCAAAGCTTTAGGCATTTTAGCTATTGTCTTCGGAGCAATTGCTCTGGTTGGATCGTGGATTCCCATTATTAACAATCTATCGTTTTTAATTGGCATCCTTGGCCTTGTACTTGGAGTTATCGGTCTTATTGTAAATCGAAAAAAACAAAAGACCCTAGCTATTGTCGGTTCTGTTATCTCTATTTTATCTCTCATAATCGTTATTGCTACTCAATCATTCTACTCTCATGCAATCGATGAAGCTAGCAAATCTTATGAGTCTGCAGCAAGCTCTGTAAGCTCTTCTATCGACTCGTCACAAAAAGAAGAAGATGCAAAGTTCAATTGGACAAAAGAACAATTCGACGCTCTTAAAGAAGGTGACATTGCCAATAACGGTGCAGGTGGAACAAAATATGACGATGTTATCCGTGACCACGGCAAACCAACTGACGAAAATACCACTACTATTAGCGATCACGAAAGCAAAACGATCACATATACTTCGACAGGAAGCAAATTTCAATCGGTTATTTTGACCTTTGCGAAGCAAGAAGACGGAACTTTTCTTCTAACAGTTAAAATTTCAAATGGACTAGAATAAAATAAAAATCCCCACGCTTTGCTTTGGCCGGCAGCGTGAGGACTGAGCTAGTATAGCAAAAAAGGCATTCAAAAGCCTCTTTTACTATACCCATTTTATCAGAAAATGAGGTGAAAAACAAGATGGCATATTTTAGGAAAAGAGATAATGGCTGGGAATATCGTATCTCTTACAAAGGACCTGACGGCAAATATAAGCAGAAATCAAAGTCAGGCTTTAAGACCAAAAGACTAGCTCAAGCTGCAGCAAGGGAGGTAGAGGATAACCTATCCGAGAATATCCTAACAGATAAAGACGTCACGCTTTATGACTTCGTCAAAACGTGGTCTGATGTTTACAAGCGTCCGCACGTCAAGGATAAGACCTGGGATACTTACACCAAAAACCTTAAGCACATCAAGACCTATTTTGGAGATTTGAAAGTAAAAGACATCACTCCGCTTTACTATCAAAAACGACTCAATGAGTTTGGCCAGAAATACGCCCAGGAAACCCTCGAGAAATTCCACTATCAAATCAAGGGAGCTTTGAAAGTAGCAGTCAGGGAGCAAGTGATCAGCTACAATTTTGCTGAAGATGCCAAAGTTAAATCTCAGATAGAAACCAGGTCGGAGGATAACGACTTTTTAGAAGAGAGCGAATATAAGAATCTAATAGCCTCTACACGTTCCAATATCCAGTACGTGTCCTATTTCACCCTCTATCTCCTTTCGGTCACTGGTATGCGTTTCTCTGAGGCTCTGGGGCTGACGTGGAACGATATAGACCTGCAGAACGGGATAATAGACATTAATAAGAGCTTTGACTACTCTAAAACGCAAGATTTTGGAGATTTAAAAAATGAAAGTTCAAAAAGAAAAATCCCAATTGACAGAATCACGATCGAGACTTTAAAAACTTATAAACAGAAACACTGGCAAGCGAATATTAAAAACAGGGTGTGTTTTGGTGTTTCGAATTCGGCTTGTAACAAGCTTATTAAAAAACTGGTAGGTAGACCTGTCAGAAACCACAGTCTAAGGCATACTTACGCTTCTTACTTGATATTCAAAGGGATTGACATCGTGACCATATCAAAGCTATTAGGTCATGAAAGCCCAGATATAACCCTAAAGGTCTACTCGCACCAAATGGAAGCCTTGGCAGATAAAAACTTTGAGCAAATAAAAGAAATATTCCTGACTGCTTAAATTTGGGGCGAATTTGGGGCGAAACTCCCATAAACCCTAATAAATCAATAGTATTTAATCCGTCTACCGCCTTTTTTATCGGTTTAAATCCGACTTTATACTAACCAAGAGGCTGGGACAAAAGTCCTAGCCTCTCAATTGTCTTTGGATTGTCGAGCAAGACGCAGTGGTTGAGTGGGCTCTACTACGCTGATTTCATCAGCTTTTACAGCCCTACTCAACTGTGCGGAGGTGGGACGACGAAATCGAATTCTAACGAATTACCGATTTCTGTCCCACTCTCTTTTTTGTTTGTCTTTTTTACATCATTGGTCAAGTTTAATGAATTTCAATGAGACCAGAAACACCAGTCTTTATCTAACATATCAGCGCTGCTAACAAAAAAGAGCGGAAAATGATTTCCGACTCTTTTTCATGCATTCAAAAATTATAATTCAGCAATTTGGCTGAGGTTGACTTCTGCAACCGTGTCATTTCCAAACATAGAGATAATCATCTTGACCTTATTATTGTCAATTTCCGTGATTTTGCCAGTATAGTTAGCAAAGGCACCGTCAATGATGCGAACTGTATCGCCCACTTTGACATCCAAGTCAAACTCTTGAACTGTTTGTCCCATAGAAATCAGAATGCTGCGGATTTCTTCTTCCAAGAGCGGCGTTGGTTTCGAACGATTTCCGTGTGAACCTACAAATCCAGTTACGTTTGGTGTATTCCGCACGACAAACCAAGCTTCGTCCGTCATGACCATCTCAACCAATACATAACCTGGGAAGCGGTTTTCTTCGACTTCCTTGCTCTTGCCGTTTTTCTCAACTTGCACGGTCTGAGTCGGAATTTCCACGCGCAGGATATTTTCCAGCATATTATAGGTCTGGGCACGTTGCAAGAGATTTTCCTTTACCTTATTTTCATAGCCTGAGTAGGTTTGCAGTACAAACCAGCCTTTATCAAAACTGTCCATGTTTTGTCCTTTCCTAAATAAAAAAGCCTAGGGCTTCTGCTTGATATCTAGCCTTATTATACCATAAAATCTAAAATTACAAAGCATTTTGGTAAATATTTTACAGACAAATGAGAGTGGGACAGAAATCGGTAATTCGTTAGAATTCGATTTCGTCGTCCCACCTCCGCACAGTTGAGTAGGGCTGTAAAAGCTGATGAAATCAGCGTAGTAGAGCCCACTCAACCACTGCGTCTTGCTCGACAATCCAAAGACAATTGAGAGGCTAGGACTTTTGTCCCAGCCTCATCTTTCTTATGAAAACATGTTGATTATGCGGAAGAGACCGCTGGCAACTACCTTATCAAAAATATAGATCACAACAGCAAAGAATGCTGTGTATTCCATTACGGAAAGGAAATCAGTCCATCTTTCTTTACGGGTAGGCCAAGTTGTATCTCGTAGCAAAACGAAAACATCTTTAATGAATTTCACAACTATCTCCTATCTGGTTTCTTTATGCAGCGTATATTTACTGCAGTATTTACAATATTTATTCACTTCTAGACGCGTAGGTTTTGGAGTGCTACTAAGTTTGATTGAGTAGTTTCGCGACCCACAAACTGTACACGCTAGACTCGCTTTTTTTAATGCCATGACGCCTCCATTCCCCTTATTATAGCAGTTTTCTACTTCTTTGACAAGCCGTTTAGACGATTAATGGAACCAGCCAGTAATAGTATCCCATAGATTTTTGGCTTTTTCAGTAATCCCAGACTCATCGATAGCCTTCTTGGCATCATCTACCAGGTTTTGGGCCCGCTCCTGGACATCTTTCAAGAAGTCTTTATTTTCGCTAGTCGTATTCGTTTGACCAGTACCGTAGGTATCGACTGGGGAAATTCCATTTTCAGCATAGGCATTTTTCTCACCCGAGAAGGAAGTTCCTTCCGTATAAGGCAGGATGGTGTTGGCTACATTACGGAAAATAGCCGAAGCTTCATTGGCACTTGTACCAGTCAGATAGTGAGTTTCATCCGTCTTAGGGAAGCCCAGCCATTGGCTGATAACCACATCTGGTGTGTAGCCGATGACCCACTGGTCTCCTGACAAATCAGGGTTAAAGTCAGTCTCTGTCGTTCCTGTCTTTCCAGCCATTGTATAGCCATACGGAGCTGCATAGACTCCCGTTCCGTTTGAGAAAGTTCCCAGCATCATGCTGGTCATCTTTTCTGTGGTTGAGCGATTGAGAACGCGGGTAGAAGTCTGCCGGTGGGTTTTAACAACCTGACCACTAGCATTTTCTATCTTGGTGATAAGATGGGCATCATTCATAACTCCATCATTCGCAAAGACTGAATAGGCTTGAGCCATCTGAAGTGGATTGGTCGTCACGCCGCTTCCCAGAGCCACACCTAGATTCTGTTCTACCTTGTCCATATTAAGCCCAAACTTTTTGCCGTATTCAAAGGCCTTGTTCACGCCTAATTCATCCACTGTTGAAACCGCGGGAATATTGAGGGATTCAGCCAAGGCTTGATACATTGGAACCGTCGGTGAACTTTGGATATTGCCATAGTTATTAACCTTATAGTCACCAAAAACTGTCCGACTATTATCTAGTTCCTTATCCGTTGACCAACCGGCTGCTATAGCTGGGCTGTAGGCCACCAAAGGCTTGATGGTTGAGCCTGGACTACGAGCAGACTGGGTCGCATAGTTGAAAGTCCGAAAAGCAGAGCCATCAGCACTATTGACACGGCCAACCAGAGCCCGAACACCACCCGTCTTAGGATCCAGCGCTACGCTTCCGGACTCGGCCCGCGTCCCATCTTCAGCCAGTGGGAAGAGATCGACATTGCTATAGATGACCTGCATGCTGGCTTGGTAATTTTGATCCAATTCGGTGTAAATCCGATAGCCGTTGTTGACGATTTCTTCTTCCGTCAGACCGTAATCATTGACCGCTTCATTGATAACCGCATCAAAATAAGATGGGTAGCGATAGTCTTCTGACTTACCTTCGTAGGCATCGACTAGCTGACCTCCAATACCAACCGTCGCAGCCTGATCCGCCGTCGCCTGATCAATGTAACCTGCCGCCACCATATTTTGAAGAACGGTGTCACGACGGTTGGTCGCATTTTCGACTGAATACAGGGGATTATATAGCTCTGGTCCTTTGAGCATACCAGCTAGAACCGCTGATTGATCCAAGCTGAGCTGGCTGGCAGATACACCAAAATATTTCTTGCTGGCATCTTCCACACCCCAAACGCCATTTCCAAAATAAGAATTATTGAGATACATGGTCAGGATTTCCTGCTTGCTGTATTTTTTGTTAATTTCCAAAGCTAGGAAAAATTCCTTGGCCTTCCGCTCAATGGTCTGATCCTGAGAAAGATAGGCATTCTTGGCCAGCTGCTGCGTGATAGTCGAGCCACCACCCGAACGCCCCGCAGTCAAAATGGCCAGAAAGAAGCGACTGTAGTTAATCCCGCCATTCTTATAAAAAGAACGGTCTTCTGTCGCAATAACAGCGTTCTGTAAGTCCTGACTAATCGCGTCTAATTCGACATAAGTTCCCTTTTGCCCAGACAAGCTGCCCGCTTCATTTCCATCCTTATCATAGATCAAGGTCGTGGCTTTAAGAGCATTCTGCAAGTCTTTGACATTGGTCGTCTTAGCTACATAAAAAAGATAGCCACCGACCACCAGACCAAAGGTCAAGCCGAGAATCAAGAATATCTTGGTCAGATGAA
>ERZ772799.223-NODE-223-length-22767-cov-5.707291_pt1 | contig 22767 bp, 18 predicted proteins | sample MGYA00511345_ERZ772799 | MGnify/ENA primary metagenome ERZ772799 (study PRJEB29015, sample SAMEA2738037) | human oral metagenome | biome: human oral; feature: human-associated habitat; material: saliva | place: China | collected 2238 ... | reverse complement strand
GTCGCGTGCTAAAACAAAGGCCAAGAAGGACGCCCTCAAGAAAGCTAGACGTAAAGTCTTTTAGCTGAGACTACCAACACTGATCGCGAGACACTGAATTACTTTACGTGATTACAATACCAAGCGAAGCAGTTCGGCTTGTTGTATTATTTGAGCTCGTAGTAAATGGTATAGCGGCTTAGCCGAGATTGCTTTTTATATGTTGTAGATTTTGTTTTGGTATGTTGTTTAGCCATACCTCTATATTAGCATAAGTAATATTTTTTGTCAAATTAGATAATCTACGAAAATATATCACCAGACGCATAGAAATGTTGATTATACACCGAATAACGACGTGGAAAACTTTTAGTATTTGTGCATAAAATATTATGCAAAATAAAAAACTTGCCGTCTAAATTACGGCAAGTTACATGATTGCTCTGGTGGGCAATAGAGGATTCGAACCTCTCACCTCTTCAACGTCAATGAAGCGCTCTAGCCAAATGAGCTAATCGCCCAACTGCACTTAATGGTAGCAGAAATCACTACGTATTGCAATATGACAGAATAGCCAGTAATATACTAAGTAGACGTTGACGGAGTCTAACCACCTCTTGAGTCTCGTGTTGGCGGTTGCGGCGCACGTAAAAAGTCGGAGCAAGAGTAATAGCCAAGGTGGAACCTCCCGTTTTTGGGACCGAGGCACGCGCGTAAAAACGCTTGCGTGCTTTTATATTTTCTAAAAAGGAGGTTCATTATGAACGAACAGCAATTACAATCAATGCGGCACAGTCTAGCGCATATTATGGCGCAGGCGGTGCAGCATTTATGGCCGCAGGCTAAATTCGGTGTTGGGCCAGCTATTGATAATGGTTTTTACTATGATATTGATCTTGGTGATGTAAAAATATCGGAGGATGATTTTAGCCGAATCGAGAAAGAAATGCGAAGTATTATTGCACGCGATCTGCCGTTTACTCGTCAAGATGTGCCGGTTGATGAGGCGATAACTTGGGCGAAAGAAAACGATCAGCCTTACAAAATTGAATTGCTTAACGACTTGAAACGGTCAGGTACGACAATAGCGAAAGATCTAGCGGGCCAGAAGCTTGGTTCTGCCAGCGATGATGAAAGCAAGGTTGACACTGTATCGTTGTATTCGCAGGGTGATTATACTGACTTATGTCGTGGCGGTCACGTTGAAAGCACCGGCAAGGTTGGAGCTTTCAAGTTAATGCGTGTTGCTGGTGCGTATTGGCGCGGTAATGAGAACAACCCGCAGATGCAGCGTTTGTACGGTGTCGCTTTTGCGACTCAAGCTGAACTGGACGGTTACTTGGATATGCTAGAAGAGGCAAAGAAGCGCGATCATCGTAAGCTCGGTAAAGAACTTGATCTTTATACTATGTCGCCGCTTGTTGGCATCGGTTTGCCGTTGTTTACGCCGCGCGGTACGGTTCTGCGCGAAAAGGCAGCGCAGTTATCGAACGAGCTGCGCCAAAAATACGGTTTTACGAAAGTTTGGACACCGCATATCACCAAGAAGGATTTATACGAAGCATCAGGACATTGGGCGAAATTTGGCGACGAACTTTTTTTGGTGACTAGCCAAGAGACTAGCGACAAGATGGCGCTCAAGCCGATGAACTGTCCGCATCATACTCAGATTTTTGCCTCGCAGCCGCGCAGTTATCGCGAGATGCCGATACGTTATTTAGAAACAACGACCGACTACCGCGACGAGAAAACTGGTGAATTAGGCGGTTTGAGCCGCGTGCGTTCGTTAACTCAGGACGATAGCCACGTCTTTTGCCGGCCTGACCAAATTGAACAAGAAATTAATAATTTGCTAGCTTGCGCGCAAGAATTGTACGATATTGTTGGTATGAAATTACGCGTGCGATTAAGTTACCGCGACGATGGCGAAGGTTATTTGGGCGAGTTAGAATTGTGGCAATCAGCCCAATCGCAACTCAAAGCTGCGGTTGTCGCTAAAGGTCTTGACTATTTTGAACAGGAAGGCGAAGCAGCTTTCTATGGGCCAAAAATAGACTTCATGGCGACCGATGCGATTGGACGAGAACATCAGGTTGCGACAGTGCAGTTAGACTTTGTCCAGCCTGAACGTTTTGGTCTTGAATACATAAATGAGTCTGGCGATTCGGAACGTCCAGTAATGATTCACAGTGCATTGCTTGGTTCAATTGAACGCTTTTTGAGCGTGTTCATTGAGCATACGGCTGGTTGGTTTCCATTCTGGATTGCACCTGAACAGGTTCGTATTCTTACAGTCAATGATACAGTAAATGACTATGTTGATGAAATTACATCAGTGCTAAAAACAGAGGTATTGATGCGTCCTATAAAATACAACGAAGTAAGATTCACAGCAGATACGCGTAATGAGTCGTTAGGCAAAAAAATCCGTGAAGCAACTGTTGTAAAAATTCCAGTACAAATTATAGTTGGTCCAAAGGATAAGGCTGCACGTGTCGTTAGCGTTCGTACTCGCGCGGGCGAGGAGCAGGTTTCTATTGATCAACTAGCTGAATACATTCAGAGCATTCAATAATGAAAAAATTAGCTGCCGCTGTTGAGCGCGATAATAAATTGCTAGCAGCAGCTGACGTAATAGATTTGCCGCTAGTCGTTATTGCTGGTCCGACTGCTAGCGGCAAAACTGAGCTAGCGATTCGGATCGCTAAAAAATTTAACGGTGAGGTTATCTCGGCTGACTCGCGAGCAATTTATCGCGGACTCGATATCGGTACAGCTAAACCTACGTCTGAAGAACAACAAGGGATACCGCATTGGGGCATTGATATAGTCGATCCAGGAGAGAGGTTTACGGCAGCGAATTTTAAGGTGTATGCCCAGCGAAAGATTAGCGAAATTCGTTCACGCGGGCATCTGCCGATTATGGCTGGCGGTACTGGTTTGTATATCGATAGCGTACTGTACGATTTTAAGTTTACGGCATATTCAAACAATCTTGATGAACGGCGTAAACTTGAGAATAAATCGTTAGAACAGCTTATATATCATTGCGAAAAAAACAACATTAAATTGCCGAAAAATATAAAAAACAAGCGACACATTGTTAGCGCTATTCTACGCAAAGGGGAAGAACCTCTCAAAAATGATAAAATAATTAGCAATACTATACTAGTAGGTATAGCGACAGACAGAGACATTCTAAGAAGCAGAATTGAAGAGCGGGCAAAAAATATTGTAAGTAATACAACAATAAATGAAGCTATGCGCGCGGCAGAGAAGTGGGGCTGGTACAACGAGGCAATGACTGGGAATGTCTATCCGCTTATCAAACAATATCTAGATGGCACAATTAACGAGATTGAACTTGAGCGAAAACTTTGTGTACTAGATTGGCGGTTGGCTAAACGCCAGCTTACTTGGCTGAGGCGGAATAAGGATATTAAATGGTTTAGCATTGATGAAGCATGGACCTACATCGTGAACAATCTAGATAAGAGCTCTTAGATATGATACTCTTATAATAAAGGGTTTACGGTATGATTGACGCATTATTTGGTTCAAAAACGAGGGTAAAACTTCTGCATCTCTTTCTTAACAATCCTGGAAAGTCGTTTTATGTCCGCGAGATTACGCGGTTGATTGGCGAACAGATAAATTCTGTGCGCAGAGAGCTATCTAATATGCTTGATGCTGGTGTGCTGCTGAGTAATACAAACGATAATAAACTATATTACGAGATTAACCGCTCTTACATTCACTACAAACCGCTCAAAGAGATTTTTACTAATAATGATGTTAGCAAGCAAAAACCAAAAAGATTTTCAAAACAATCTGCTAGTAGCGAGACGGACGATTGGCGAATTGCTCTGGCGGCTTTGCCTAAAGCAAAAATTGTGATAGCAGCAGGCGTATTGGTTCGCGGTTCAGCGAGCAAGGTTGATTTATTGATCGTCGGTAATGTCGAATCTAAACGTGTAGCGGATGTAGTAAATGGAATAGAAATAAAAGTCGGTAGGCAGCTAACGTTTAGTAGAATGCTGTACGACGAATTCTATTATCGCTTGAGCGTGCATGATAGGTTCATTAATGATATATTATCAAGCAGACACGAAGTTGTAGTAGATAGTGAAAATATTCTGCAGCGATAGAAATGAAGGAGGAAAAAAGAGTGTTTGACATAGAATACAAAGGCGGAAACACGATTGTACTTTCGGGTAAAAAGACTACTATTATTACAGATCCGAAATTGTCGTTGATCGGACTAAAAGATGCCAAAACTACCGGTTGCGTTGAACTTGCTACCGAGGATCGCTTCGCTGTTAAGGCGGATGGCGCAAAGCTCGTAGTTAATGGTCCTGGCGAATACGAAATAGGAGATTTTGTTATAAAAGGAATTGCTGCTGTTCGACATCTTGATAGCGGTAGCGATGAAAAACTAGATACAATTTATCGGGTAGAATGCGGTAATGTTGCTATAGGTGTTATTGGTAACATCGAACCAAAATTAAACGATGATCAATTAGAAAATCTTGGAGTGATAGACATCCTAATAGTTCCAGTCGGTGGATCTGGCTATACGCTTGATGCCACGAGCGCTGTGGCTCTGGTTCGTGCTATTAGCCCGAAGGTTGTCGTGCCGATACATTATGCTGATAGCGGTATATCTTACGAAGTGCCACAGGATTCGGCCGAAGTTTTTGTTAAAGAAATGGGTGCGCCTGTCGAAAATGTATCTAAACTAAAAGTAAAGAATGACTCCTCGCTACCAACGGTATTAACGACGTATATATTGTCGCGAACGAGATAATATAGTCTAAAGGTTAAATAATAAAATCCCCCTGTTGTAGGGGGATTTTACTTTGTGGCTTAGGCTGAAGCTATGATACCTTTTTTCTTGAGTGTGCGTATAGCCTTCGTTGAAAGTACCATGGTGATTTTTTTACCATTAACAACGAAAGTCTTTCTTTGAAGGTTGGGTTTGAACACTCGCTTGTTGCGCTGCAGAGAGAAACTTACTTTGTTTCCGAACTGCTTGCCTTTGCCAGTCAGCTCACATCGTGCTGCCATTGTAGATTCCACTTCTTAATTACGGTTATTATCAATCTGTCCTAGTATACTCTGGTTTTGATTCTTCGTCAAGAGCTGGTACAATGATAAATTAGATGGATGTTCTGTATATAATTATTGTTTTGGTGGTGATATTTGTGTCGATGACGTTGCATGAATTAGCTCACGGCTTGGTGGCAAATAGTTTGGGTGATCGAACTGCGTATGATTTTGGCAGATTAACTTTGAATCCGATAAAACATATAGATCCGTATATGACTATATTACTGCCGATGATAATAATTATCACAAACATGACAACTGGGGCTAGCGTGCCAATCTTTGGTGGTGCAAAACCAGTACCTTTTAACCCAAGCAATATAAAGCATGGCGAGATTGGAGTGGCATTGGTAGCTATAAGCGGTCCGTTGGTGAACTTCTTTTTAGCGTTTGTAGCGTACGCAATACTTGTGGTCTCTAAGTCCGAGGCAGGTTCTTTGTTTAATTCTGTACTAACGGCTTTTACAATGGTGAATTTAGGGTTTTTTGCTTTCAATATAATTCCGATACCACCATTGGATGGATCGCGAGTACTGTATGCGCTTGCCCCCGACTTTGTGAGGAGCATTTTCGATACTATAGAGAGATATGGTGTTTTATTAATCTTTGCCATAGTTATGGTTGGCGGTTCGTTAATAGTTACTTATATGAGCTTTATAATAGTAAACATACTAAAAGGATTCTCTATCGTTTTTGGCGGGTAGTCGTGGTACAATATAATTAGCCTCTTAGGCACCAGCGTATATGATTTTCCTAACAAATCATTGATAGGGATCTCAACAGCAGTATTCTCGTGGGAATATTGTGAGAGAACCCACCTTGCAATAAGCGGGGAATATCAGTCGCTAGCCTGGAGGCTTTTTGTGATATAATTACGCTAGGCTATCGGGTAATCGCTGGTTCTTTACAGAACAAGAGGAAAGTCCGGGCAGCGTAGGACATGGCAGTCGCTAACGGCGACCAGAGGTAACTCTAGGGAAAGTGCCACAGAAACGATACCGCTATCTCAAATCTGCTTAATGCACGATGACTGATAGTAAGGGTGAAAAGAGCGGTGTAAGAGACCGTAGCCGACTATGGTGACATAGAAGGAGGGTAAACCCTGCCAGCTGCAAGGTGTATTATCGCATAAGTTGTTCGCTTGATAATACTAACATCCGCTTGAGCTGTGCAGCAATGTGCAGCCTAGATAGATGATTACCGATAACAGAACCCGGCTTATAGATAGCCTAATAAAAGACCGCTAGTTGATCTCGCGGTCTTTTATTAGGCTTAAGCTCTAAGTAGAAGAAGAATTTTTATTGCTTTGTTGCTTCTTTGACGATCTCAGAAAAAGCTTCCGGCTCGTTGACGGCTAAGTCAGCGAGGACCTTACGGTTGATTTCAATGTTGGTCGCGCGAAGACCTGCTATCAATTTACCGTAGGTTGTGCCATTTTGGCGGGCAGCTGCATTGATACGAGTAATCCACAGGCTGCGCAGATCGCGCTTTTTGTTGCGGCGGTCGCGATATGCGTACTGCAAGGCGCGAATCACGGCTTGCTTAGCTAAGCGAAAGCTGCGGGTACGGTTATGCTGCATTCCCTTGGCTAATTTTAAGGTCTTCTTATGTTTCGCCGAAGCGGCGACTCCTCGTTTGACTCGCATATATTAGACTCCCAATGCTCGCTTAACGTTTTTTGCTATGCCGCCTTTAATAATAGCGCTGGTATTAATATTTCGCTTGCGCGACTTGCTTTTCTTGGATAGCATGTGGTTCCCGAATGCGCGGCGACGGGTAAGTTTGCCGGTACTGGTTAGCTTTATGCGCTTAGCAGTGCCCTTGTGGGTCTTCATTTTTGGCATTATTTACTCCTTATTACTATGCTGAGATTTCTCCCGGCCATCGTTGGTTTTTGCTCGAGCGTAGCTTCGTCTTTTAGCTGTTCCATCATCTTGTCTATCAAGTCATAACCTAAATTTTTATGGGCTATTTCTCGACCGCGGAAGAAAATAAGGATTTTTACTTTATGTCCGTCCGACAAGAAAGCGCGTATTTTGCGCAGCTTGATCTCTAGATCGTTACTACCGATTTTCAAACCAAATCGCATTTGCTTTAGCTCGTTGGCTTTATTATTGCGCCGTGCTTTTTGCTGCTCCTTCATCTTCTGATATTGATATTTTCCCCAATCAACAATCTTAGCTACAGGAGGGTTAGCTTTAGGCGATATTTCTACTAAATCAACGCCTGCTTTTTGTGCAATATCTAGAGCTTCTCTTAAAGACATAACGCCAAGCTGCTTACCATCAGCCCCGATCACGCGAAGCTCATTGCTGCGGATAGCGTTATTTATGCGAGTTGAATTATTAATCGTAGTTCTCCTTTAGAACAGTTGTTTTACTGAGTCTATACTCGCTGTACATGGTAACAAATTACCGATAATAAATCAAGCTCGTTATCGGTATTGGAGAGCTTCTGCGATATGTGCAGCTTGTATTTTGGCGCTATTGTCTAGATCTGCAATAGTGCGGGCGACACGGATGATTTTGAAGTAGCTACGCGGACTCAAGCTCAGTTTATCCGAAGCCTGCGACAACATATTTTTTGATTTCTCATCAAGTTTAGCAAACGTATTTATTTCTCTATTTGTTAAGTTACTGTTGTATTTATCGCTACAATTGTATCTTATCGATTGGATATTGAGGGCACTCTGAATCAAGTTTGATGCAGTTTTGTGTTGTTTACAAGACAACGAATTATACGAAGACAATGTACTGTTCGGTACGCGCGAGACGTGTACGACTAAATCAATTCTATCCATAAGCGGACCCGATAGTTTGCGTTGATAATTAGCTATTTGCGCTGGAGTGCAGGAGCATTCTTTGGTTTGATCGCCAAAATACCCGCAAGGACAAGGGTTCATGGTAGCAACCAGCATAAAGTTAGCGGGGTAGGTGGCACGCATACGCGATCTGGTAATAGTAACTTTCTTGTCTTCTAGGGGTTGTCTCAGGGCTTCAATAGACGAATGCGAAAACTCAGGTATTTCATCTAAGTAAAGTACTCCTAGGTGCGCTAGGCTAATCTCGCCAGGTTTCGGGCTTGATCCGCCGCCGATAAGCGATGTCTGGCTGGCTGTGTGGTGCGGGGAACGAAACGGACGCTGACGGATAATAGATTCTGTCGAGGAACCCTCTATGCTGTATATTTTTGTAGCTGCTAGCATTTCTTCAGGCGAGAGCGGAGGTAGTAGGTTGGGTAGGGTTTTTGCTAGCATTGATTTTCCGGCTCCTGGAGGTCCGGATAACAATATATTATGATGTCCTGCCGCTGCGATTATGAGGGCGCGTTTTGCTTGTTCTTGACCAGCCACTTCATCGAGCAGGGTTTGTTTGTTGGGCTCGCTTTCTTCTGAATAAATGTGCGGACAAACAGCATCCTTGGTGATGATTTTTTCTTTCTTTAAGTGCAGGTAAAGCTGCTTGATATTATCTACAGGTATGATATTTATGCCGCCTACGAGAGACGCTTGATTGGCGTTATTAGAGGGTAAGTATATAGTATTAATACCAGATTTTTTTGCGGTTTCGGCGATATTGATAGCGCCGCTAGTGGGGCGGATGTCTCCGTTGAGCGCTAGCTCGCCAGCGAATATAGAATTTGCAACATCCTGTTCGCGGAGTTGTCCGGCTGATAACAAGATAGACAAGGCGATAGGTAGGTCATAATGTGTACCTTCCTTTGGAATTTCGGCAGGTGCAAGGTTGATGGTGATACGTTTAGTCGGGTATTCTAGGCCAGAATTGACGATGGCGCTGCGGACTCGTTCTTTAGATTCGTCGATTGATTTATTACCGAGACCAACTATGCGTATACTAGGCAGCCCATTTGATATGTCACTTTCTACTTCTACGATACTGCCATCGTATCCAACGGGTGAAACCGTAAGGATTTTAGCGGTTGATGCCATGACCATATAGTTAAAAGTTAATCATACTATACGGATGATGTAAATAAGTGATATAATGTCAAGAGTAACGCGGGGCTGATATAGCGTTCGACGTAGAGAATTTAACAGGTTGTTTTGCGTACCGACTTCTGACGTTATCAGAATTAATAGTTGCAAACTTTGCAAACAAAGCGAAGGCGTTTGTTGCATCATTGATGCCACGGCAGACAGCCTTTGCGCTAGCTGCGTAATATTACTGGCAGCCGCATCCGCCTAGACTCTTGCTATAGGCTAGGTGTGTCATATCTAGCAAGATCGGTTAATTGATATTTCTGCTATATCATTAATTAAGATTTTAAGCAGATCGCTAGTTCGTATGTTTGTCTAGCTTTGAGCGGATAAGCGATTATTTAACGAGTTAGACTATGTGCGTAGACAAACAACAGGTTACTCTGCGGACCCGGGGGCAGTACCCGGCAGCTCCACCACATCGTTTGCTGTAGAGCCTTTCGGGCTCTTTTTGATTTATGCGATAAAAAAGAATGACTACCTGCGAGTAGTAGTCATTCTAATGGTTGTGGAGTTTTCTGAAGTGTTTATTTCTGGTTCCTGTATAATTTTTTTATTCAGGAACTATCTCTATAGTAATGTGAAAATCTGCTTGTGTCAATGTTTTTTAGCAAGATTGCTAGGTAAAAAATACCACACTAGATAACGGGATAATTAGAGCAAATAAATGTGTTTTATGCCTTGAAACGATACGATAGATATGTTGATTTGTAATTCTGTAAATATCGGTTAGCAACTAACGACTGAATGTAGAGAGGGCTGTTTCTGGTGAATAGCTTAACAGAATTATTACCAGAAATTTTATCGTATGGTGCAGGGAGGTCTAACGTGTAAGGAATGCGGAGGCAAGGAAATCCGTGCCTTAATCTGGTGCTGGCAGCATAAATGTGGTGTCGGCGAAATAAAAAATAATCTAGGCTTATCGTGTCCAAATGTTAGCGATTGGCTAAGGAAGCTCAGGTCAAGCTCTTCCGGCTTCACAGACAAGTTCTGAAAGGCGATACTGAAACTAGCAGTGACTCTATTTTTGGCAGACGAAGCTTGACGGTTAGAGATTGGTCATTGGCGCCATTAGCCCAGTAGATATTACGTATTTGTGTGTAAGTTGTATTGTGTCTATGAAAAAGATTTTTATGAATTAAGTTGTTGAATTTTTGTTTTTGCAGCTAAAGTATATTGTTGCTTGCATACACATAGCTCGATATGCTGGGTTGTCTCTGATTTTGATTCGTTGCTGGATTGTTTTGCTGTACATACGGTACGTTGCAGGACAGATTATATAGTAGATTTTTTCATCGCGTGGACACCAGCTTTTTATGATATTAATATAATTTTTGCCATGCTCTGTATGTATAGTTGTCGCATTTCGGATGTCATAAAATGTACTGAAGATTTTGCTTGGTTTTATATAAACGTTAATTATATAAAGGATCTTTGAATACAAATAGTGCAATGAATTTTAATGAAAAATAGTTTGTATAAATGTATCGCAGTTAGCTGTTTGTTATAAGTTAAATTCGCAGTGTAGAGCCTGATGTAGTGTTGTATTTTTTAAATTCGATACGATCTAAAGTCTATTTGTTGTAATAAATAATTAATAATAACTTGATAAAATAGCTATCATTGTAATTATTACACTGTAGATAAAAACGCAACATTACAATAATAACAGAGGTACGTATAATAAAATAGTGAGCTGTAGTATAAATAACAATATTTATATTACGATAGACGTTGACTTTTTATCATTGATTTGCTATAGTGTGAGTAAGCTTTTAGAAAAACAAAAAAAGCAAAACAATACCAACCAAATAAGCCTCCACAACAATAATCGACGGAAACTAGGTGGCGCCAAATAATTGTGGTTCCACCTAAGCTCCGCCTATTAAACAAAAGCGTTGAGCGCGCGATATGTGCGCGCATTACACACCTGATTAATCCTTGAGATTGCGATGTCAGTGACCATCAGGTGTGTGGTGCAGGTCCGCGCGATCGCAAGTCTTTTGCTCGCTAAGTGCGAGCGGTCAATCGGGCAAAAAGCAGTTGTTGCAGCGACCCTAATAGTTGTTTACAAAGGTGCTTCGTTATATTGCGACGCTGCTTTTGCCTCCTAGGTGTTATTATTTAAATCATGTATAAACGCTTAATTGCATTTTTGATGTTTTTGTCGTTAGTGGTGTTGCTAGCGATAACGCAGACGACCGCGCCGTCCAAAGTTGGTCCGGCTATTGTAGTCGTTGTGTTTGTATTAATATATATATTTCTTACTTGTACATTGACTCTCTTGCTTCTATTTATAAACAAGATTGTGAGTAAGCATAAATCTGAGCCGTCTAAGCGGAGTGCTGATGACATGTATGTCTTAATGTATGGTGCAGTGTTAGCGTTGGCGCCGACTGTGATTGTTGCTGTGCAATCAATAGGACAAATTCAAGCAGGTACATATGTATTAATTACGCTCTTTGTATTGTTGGCTCTTTTGTATGTTCGGCATCAGAAACGTGTGAAGTGAGGGTTGAGGCCTAGAAAAATTGTAAACGCATATGGTATAATTTACTTAATATGGAACCGGGTATAAGAGAACAAGTTCCTGTGCAGAGAGAGGTGCTGCCGCAGAATAGTTACGAGACACCTACTTTTGGCATAGATGGCGGTAATCTTGAGAAGCAAAATACTTCTAGAGAAGTGATGAATGCTGCTTCTGCAGAGGCTGTTGCTAATGCGGTTCCTCAAATTGTGCTACCTCAGCCAATTCCTATAGTTCAGCCAGCCGTGGATCCTGGCGCTGCTCAGTCTGCGACATCTGATGACGTCGCAGCGCTGATAGCCAATGATGATGACCTTATTGAAAAGGAGTGGGTTGATAAAGCTAAGAAAATTATCGCAGAGACTAAAGACGACCCGTATCGTCGCGAGGTTGAGATCGGCAAACTTCAGATAGAATATATAAGGAAACGCTACGGGCGCGAAATAGGGAAAGTAGAGGATTAGGTAGTGTCTGGCGGCGGGATAGGCACTCTTGTAACATTGTTTGCAATAGCTTTGGTGATCGGGCTAGGGTCTTTTGTTGTGTTTATGGTCTATCGTAATACTCTTCGTGAGGCGAAGAACTATGAGCGCGGGCTTAAGATGGTGCCGATATTAATTCATCTGCCGCCAGCTAGCGATGATATTGTTAGCGACGGGCGTGATAAACGAGATTTGACGGAAGAAGTGTTGTCACAAGCTCAGGTTATGTACAATATTATATCCAGTACTGCCACTAAAGGTTTTAAGAGTAAGATTTATGGGCAGAGGCATTTGTCGTTTGAAATAGTGGCTCGCGATGGCTTGGTGTTCTATTATGCTGTTGTACCTACAGTGCTCACCGAGGTAGTTCGCCAGGCAATTGCAGCGGCCTACCCATCGGCTCGGCTAGAAGAGGTGTCGGAGCATACTGTTTTTAGCAAGGTCGGTAAGATGAGCGGTACGATTGGTGGCGAGTTTACTTTGAGGAAGAACTTTGCTTATCCTATTGCAACATACATGGAATCTAAACGTGATGCATCGCGCGCATTGCTGAATGCTTTATCAGCAGCGACTCGCGAAGATGGTATAGGTATCCAAATATTAATTCGTCCAGCTAATGAGCGATGGGCCAAGTCGGCAGTTTCTGTCTCTGAAAAAATCATAGAAGACAAAGACAAAAAAAAGACCGGACTTTCGGTGTTCTTCTCGCCGAGCGAAATTATGGAGTCTCTATGGAAACCGCCAGAGAGCGACGACAAAAAGCCAGAGGATAAAAAGCCGCTTAACTCCGTTGAACAGGCGACCGTTGATGCTATTCAAGAAAAAACCCGTTATCCGGGGTACGAGGTACTGATACGGGCTGTTGTTTCGTCTAATACAGCAGCCCGTTCTCAGGTAATATTGAAAAACATTGTTGCAGCATTTGCATTATTTGACTCGCCGACGTTTAACGGATTTAAATTCACGTTAGCAAAAAACATCGAAGAACTAACTTCGTCTTATATTTTTCGTTTCTTCCCGCAGCAGGTTAATAAGAATATATTAAATAGCGTAGAGCTGGCGACGATTTTTCATTTGCCGGATCAGAATAGTATTCCAAGCTCGCAAGTCAAGCGCCAGATGAGTAAGCAAGTCGATGGACCGACGCAGGTGATGGAGACTGGTTTGCTGTTAGGATACAACGAATTTCGCGGTGTTAAGAAGCCGATTAGGCTCAGCGATAAAGACCGCCGGCGCCATATACATATTATTGGACAGACGGGTGTTGGTAAATCAGTTTTGCAGGAAAATCTAGCCTACCAAGATATGCTGGATGGGCGGGGTTTTGCCCTGGTTGATCCGCACGGGGACCTTGCGGAGCATTTGCTAGAAAAGGTGCCAAAGGAGCGCGTTGAAGACATTATTTATTTCAACCCAAGCGATATGGACAATCCGATTGGTCTAAATATGTTTGAGTTTGACCACCCAGACCAAAAAGACTTTTTGGTACAAGAGGCTATCGGTATGCTTTATGGTTTGTATGACCCAGGACATACTGGTATCGTTGGTCCGCGGTTGGAGCATATATTCCGCAACTGCGCGCTGTTATTAATGAGCGATCCGGCGGGCGGTACTTTTGTCGATATACCGAAGCTCTTGGTTGATGATAGTTTCAGAAATAACAAGCTGAAATACGTTACCGACCAGCAAGTGTTAGATTTTTGGACAAAGGAGTTCCCGGCATCGCAGCGATCAAGCGAGGCAGGCGAGGTCATCAGCTGGGTTATTGCTAAATTTGGCCCGTTCATTAGCAATGATGCCATGCGTAATATTATTGGCCAGACAAAAAGCGGCTTTGATTTTCAAGACATCATGAATAATAACAAGATTTTGCTGGTGAACTTATCGAAAGGTAAATTAGGCGATCTTAACTCTAAATTGCTTGGTATTGTCTTTGTGATGAAGTTTCAGGCTGCAGCGATGGCGCGGGCCAAGATTCCAGAGGACGAGCGCAAAGATTTTACGCTGTATGTTGATGAGTTTCAGAACTTTGCGACTGATAGCTTCGAGACTATTTTGAGCGAGGCTCGCAAATATCGATTGAGCTTGGTATTAGCTAATCAGTTCATGACACAGTTGAAGGAAGAACTACGCGAGGCTATTCTCGGTAACGTTGGTACAACTATCACTGGTCGGATTGGTATAACCGACGCAGAAATTATGGTTAAGCGCTATACACCAGTGTTTGATGCAGAAGATTTGACGAAATTGCCAAACTTTGAATCTGTCTGTGTCGCCCAGATTGAAGGTGTGCCGTCTGCGCCGTTTAGTATGGCATGGATTCCCCCGATGGGCCACCAAAATGCTCAGTTGGGCGATGCTTTGCGCAGACTGTCGGCTGCAAAATACGGACATCCGCGGGCTCAAGTTGAGCGTGAGATAGCGGCGCGTACTAGCATGAATCAATCTTCTGGAAATAATAAACAGTTGAAAAATACGGCTGGAGCCGCTGCTAACGCCCCTAATAAAATAGCACCGAGTAGTAGTTCATCTTTTTTGGATGAATGGTTAGCGAAACGCAAGCAAGTAACCGGTAGAAATAGCACTACGCCGCGTCCAGTAGCTTCGCCGCTACCAGCTAATGCTAAACCGCCGATGTCTTCGACTGGCAATGTGGCGGCTGCTGGACCCGCTCAATCTCAAAATTATACTGACGCTTATTCTCGTGCTTCTAGCAGTGCCTTGCCAGCTCAGCCGCAGCTACAACAGCTTCCGCAGCAGCCGTCTCGAAATAATCCAATAAATTTGGCACAGTCACAGCTTGGTGCAGTACCGCCAGCAGTTACTGCACCGCTGCAAGTTGGTGAGTCTCCTAATGTTAATTCTGCCACGCAAAGTGTTAATTTGCCGACAGAGCCAATTGCAGATAATGGTCCGATTTCGACACCACAACAGCCTGCTAGTAATACTCTAAATATGCGCGACAGCGACAATAGCGGCGAAGTTTCGATAAAATTACGTTAGTTGGCAAAAGTTACTTGGATTTACCGAATATTAGGACGCGAATGTAATCGTAAATCAAGCCGATAACCCACCCTAAGACGAAGGTGGCAATGGTCTCTGTGCCAGATAGCGAATATCCGAAGTGCTTAGCGACTAAATATATACCAGCTGTAAGGATAAAAGCTGCAGCTGACCCTGACAATATGGCATTAGGACGTGCTACAGTATTACCAATCACTTCGCTGCTCTTCTCGACGGCGGGGTTATGAATAACTTTACTGAAAGTTCTGCTGGCAGGTGACATTTCGGATTGAATCTCGGTCATAGTCTTGTCGAAGGCGGCTTTGCGCTCTTGTTTAGAGGTAGGGCCGCGGCGTTTCTTCTCTGGACTGATTTCATTAGTTTTTATTTTGTTTTCTTTACGTTCTTGGGCGATTTCTCTAGCTTGGTTTAAGGCTTCATGGCGTGCTCTCTTCAGTTGTTCCTGAGAGGCTTCAGAGCTAGATTCTTTCTCTGTTTTATTTTTAGCGTTAATATTCTCTTGAGTTTTTCGATGGATTACTTCAGAGCTAGTGTACTGCTCTTTATGCTTATCGCTAAGTGATGGTATTTTTTCATTATTCATTGATAGCTACCTCATCTTTGTTTATATAATCTTATAATTTATATAGTGCCTGAGTTAAAATCTCGACGAATTAAGCGGACTTCCTTTTTCAGCTGACGCGATCGTGCGTAGAAGAATGCGACAACAGCGAAGGTGATTCCAGCAAATAGCATGTTTTCGCCAGGTCCGGTGTGTGGAAGTTGAGCAACAGTTTGTTCAATTGCTTGCTTTTGTGCCGGACAGTCTACATTAATGGTCACGGAATTGCCGAAAGTATTGGTCATCTTGCAGTCGTATGAATTAGGGTTGCCGGTGCCAGTGGCTTTTGGTGAGATCGTGCTTTGGAGCTTCACGCTGAATACGCGAGTTTGAGTTTCACCAGGCTTTAGCGTGATTTTTGGCCATACCAATAGAGTTTCTGTGTCTTGGCTGCCAGAGGTGTCCTTGGTTAAGGTAGCTCCTCCTTTGTTTTCTAGCGAAGCATATTGGAGGACGTCGGCGAGATTCTCGGTGATGGTGTAATCGGTAGCCTTCAATCCTTTGTTGGTAACAGTAATTTTGTAAATAATTTGATCGGACGCCTTGGCGGTAGTTGTCGAAGCATCGGCGTTGCCTTGCGAGGTGTTTTGGGCGGTTTTTGTTTGAATGATATCTTCTTTACACTTAGCATCTTTTATCCACAAAGTTGTGTCGCCTGGGCATGGTTGACAGTTAGGATCTGTGGCAAGCAAGGCAGGATTTTGCGGACACTTAGCTGGCTCTACAATCTGAAATTCCTTGGTACAGCTATCACTAGTACGGTCGCCTAGAGATGTTTTCAAGATAGCTTTAACTGTATATTTACCAGCTACAGTTTCTTTGTCGGTGACAGTTCGAGTCTTGCTTTCGATGGTTTTTAATTGTTTACCATCTCGATAGACAACAAATCTATAACCGGTAATTGAAGCGCCATTGCTGGTGTTGCCGGAGGCGGTGTATTGGTAAGTATTCTTGTTGTTAACGATCGCTAGCGATGAACATACTGCGACAGGGTCAGCTTTGCACCTCGGGTCGTTCGCAGGCAGGTTAGTCTTGCCAGGGACGGTGCACATCGGAGTATAGCAATTTGGATAGGTCCCTGATTGTCCAGGAGGGCAAGCGGGAGCTGGCGGGACGGTTAGTGTAATTAGGTTACCGCAGCTGCGCATAATTCCGAACCACATTCCTGTCTTTGATGAACGGGCAACGTAGGCTGAATAAGCGCCTGAGTTGCCCCAAAGCCGCTGCGGTCTGTAGTAAAACGTTCGCGTACCGCCGCCAGTTTTTACGGTGTAGCCGCCTTCACCTTGGCTTGCACCGAATACAGGTTTCATACCCCAAGAATATAAGCCTTCGTTGCTCCTGTGATACTCCAAATTATTACCAGCTTGGTCAATATCGCTGCGAGAAATGCCGACGGCATCGTAGAGGTCGCGGATATTGTTGACGTTGCTGTCATAGGTGCTTAGCAAGGCTTGCTTACTCCATACGCCGCCATAAACCATATCAGTAGCGTCGGCAGCGGTAGCTGGCTCTGGTGCCTGAAATACGGCAAAAAACTGTACAACGAGTGCAAAAGCTGTAAAAATAAGTCCTAATCTGCGCACCGATTCTTCTTTGCGTAACCGTTTTGCATAAAAACCTAATTGTCCGACTAATGCGGGGCTAAAGGCGAGATTTGATACTAGCTTTCTAAACATTTTGCTTACCTTTTTGTGTTATTTTGAGATATATTTTCCTCTCTTTTATAATATCATACTTATGGCAACCGCAGCAATACCTTGAATGAACAATTTTTTTTATGGTATAATGTGGGTATTAATAGACAAGCTGAGCGACTGTAAATAGGGAGTGATTTCGTTATGAGTAAACAAAAAAATGATGGTTCGTATGATAGTTCGCAGATCCAAGTTCTTGAGGGTCTCGAACCAGTACGCAAACGTCCAGGAATGTATATTGGCAGCACGGGATATGATGGTATACACCATTTAATTAAAGAAATCGCCGACAACTCGGTAGACGAAGCTATAGCTGGTTATGGGTCGCGAGTTGATGTGAGATTGTTGGCAGATGGCGGTGTGACAGTAACTGATAATGGTCGTGGTATTCCAGTAGATAAGCACCCTAAGACTGGCATTAGTACGCTTGAGACAGTCCTGACTGTGCTGCATGCTGGCGGTAAATTCGGCGGCGGCGGCTACAAGGTGTCAAGCGGTTTGCATGGTGTTGGTTCTAGTGTGGTTAACGCTCTATCTACTAAGCTGATTGCTGAAGTTGTTAGGGGCGGTATGCTATATTGTATCGAATTTTCTCGCGGTAAAACTGTGGTACCGCTCAAGAAAATAGGAAAAACCGATCGGCCAGATGGCACCTGTATCACGTTCTATCCAGATGCTGAAATCTTTAAGGAGACAATTAAATTTGATTATAAATGGGTGGTAAATTATTTACGCCATCAGGCATATCTAACTAAAGGTGTTTATACCTCTGTTTATGATGAGCGTACTCACGAGCGTCAGGCATTCTACTTCGAGGGTGGTATCAAGAGCTATGTCAAGAATTTGAATAAGGGTAAAGATGTGCTTGGCGATGAGATATTCTATGTCGATAAGCAAGTCAGCGATTCGGTTGTTGAAATAGCAGTACAATACAACGATTCCTACATCGAAACCGTTAAGCCGTTTGCAAATAACGTTTTGACACCGGACGGCGGCACGCATTTGGTTGGCTTTAGGTCAGCGCTTACCAGGGTGATCAATGATTATGCCCGTAAAAATAGCCTGCTCAAAGAAAAAGAAGATAACTTGACTGGCGATGATATCCGCGAGGGCCTGACGGCGGTGATATTGGTAAAATTGCCAGATCCGCAGTTTGAGGGCCAGACTAAAAATAAACTAGGTAATCCAGAGGTGCGTCGCTATGTCGAGCAAGTAATGAACGAATATTTCGCATATTATCTAGAGGAAAATCCAGCTATTGCTAAAAAAATTATCAATAAAGCCTTGTTGGCGGCGCGAGCGCGCAAGGCAGCGCGGGCAGCGCGGGATAATGTAATTCGCAAAGGGGCGCTTGATGGTGCTAGCTTGCCAGGAAAGTTAGCTGATTGTTCTAGTAAAGATCCGTCGGAATGCGAATTGTATATAGTTGAGGGAGATTCGGCTGGCGGTTCAGCAAAAACTGGCCGCGATAGCCGTACGCAGGCGATTTTGCCTCTGCGTGGTAAAGTGCTCAATACCGAGCGGGCTCGCTTAGACAAAATGTATGCCAATCGAGAAATCTTGAGCTTGATCAAAGGGGTAGGCGTAGGTATTGGCGATGCTTTTGATATTCGCGGACTACGCTATCACAGGATTATTATCATGACCGATGCCGATGTCGATGGCAGCCACATCGCGACGCTACTGATGACGTTTTTCTTCCGCTATATGCGGCCAGTTGTGGAGGGTGGGCACATATATCTAGCTAAACCGCCACTGTTTAAGCTGAAATTATCCCAAAGCAAACAAGAGTATTTATATAATGAGGAGGCGCTTGAAGCGCGGTACGATGAGCTAATTGCGGCACGCAAAGAGAAGGGTGTCCAGATTGATTTAAACGATTCGCGGGCAAAACAAGCTGGCCTGAGCGAGTCGGCCCTACAACGCTATAAGGGTCTCGGTGAAATGGATGCTAGTCAACTCTGGGAAACGACTATGAACCCGGAAAATCGAGTGCTGGTACAGGTTAAGCTCGAGGATGCTGAGCGCGCTGATGCTATCTTTACGAAGTTAATGGGCGATGATGTCGAAGTGCGCAAGAATTTTATTCAAGCTAATGCTAATAAAGTCAGTCTTGATGAGCTAGATGTGTAAATGGACGAGAAGAAGGATAGGAATATGAAACCAGAGTCAAAAAAACCAGTCGAAGGCGAGATTATCGAGCAGACTAACGACGTTAGCCATTCAAAGTCTGTCGAAATTCGAACAGTAGAAGATGTTATGGAGGATAGCTTTATCCGGTATTCAATGTCGGTCATAGTTGACCGTGCTTTGCCGGATGTGCGCGACGGTATGAAGCCAGTTCATCGCCGTATTGTGTACGTAATGGATAAAATGGGTATCGGGCCGACAGCTAAGACCGTGAAAAGTGCGCAGATTGTCGGTGAAGTGATGGGTAAATACCATCCGCATGGCGATAGTTCGATTTATGATGCGATGGTACGTATGGCTCAAGATTGGGTGGAGCGCTATCCGTTGGTTCAGGGCCAAGGTAACTTTGGTTCAATGGACGGCGACCCGCCGGCAGCTATGCGTTATACCGAAGCAAAAATGACTCGGGTGTCAGAGTCGCTTTTGGCAGATATTGATAAAGAGACGGTTGATTTTCGCGATACATATGACTCTACTCGCCAAGAACCGATTGTTTTGCCTGCTAAATTGCCGAATTTACTATTGAATGGGCAAGTTGGTATTGCTGTTGGTATGGCAACTAATATTCCGACGCATAATCTAGGCGAGGTGGTTGATGCAACGGTTACACTGATTGATAATCCGGAAGCAACGCTTGATGACCTTATGAAGTGTATCAAGGGGCCAGATTTCCCAACTGGCGCGGTGGTTTATGGTGGCGCGCCGATGCGCCAAGCTTATGCGACCGGCCGCGGCAGTGTGACGATACGGGCGGTGGCAAACATTGAAGAAACCAAACGCGGCCGTCATCAAATTATAGTTTCTGAAATGCCTTATGGCGTGAATAAAGCAACGCTTATCGAAAAAATTGCCGATTTGGTGCACGAGAAAAAGATTACGGCGATTAGCGCTTTGCGCGATGAGTCGGCTCGCGGTAATGTGCGAGTAGTTATTGAGCTCAAAAAAGACTCTTATCCGAAGAAAGTACTTAACCAATTATACAAATTGACGGCGTTACAGACTAACTTCCATTACAATATGCTAGCTTTGGTGCCGAGTGCTGACGATGCGACACGTCTGCAGCCGCGCGTTTTGGGTTTGCATGATATTCTGAATGAGTTTATCAAACATCGCCGCCAAGTGGTACGCCGCCGCACAGAGTACGAGCTACGCAAGGCTAAGGAGCGAGCGCATATCCTGGAAGGTTACAAAATTGCACTGGACAATATCGACGAGGTAATTAGAATCATCCGGGCTAGCAAGACGCAAGATGAAGCCGAAAAGGCGCTCATCGAAAAGTTCTCGCTGAGCGTTATCCAGGCCAAGGCGATTCTGGCAATGCAATTGCGCCGGCTGACGGGTCTAGAACGCGAAGCTATCGAGAATGAGCTAGCTGAGTTAATGAAAAAGATCGCGTATTTTGAAAAAGTTTTGGCTGACGAAAACGAAATCCTTCGCATCATCAAAGAGGAGTTGCTAGAAATTAAAGATAAATATGGCGATGACCGTTGTAGTAAAATTATCAACACCGAAGTCGGTAAGTTTAGCGATGAAGAACTAATCCCAGAAGAGGATACTGTTGTACTGTTGACAACGGAAAATTACATCAAACGCACCTTGGCTAGCGATTATCGCCGTCAAAACCGCGGCGGCAAGGGTAAACGCGGTATGACCACTAAAGAGGAAGACGTTATTGATCAGCTAGTACCAGCTGGAACACATGATTGGCTGCTGTTTTTCACGAACAGGGGCAGAGTGTTTCGTCTGAAGGCCTATGAAGTGCCGGCAGCTAGCTTAGCGGCGAAGGGTGTAGCAGCGGTCAATTTATTGCAGCTGCAGCCAGAGGAAAAAATTACTTCAATTATCAATCTAGCTAAAGATGTAAATGTTGATGAAGGCTATCTATTTATGGCGACGACCAAGGGTACAGTCAAGAAGACAGCGATTGCTGACTATTCAAATATTCGCACCAATGGTTTAATTGCTATTAATTTGGATGAAGGCGATGAGTTGCGTTGGATCAAGCAAACTACTGGCAAGAACGATGTGATTATCTCGACTTCAGCTGGACAAGCGGTTCGCTTTAGCGAGGAGGAGTGCCGTCCGATGGGACGTGCTGCTCGCGGTGTGCGTGGTGTGCGACTACGAACGGACGATAGTGTTGTAGGTATGGATATTGTAACTTCAGCTGATCAAAAATTGCTGGTGATGAGCGCAAACGGGTTCGGCAAAGTAACCAAGGTAGCTAATTTCCCGAGTCACCGCCGCGGCGGCGTCGGCGTGAAGGCTGCTGTTGTTACGGCAAAAACTGGTCCGATAGTTGCTGTTCAAACGCTTGAGAAGGATGCGATTGAGGCAATTATGATTAGTCAAAATGGACAGACTATCCGGGTGTCGCTTGACGATATTCCAGCACTTGGCCGTACTACTCAGGGTGTTCGAGTGATGCGTATTAATGACGGAGATACAGTTTCATCAATGGGGATTATACGTGATACAGACGAAGGAGAAAAATAACGGATGGTAGTATCCCCGTATATAATAGCCTTTGCTGTTGGTTGGGCTATGGCGCAGTGCGGTAAGTATGTCGTTGCTGCTATTAAGATGCGTACCTTGAAAGTGTTTGATCATCTGTACATATCGGGAAATATGCCAAGCGCTCATAGTGCTACTGTTACAGCTCTAGTATCTGTCATAGGTCTAAAGAACGGTATAGATAGTGGGTTATTTGGATTAGGCTTCGTATTTGCTTCTGTTGTTATGTATGACGCTATGATGGTACGCAGGTCTAGTGGTAAACAGGGTATTATACTAAAAAAGTTGATATCAGAGATTAATTCTCCTATTAAAACGCCTCGCTTTGCAAAGGGTCATGAGCCGATTGAAGTACTGGTTGGAGCGGTGATTGGCGTGGCTATTGGTACTGTAGTTTATTTTGCAACAATATAATTATAAAAAAGTATTGACTAGTGGGTTATTTATGCGCTAAAATAACAATCAGTTCTGGTTGCAGGTGCATGAAATTAGAAAATGCATTCTTCAGATATAAAGTGTGAAGTGCGAACAGATAAAGTTCATTAACAATTTAATTGTGCAATAATCATCGTCAGTTTATATGAGCAAATATAGACGTTTCAATGAAACGTTCTTTTATGGAGAGTTTGATCCTGGCTCAGGATGAATGC
>ERZ772799.221-NODE-221-length-22828-cov-3.931234_pt1 | contig 22828 bp, 33 predicted proteins | sample MGYA00511345_ERZ772799 | MGnify/ENA primary metagenome ERZ772799 (study PRJEB29015, sample SAMEA2738037) | human oral metagenome | biome: human oral; feature: human-associated habitat; material: saliva | place: China | collected 2238 ... | reverse complement strand
TATAGCCGCGGTATTAGTCATTGAACAAAACAAGCGCACTGTTTTATCCGAAGTTTGTTCTATTGATACCGTAGCGCCACTTTCTATGGCGCCTATTATCGCAACATTATTCATGAACTTAATTAAGAAATTCTTCCCTGGTCGCCAAATGTCAGGTTCTTTAGAAGATTTCATTATCACTCTAGCCAAGGCATTCTTAGTGTCCACTCTTACAAATGTCTCGAAGGTAATTGTTTTAAAAGGTGGTAACACGAATCTGTCGGGGATTTGCAATGCAACTTCAATTATTTCATCGTTTTTCAAAGTTGCAAATTCCGATGTCATAATATATTTTTTTGACTTAAAATCCATCGGCATAAATCCTGTAATAGATTTTTTTATCAGCTAATGTTGCATGAAAATAGTCTTGTAAGATCGGTGCAATAATTAGATGGTTATCTGTAATCTGGGCAAACAATGATTCATTAAGGGGTCGAATAAAAAATTGCTTAAAGTATGTATCATATCGTTCTTCCCATAATTCTACTTGAGGAATAAACCCTAGCCCATGACGATGCGTTGCTCGACCGTCACTAGGAACTGTGAAATGACCAGCTTGAAACAATTTAGAGTAATTAAAATCAGTATTAAAAATGAATTTGTTAGTAGATACGCTTGAAGTAGCAGTTAAAGCAGTTTCTATCGAAGCGTCGCTCGGTAAAAAACCATAAATTCGGTAATAGACTGGTACAGACGGTGAATTAGCAACCCAATCACGAAAATCAAATATAATCTTCTCATTGGTTGATTCGCAGGATAACCACTGACTATTAATAATATACGATCCTGGAAGAAAAAAATCACGTGAGTGGTTAAAATCAGAGTCAAACGACCAAGTCCCACTTATAAGCGGAGCGAAGCTCAATTCATGATTGAATTCATGAAACACTGCACTTTCGATCCCACCAATGCCATCACTTTGCTTCAAAAAACTCCCTTCTTTTAGATAAATCACTTTATCAATTGGGTAGTCACCGTTTAATAAAAAATTACGGGGATCGGTCATTATCGCTCCAGCTCATCAATTACATCAACACCGTCTTTGGTGTTATAAATACGCACTTTGCCATTTTTTGGATTTGCCCCAATTAGAATCTGGCGCACACCGTCGCTATCACTATAAATAAAACCCTGCGAATTAATCCTTGTTAGCACCTTGCCGTTCTTGCGGATCAGCATTTCGCCAGTATTTTGGTTTAGCTCGATATTGCCATTGAGAGTCGAAATCACTTTACTGCCTTCGAACTCAACATTTTTTTCGATGATCATGCTAATATATCCTCTCCGTCTAAGATTGACTTATTCAAAATAAAACTACTCACTACTGTATGCTTTTTGAGTTTCAGCCTCATTTTAATGACGTCATTACCACCTATCGCCAGCTCAATTCCAGTGATCATATGATCACCTAGGTTGTTGTAATCAACCGCTACTACATCGCCTAGTTGCAAGGCCGGATTCGGCAAGATCTCAACTTCTAACGTTGGCGCATATTCGCTATATTTTTTCAAAACATCGACCGCCAACAAGTCACAATTCCGATAATTACCGAAATAATTATTATCTTCAATAATCAAGGGCAAATCTCCATATTTATCGATCGAAGCTTGGTTTTTCGCTTCATACTCAATCACGTCAACGACTTTAGCTGGCTCACCCCATAGCTCGACATTAGTGACAGTTATTGGTGCATCATTTTGATTAGTGATGGTTAATTTATAAGAATCTTGCAATAATTCACCTTTTAAAACTACGCTATTATTGACCACTCGCCCATCTTGAAATTTAGCCTGCAACTTTGATTGATTTGCTCCGCCATTTAGCACGAGGTTGGTCATTGTATAAACAGGATCGTCAAGCTTCAGCCAAACCACTTTGCGACTATTTTGTTTAACTCGCCACTCATCATTAGCTAGATCATCATTAATCATCGAGAACACCGCTTGATTAGCTTGGACTTGACGCACTTCAGATTTAATTTTCACGCGATTAATTATCGCGCCAGTTTGTGAATTACTAATCTCAACTATCTTGCCTGCCGTTAATCGCATAACTGGCTGTTTGTCTAATACGCCACTGCGCGTAGTGAAACGCACAATTCCCTGCTCATCTAGCCACAGCGCCCCATTTTCAGCTTGCACTAACTTGCGAAGAATATTACCAGTATTCTCACCTTTTTTAAACAGCACAAACGGAATTAGGTTCTGGCCTCGGCTGAGTTGATATTGTTGACTAGTCATGCCATATTGCTCAAGAATTTTAGCGATAACCACATCGGTCGTTACATCGCGCATTTTCAGCGTCGCTCGTAAGTCTGTTTCAGCAATCTCACTCAGAAAGTCTAGCGCTGACCAATTAGCCGTTCCGGCTTCATCATATTGAGGTATTTTTTGCAACATACCCACAAACATCGGCACTTTTTCGTTATCAGTACCGACATATAGCCTTAATGGCCGTTTTGGCAAAATATACTGTGCTATTGGTGAATTACCACTATTGATTTGGACTGGGCTAAAACTAAAATAGCCATCAAGATTACTGAGAGTAATATCGGCAACACTAGCTTGCACATTGTATGGGAATTCGACACTGCGGTTGACTACCATCTCAATCAGCTTTTGACTAACATCTTGATAGTCATAAGCATCCCACAGTTGAGTTGGATTATTTTCTGCGGTCGCTAACAAATCATCACCGTCTAGCACTGACCGATCTAGTGTAAACCAATTTACTGCTTGACTGCGTTGTTTAGTGAATGATATTTTAGCCTGCGAAGCAACTTTAACCACACCGCCAGCAAACACTTGATGGAAAGCATCACTCACCACTTGCATTTAAGCGGCCTCCTCGAACACTACGTCAACATCGCTAGTTAGCCCATCGTTGCGCACGATTTTGCGTTCTGACAGCTCCATCACCACTACCATATCAATAATACCTAACTTCTCAATGGTTAGTTTGGGGTATGCTCCAGTCGTTAATTGCCTATCGTAAAACGCCCTTAATCTCAGACAATCATCATTAGCTAGATACGCCCAGCGATGCTTAATCACTCGCTTTTGATAACTCCAATAGGTTGAGATAGCGCCATTTTTAGTCACTAATTGGCGTTTATTAGTTCGTTTGCCGACTATCAACGGCACTTCTAATAAATCATATTCAACAACATCAGTTTCGTCGCTTAATTTAAGCTTGTATCCATTATCCATTGATCATCCTCTGTCGCTTAATTAATTCGTATTGATCAAAAATCTGTTCAGCCACCTTGCGTTGTTCGGCTTGGCTAGTGGCGAACACCCCCTGAATATTGATAGTGATATTATCGCCAGTCGTAGCTTGTTGCTCGCTCATTTGGCGCATTAAACTTGCCATCTTAGATTCAGGCACCACCCACTCATCTTCGCCACCGTCACCCGCTAAAATGACCGAACCACCGCCATGAGGCGTGACAATGCCACCTGTTGCCATCGCTGGAATGCGTGGAATTTGGAATTTATGCATCCTACTGAGGCTGACGCCTGGTATTTTGTTGATTAAATCAATCGCTCCATTAAGCATTCCGATAAAGAAGTTAATAGTGTTTTCGAACATGCCGAACATATTATTCAAAACCGAAATAATAGCATTACTGATTGCGATGCCGATCGACAACCCACCATCTTTGAATAAATCTTTAACTCTATCCCACAGTTCACCAAGTAGCTTGAAGAAGGCTTTATCGAGCGCCAAGCCAATCATCGGCACGGCCGTTACTAGCGCCATAAACAAAGTAACACCAGCATTTATCAGTTGCGCAATCGTATTCGGATCGAGCAAAAAAGCCAACACATTAGCGATAATAATCGGCAATGCATCACTTAAGGCGTTCAGAACCTCCGGCAAAGCATTGACAATCGCCATAAATAACTCCACTGATCCGTTAAGCAATAACGTTAACATAGCTGGCTCGGTCAACTTCTTAACTACTAGTAAAATTAAATCAGTCACTGCTCTGATTAACTGTGGTATGATTCTAATTAGTGCCTCGACAATAGTCGGTAGCGCTACTAACAATGCGTCAAATACTGTTTGAATCAGATTTGGCAATATTTCCACGACTTTAAGAGTCAGATCAATCGCCGCTGTCAATAATGGCGGAAACAATTCTTGAAACAATTTTGGTATTTCTGCGATAACCAACGGTGCTAGTTCACTGACTAATTTCACAATTCCCGATAAGGCCTGCTTGACTACTGGCAATAGATTTTTAGTTACATTACCTGCTGATTTAATTAATGCATCAATCGATTTATCGATATCATTGCCACTAGCTAATGACGTCATTAAATTTTGCCACGCCGCCTTGGTTGAATTTAAGCTTCCACTAATAGTCTCGCTAGCTTCTTTGGCGGTCGTGCCAGTGATATCCATTTTGTTTTGAATAACATGAATCGCTTGCACAATGTCACCAAAATTGCCAATACTATATTTAACACCGGATAATTTAGTAGCATCTTTAAGTAGTCGTTCCATCTCTTCTTTAGTACCACCATATCCCAGTTTGAGGTTGTCGAGCATAGTATAGTTTTGTTTGGCGAATCCCTGATAGGCAAACTGCAACGACTCCATGCTTGTACCCATTTTATTAGCGTTGTCTGACATATCAGTGATAGCGCGATTGGCGTATTCAGCCGCTTTTTTAGTATCACCATTTAGACCTTGTAGTAGCGATGCCGAAAAACTAGTAGCCGTTTCCATATACTGATTAGCAGATAACCCGGCAGTTTTATAAGCTTCGCTGGCATATTTCATCATCTGGTCGGATGATGATTTAAACAGTGTTTCAATACCACCGCTTAATTGTTCGTAATCAGCAAACCCCTTAACTGCTGCCACTCCCATATCACCAAGCGCCTTAATAGCTACGCCAGTGCCAGCCAAGAATGCCTTACCGATCGCTACTGCGCCACGTCCAGTTTTGCCAACAAAACCATCAACATGACGCTCTGCTACATTCAGACCTTTTTTTAGCGCCTCAACTTCAACGTCAATGATATATTGAATTTTGCCGACTTCAGACATTTATTTACTCCACTTTAGCGGCATCACGAAAAGGACGAATGCCTGCCTGAAACGCTTTATTTCCGTCTTTACTAGCCATAGCACTACCCGTCGCAATGAAGTTAGCACGCGATATTTCAGCCACTTTGTTATACCAAACTTTACGAGCCCCCTCTAACAAGACATACACCTCTTTTAGTTTAATTTTGTTCTCACGCACGTCACGTATCGCTTGCCAACCGTAGTAATAGCCGAATTCGCTCAACAGATAAACCTCTTGCGATATACGCATTTCACTACTACGTTGTTTTTGGCTACGTTCAAAACGCTTGAGGGCTTTTTCTTTGTCCTCTGGCCTCATTAGATCTAAGATATTCGGCATTACTGATTACTCCCAAAAACTCGCTCAAATAAGCGACGCACGCCCTCTACACTCAGTGTTTCAACTAAAGTTTGCGTGTTTTCTTGTGTCTTAGTGCCATCATCAATAGCTCGAGCATAGCATTTCAATAACTCTTGATTGATTATTTCTAACTCATCAAATTTATTATTCAGCTCATTAATTAAGCTAATCTTTTGAGCATTGTCCAATTGACCTTCGTTTTGAGTTTGCTCTTGCAATTCAACCATTGCCGTGTTGAGTTGCAATAACTTTCGTGTCGCTCGTTGAATGTCTAGCTGATCACCAGCTCCTAAACTACGCAGTGTATAGACTTTGCCGTCAATACGCACTACTTGAGTACGCTGACTTGGCGTCAGTTCATTTAAACTGATAATCATTTCATTAGTTTCAGTCGGTTGTTTCGACATTGGAGCCTCCTTGGCATTGATTTAATATTGTCTACAACTGTAATCGCCTATAGTCTGGCGTTTTAAGACCTTGCATTTTTTGTAATTTTATGCTATACTTTAGATATGAAATTCCACACCCCGAGTTTTTTCATTGGTGCAATGTTTGGCAGTAAAAAACGCCAACGGACCGCCATAGTGTTAGTCTTGGCCTATATGCTTGGCGCAATGGTTTATTTAATGTATGTCTTTGCTTATGGCTTGTTTTATGCCTTACCAGTTTTTCTCTATAACTGGTTTAAAACTCGGCGTGAAGTGATTGCCGATTATAAAATAAAAGCCAGTTCAGATAAATAAAACACTCCATGATTTATGGAGTGTTTTTAGTTTTAGCGTAATGTGCTTAAGGTGTAACTTCAACCGTTTTCTGATTCTCATAATCCCAGCGAGATGGTTTTTCAAGATCACCCGTACCAGCTCGCATATAGCCACGAGCAGTTGGTTGCATTTGAATAGTAGTTTCGATTTGTAGTGGCTCGTCAGTTGATAGAGTTGGGTCGAATTTCATCGGCACAATAGCTGAGAAGATGTGGATATCATTATCATCGGTTTTTTCTCCTTGCCGATGGATATTAACCGGTAACGGCACAGTGTTTACTACACTACCATTACCAAAGATCACATTTCCAGTTTTCTGCTTAGCGTTAGTTGGAGCATTATAAGCGCTCGCCCATAATGCTTTCAAAGCATCCATACTCGGCAAAAATATTGTCAATGTGAGTTCCGCGGTTTCAGCCTTACCGCTTGGCTGTTTGCGTACACCAGCTTGAGTTTTAGCTTCAAGCGTGCCGTCAGCGTAACTTGGTTTGATATCGCCTAATAACGAAGCTGGAATCAGCGCTTTGCCAATTGCCACTTCCCATTTACCAGCAACTAATACTCCTGTGTCTTCCATTTATTTCTCCTTTTTTAATAATTTATTATTCCGGTGAGCGAATAAATCACTCGCCCTTGGTTATCGAGACCAAGATTAGATATTGTTGATGGTGGCATCACTGCCACAAACTGATATTCTTGACCGCCTTCAACAGCCGGTAACTCATTAATATCGTTGTAAGCTGATCTCAAATACTGAGCTACAGCCTCTAGCTTTTTTAAGCTCTCCACATCATCATTACCGACACTGTATAGCTCATAGCGTTGTCGGCGTCGACGATTCTTTTCAATGCTATCGCCTAAGTTGACGATATACATTCCAGATTTGCCAACCGCCATCTTCTGCCAAAACAGATCGGTGCCGATTGTACCGAACCCCTTGCTTTCAAGGTGCTTGAGCAATGATAATGTTATCATTTTAAAAACCTCCTCACCCCACCCTCTTTTTTGACGCTAACACCAGCTCGCTCCAGATAACGTAAGGTCTGTGGATTCTTCCTATTTTCAAAATGGCGTTTTCTGGCATATCTAACACGACCACCACCAAACGATACTGCAACTTTACCACCTTGCGTACGTTCTACACGACCGCTATCGCGTAGCTCCCCAGTTAGCTTTGGTGCAAACATTCGTGCACGTTGCAAGATCAGATTGCCTGTCGCATCAATTGCATTAATGATATTCTGTCGCTCAACTTTCTCATAAGCTGTCATTCGACTAATTTTGCGTGCTCTAGCCGTTAACATAAGCCGTCCTTGTTAATGCTAACCTGTAATGTTCAATCTCACCGGTTTGATAGTCTTTGCCAACATCATAGCCAGAGATTTCATAGCTAACATCACCAATCTTAACACCATAGTCTAATAGATTATCTTTAGCATCCGCCGCTCGCATATATAGTATGGAATTTAGTTCAAATTCCTCGCCATAACCATTACGTCGCTTGCCAGTCCGCTCAATAAACACTCCAGTTTTTGCTTCACGCTTAGTAATTTTTCGCCTGCCAGGTTGATTGCTCAGTGTCAGAAGGTCGTATTTAATCAGTTTTAAATGATCAAAAATCATAAATAGTCCTTCCGCACCTAATACCACCTGTCCGTCCGACGTCTGACTTACCATATTTAGCAATTACCGCACTAAACCTAGCTACAAATTCAGTACGCGCATCGCTTCCTTCACGGAATGTGATATGAAATCCTTCAACGCTTTTGCTGGATACGCCTGTCTCCGACTGTCTCTCAAACAGCCCGATCAGTCCAGCCAGCATTTGTTTGATTTGAATTGGTGTGTCAGATTCGTATTCGTTGAGAATACCTCCCAGTAGATCGTTTAGTTCTGCGTTCGCCGCTTCAAGCAAAAGCTCAATATTATCTTTTTCAAATTGTGAAAGAGAGCGTCCGATGAACGCTGCAATTTCTTGTTCAGTAAGTTTAATCATCTTCTGCTCTCTTTCTTATTTTTAATTACTATTGAGCTTTCTTAATAGCTACAGCCGATTTGATTTGTGCCAATCCACCTCCAGCGTAAATTTCTTGTAAGTATTCTACTTTGTTGGCTTGCAGGGCAAAATTCTGGAATTGCTCGATTGTGTCATCGCCGACCGTCTCATAAGCACCGCCGACATACAGCACTACGTCGATCTCGTCATCTTTCATCCAGCTTGGAGTGATTATTTCTTTGATTTCATAAGCCTCAGCTACATTTGAACCAAGTGACAATACGAGATTACCGCCAGTGGTTTCGTTGAGGCGTAGTTCAGCCTTTTTCTTTCGACTCATGACTGCATAGATCTCACCCTCAGCTTCAATTTCAGCGACTGCATTAACCATTGAAACGTATAATTTTTCATCAGATTTTGGCGTATAAAGGCTTGCGAATGGTTTACTGTTGTCTTTAGCATCAGCTTTGATCGAGATGAAACTTTTAATCGCTTCATCACCTGTACGACCATCACCGAGAACGATAGCTCGTTCGATTTCAGTAATTACGCGTTTAGTTAGAGTAGTGACAACGTATTTAACTAACGCGCCAGTATCTTGATTTTCGCGAATATCTTCTTTGTTAAGCGTCAAGTATGCGTAGATATACTGACCACGCAATACACGATCAATCAAAGTAATGTCGATTTCTTTCTTGGTCTTACCCTTATCATGACCACGAGCACGACCGTCATCAGCGCCAGCTAAAGTATCGGCATCGACTCGACGCACGGTTAAACCAGTTTTAGTGACCGAGTTCCAAATTCGACTATTGTTACTGAGACCGTCAGTAATAGCCGTAATCAACGCACCAGGTAATAATACGTCTGGATTAGTAATACCTTTACTTTTAACGACTTCTGACCACGCTTTCTGAACCTCCGCCGCAGTTTTGCCAGCATTATCGATCAAGACGTTAGCGAAGTCAACCAACGCTTGTTTAGTTTTAAGATAGCTATTAGTTGATACTTGTTTTGTCTGATTTGGCACAGCTTTCTGGATACCATCAGCCGCGATTTGATTTTCAACTGCTCCCATTGTTTCTCCTTCTTGGGTTGTTGAGCTTTCGCTCTCGTTATTATTAACTTCGGGTTGATTATTTGTCGCCTCACCCGTTGGCGCATGTTCTATTGGAGTTTCAGGTTGCTCATGCTGAACTGCATCCTGATTCTCAACTGCACTACCGAAGTTGTCGGTTGATGCTGATTTATCTTTGTTCATATTTTCTCCTTTCAGAGACTTAACCGCGAGCAATCTCGCTTCTTTATTGCTACCACGAAACACTAGACTCACCTCAATAATTTCAGCATTTGAGATAGTCTCAGTCTCGAAGTTATAGTCATAATCAGCCATTGTGATGCTGAAGGCATTAGACAGGTGCCCTTCTTCGAGTAGCACCAGCATCTCCTGCGCGATTTCACGTTTAGAAATACCACACTCAAAGATCAGCTCGCCGTTTTCATAATAAGCACTTCTAACCGAGCCAATGACATCACGCACATCAAGTGAATGATTGAGCATTAGTGGAATATCGACAATTTCCGATACTCCCTCGGCTGGAATTGTGCCTACAACAATCTCGCCACCAGCTTTAAGTGGCAAACGCAAGCTATCAACTCGCACCTCTTCATTATGACGATCTTTATTAATACTCGTAGCAACAAATCTGACACGGCGCTCACCATTATCGCCAGCTTCAATAGTCGAAACTTTAGATTTAATGGCCAGCACTGCTTTTTTGATTTCTTTTGCCATATTCCCACCATAACCGCCTTTAGTCTGGCAATACAAAATATCACTACCGTTACCGATAGTGATATCACATATTATTCAAAATCTAGTAATCGCGCCAACCGCCGTGTCCATAGCAGGGGTTAGACTTGCCTTTAGCTGATGGATTGCCAGTTACGGCTTTGCCATCCATACAATGGCCACTAACTATATTTGTAACGCCACTATTCGGTGAGTGTATGGCATTATTATTAGATGAGCTTGAGTTAGAATTGCTTGAAACATTTGTTGATGATTTTGGCGTTGACTGCGCTGATGATGCTGACGGTGCAGACACTTGTGGTTCTGGAGTTGGCTCAACATACGTCCCAATAGCAACTTTTTCCGTTATCGGTTGCTTGATGATCTGTTCAGATTTTAACTCACGAGATAGCTCAGAGTTTCCTCGATGACGCACCTCATAAATCATTATTTTTTCACCAGGCGCACCTTTGACCAGAACCTTCTTCTGACCTTTAGGTAAGGTGTTATCGTTTATTCGTTCAGTTGTATACTGAATTACTTGTCGCACTTCATCGCTACGTGTTTTTACTCCTATATTACTAGCAACAGCAGTAATAACTATCAGCCCTAGAAAACCCAAGATAGATATTTTTAAAGCCTTTAGTAACTTTCCCATATTCATACTAACCTTTCCAAAGATTATTAAGTCAGCTTGATTATATCAAAAAACACCCCAAAAGTAAAAGTAGCACCTAGTGATACCCCCGTTTTCCGTCGGCAGATTTATTGAGCTAAGCTCGCACTGCTCACGTGGGTGCTTGATGCTACTTTTATGCTCAGATTTTACCAAAAAGCTTATTTTTTGTCAAGTCGTATTAGGTTGAACAACCCCCTATCATCAACTACCCATAATTGCTCTAGTTGGTTATCTGGGTTACGTTTATTATATTCTCGTATCTGATACAAGAATTTATCTTTCAACTGATGTTCAGAATGGATAATGAAATTCTTTTTACCTTGTTTGACTGCATCGCGTATATATTTCGCTACCGTCTTATATCTTGGATTGCTTGTTTTTAAAGCTTTTAGCTCAATCTCGCTTCCTTGGTCATGCCATACAAAATCGTTAGTTGGCTTAGCTTTCACGGCCGTAGCTGGATTACCTGAGTCTTTCGGAATACGCTCAATCGTTTGTCCGAGTCGCATAAAATCATCAACAAATTTCTGTTCATTTGGGTCAATATTGTCATTTTTCGACTCAGATCGGATATACTTACCAGGTTGTTTTACATCATTATAACCAAGTATTGGTTTAAACTTTTCTTTTAGCAGGATTTTCTCGACAATAAAACGCTCTTTGCAGCTACAATTTGGATGTAAGCTAGCGGTATTGATATCCATGTAATTATTAACAAATAACTCTTCATCTTGCTTGCTTTTACTGATTGCCGCTCCAGCCTTGAGATAACTTTGTGTGACATTAACACGCTTACCGTTCATTTTTTTGCACCAATCACAAGGATTATCGCTTACGGTATACCACTCTTTAGTAATACGCACCCTAGCACCGTTTTGCACTTGAATCATCGCATCAACACCAGCAATTCCACGCGCTCGATGAACTTCAGTTCGAGCAAAGCGTTGAATTCGCCAGCGATCAGTATTTACTAATTCACGCATTGCCTCTTTAAGCATTTCTTTATCCCAGTTGTTCTTTTTAGCCATTTCCATCAATCGCTTAATCGACTGATCAGTCCCTTGGTTAAATTGTTTTAGTGATTCAATAGCATGCTTATGATATTGACGCTTAAGCTTGTCGCTAATAACGTATCCAGCCAGCTTTGATACATCAAACCCTGCGCTGATTAACAAACTCACACCAACAGCAAATTGACCGATGCCATAAGCCAACAACATTCCCGTCAGAATAGATTCTAACTGACCGCTTAATTCTTTATTCGGTTTATTTGATGCTTTTTGCGATGTAAGCACTCGTTCAACTTTGTCATTTATAAGTTTTTCTAGAATTTGCTCAATTCGTCTCTCTTCAATTGAGTCAGTGCTTTTTATTTTCGTATCGACTTTTAAACAGTGTCCTCCATGAGCTTGTTGCTTCTGACACGATGCACAATTACATAATTGAATAGTCGATTTACTCTTTTTAAGCGACAAAGCGTCTGGAGCTGATGATACCTCGTCACCTTCATCAACTTCTGGTTTATCGTTGACGATTACCGGCTTGGTATTGCTAATTTTTAATAATTTATAACTGTTACTCAGATTTAGAGCGTCAACTACACTATCAAGCGAGTAACCAACATTAGTTAGTTTAGTGATCATTTCGACTTCAAGATTTTTCGTTTCAATCGCTAATTTTTCCTCTTCGGCCACGCCTGGGATATCTAAATCAAAAGTAATAGCATAGCCAAGTCCGCCTGTGATGCGGTTTAATTCGTGTGTGAAACGTGTCCAGATTTTTAACGCTAGTGGTTTAATAGTATATTTGACAAAAATCTGCTCATCAACTCGTACTGAAGCATAGGTATTATTATCATTTACTCCGCGAATGCTAGCTGGCACGCCATAAATTGAGTCAATCTTTTTGTTGGCTTGGTCAAAAAGCTCATCTAGATGCAAATCACGGTTATTTTGTGCAAACGGGATCCACTGAATTTGTGCATCAACCGCTTTGCCAGTTGCTGTATCGATCGGACGATGAGTATAGACCACGTTATTATTACGCCCAGCTCCACGATGTGATAGCTCAAGCTTATCGACGATCTTATTAAATTCGTCAGCATTAACCGCTGTGACAATAAATTGTCCGGCCGGCACCGCTCCATTTTCAAATAATCCCGCTTCATAAGCAGCAATGTAGTCGTCTAAGCATGCCCACTTCTGCGCCGCATTGCTCGGGCTGTAGCCACTGTCAAGATTATATGGATCAAGTCCACTGTAAATTTCCAATACCTCTTTGTCGCTGTATTCGTCTGTGCCAACTTGATAGCTTTTCTTCCCGCCAATAATACGCTCTGACACGCCCTCAAGAAAAGTAAACCCAGCAATATTATCAGGTGTGATATAGCCACCAGGTTGCGCCTCACCGTTCTCTTCACGCCAAACCAGCACATATACTTTTCGATGCACTAGTACCATCAGTGCCAACGCTTCACGGAAGTCCATGCTACTCATTTGCTGGTTTGGGTGGTAGAGCTTATTGACGACACGCACGTCCCGCAACGGTTTACCATTAGCATCAATAGCATATGGTCGAATAGTAGCGAACTCGTTTATGATGCGCGAAATTGATGGATAGGTATTGTCATAGGTTAAGCCTTTATAAAAAGCGTGCGTACGACTCAGTGCATGAACGCCTGAATTATAACTGAAACCATCAAAAGCCTTACGTTTGTTTTTAAAATTAAATACTTTCTTCAGATTCTCAAACATACCTCCACCATAACCACCTTTAGTCTGGCGAGACTAGCTAGACTACCTCACACCACCGTAACTAATGGGTTGAGGTTTAGGTGGCGTGTAATAGCATAGAATTGTCGCATCGGCAATATCTGGCGACCGATAGCCACGCTTTTTGTAATCGTCTTTAGATTCAACCGCTCGTCGCCCTCGACTATCCATTTTCCACTCGCGTGTTGATAGTTCTGATAGCAACTCATCATTATTCAACAATGAAATCTGATCGATAATGCTTGCTAAATAAAACCATGCTTCACTGATTAGATTCGGATAGCGATCGCTATTATGAGCTGATGATCCGAAATTAATAGCCATGATATTATAGCCTCGTGCTATCATCTGATCGGTTACGCCACCCCCAACGCCAGTGTCGTCGATTTTGATTAGGACATCTTTGTCCTGATCAACAAAACTTTCTAATAAATCGCACAACTCATTAGTGCGCTTATGCTGATAACTCACTTGCTTGATCTCGCATAAACCTTTGCGCATCTTGAAAACCGACCTATCTTGACCCAGGCGCGCTACGTCAACTCCAACCTCTATCGCTCCATCATCCCCCACTTTACGCTCCATCGCTGCCAAGACCTGTGTCACTGATATAATATTGCACTCAGTTTGACTCACTGCCTTGCCAAGATAATCATGAGCATAGTCTTCTGGCGTATTGAGACGTGACTGTTCAATTTCATATAATATCTCATCAGAAAGCCAACCATTTTTCTGCGCTACTCGATAATCAGTGAAAATATGCAATACATCTTTGCGTGGTATTTTAGGCAAAAATGCTTTAATTACTGGATCGAAATCCGTTAGGCGATTCATTGACCAGATAATCTTTGACCCCGGCTTACGGATTGTTGGTACTAAAATGCGTACTGACTTATTCGTGATAACCTGTGCCTCATCGACCCACGCCAAATCAACACCTTCAAGCGACTTAATAGTTGTCTCAATATTACGATCAAGCCCTTTAAATATAAACACCGATCCGGTTACAGTGTTGACGATCCGGTCATTCGTCCATTTAAACTCATTGAACCCATACCGCTCTATTAAATCAATCAACAACTGATACGATGAATCACCGATATTATTCTGGAATTGGCGCAAACAAGCAATGCGTAGTTTTTCCCTGCGCGCCCGCAAAAGACAATATCGTGCGATTGTGTGTGATTTCAGACTATAACGCCCACCTTCAACCACCGCATGACGCCACCAATTGTCAAATAACGGCCTATACTCGACCGCAATTTTGACTTTATTTTTTGTTATCAGCACCATCGACAAACTCCACGAGCGCTACGGGTGCTATTTTCTCGCCACCGCTGGTATGATCGACTGATTCTTTCGGCTTGCCGTATACTTGGTCCATCATCTCTTTGAAATCGCGCCACTCACCAGTCAATATGCACAATGCTAGTTTTCGCTCAAACTCAGGTGCTTGAGTATTGTTTCTGATGGCTCTCAGCTCGTCCTTACTCAGCTCCATCATTCGCTCTAACTTAAATCGAGCTGTATCTTCTTTTTTCCAAGCCCCATTATGGCGTTTATTGCCATTCGGCTGGCCAAATTGACGCTCTCGAGGTGGTTTTTTGTAGCCCACCTTGACACTTCCCTGCTTTGTGGGATTCTTTTTGCGCTTCATAGCCCAAGCTCCTTTAAAATTGCATCTTTTTGGTTTTGCCAGTAAACCGCATCAGTGCGATCACTTTCTGATCGATTTCGACCGTGCGCAGGCAAAATCTTAATCTTTTTATCACCAAAATCACCAAGTTGATGCACCTTGCTAATTGTTATGTCGTATATATCAGCCAATCGATTAATATACTCTAGAGTTATGTGGCGATTTTGTTTTAGACTCTCTGAAAATGGCCGGAAATTTTTACTGTAGAACATTCGCTTGCGCATAAACCAACGCTCGTACGCAATTAATCCCCATTTACTCTTTACATAAATCGTCCTAGCATCATAGAACACTAGAATTAAATCATTCACTTTACGAATCGATATTGTGTCACAAATTTTTGGCATATATTCTCCTTTACGTTTAGGAGAGTGCGTTTTTTGACATAAGAAAAAGGCGCTCCTCTCAGAGAGAAGAACGCCCCACAGTGTGTTTATTATAGCATAAACACGATGATTTTACCAGCGCTAGTCGATATCAATGTAGATTTCGCACCTTGGGTTATCAGCGTCAACGCCACCGTATTGCAAGTCGATACAATCGACATATTTGAAGCTATCATCGGCGATCACTTGAGCCTTAACGAGCGCGTCCATAATACTGTTGGCAGCATTATCTAAATCTCGCCTAATTCTATCTGCCCAAAAAACAATTATAGTAATTGATATTGGCTGAGTGGGTATTTGATATCTATTTGGCAATTGCTCAATCAGCTGCATTATGGCTCGTTTTTGCCAATCCTTGACTGGTTTTTCAGTAACTAAGCTCGGTCGTTTCATCCCACGCTTCCAAACAATCTTTTTTCTGTTTTTCTGTGCTGGCGTATTGCCTGAAACTATCAATTTCATTATACCTCCACTTCCTGACAAAAATAGTCAATCACTTCTTGGTATATTTTCATTGCCGTCGTGTCTTTTTCGAGTGCGATCATCCGGTAATTATTAATGCCAATCACAATCCGCTCAATCACCTTAGAATTAGGCACGATGCCGTATTTTTGACGACAGAATCTAACGACATCATCGGTTGTGACCTCAATGAGATGGAGTTGGGGAAACTTAGTCATCGATTAGCCTTTAATATATTTTTCTTCCAAAAACTTAATTGCTTCTTGTGGCGTGCCATAAAACAACCTTGGGTTGCCTTTTGCTTGGATAAATATAATCACTAAAAATATAAATAGCACATCAATAACAGTCGCCCCTGACAATACTTTGTGATTAAAATACATCAAGCTTGCGAACATAATGAATGTGACAATATCTTTAATAATTGATTCCAGCACCCTTTCGTGCAGAATAATAATTATCTTTTTACTCATTTACTTCCTCCTTTACAAATCCACGAGTGAGACTGCCCATTTCGTCAATTTCTGATTGAGTGAATGTATTTTGGTAATCTTTCCAAAATCCACTTAAATATGGTAGTGACAAACAATAATAATCACCCTTTCTAGTAAGATATCTATAATCTCCATCAAAAATATAAATGTTATCGTCAATATCTAATCTTAATCGATACCTTTTCTCGAGCTCGCGCTCATCCAAGGGCGTTCGAGCATAGCGGTCGAGCAAGTTGCAAAGTTGATTTTGCGTATCAGCATTGATTTCACGAAAAGAATCCCAAACAGTATCAAATGCATACATTTCATTTATTCTAATGGATGCTACCTTACGATTAAGATCGTCTTTGACCAGTACAATACTCTCAGTAGATTCAAGTTCAAATCCTAATTTTACAATTTCTTGTTCAAGTTGTTGTGTAGTTATATAATCCATGATTTCCCTTCTTTCAATAATAACTATTTGATATTATTTTTAGTTTGTTCTTGATTCATTTCTCAATTCCGAAATGCAAGAAATATTCTTGTTTAAGCTCCTCCATAGCTCGTTCGGCATCCTTCCGTGTTTGATAAAATACGATTTGACCGATAGTGTTATACGAAACAGTGTTACCTACGTCCAAGTATTTCGCAAAATGATTAAGATAAACGAAAAACTTTTCCTGGTTTCTGTCGTTCCAATCTGGAACGAAATCTGAACTTCGCTTGATTTTAGTGCGGGCAATCTGGACTTTTTTGGCGTGTTCAGCGTCTTTCTCTGTGCGGTAACAGTTGCCAATTTCATATCTGGCGTTGTCTATACAACCACCGTCCCAAAAGTCAAAATCAACCTGCCCAAAGGTATTAACAAGCCAATATTTATCAGTAGTTCTTGGTCTCCACTCCATCTCCTCTATTTCTTCGAACCAATCGGTTAGAATGTTTGGAAACTTCTCGAGCGTTTTATGAGAATAAGCTTTGATTCCGTTGTTGCTATCGTCATAAAACAAGTCACCACGCTCAGATATATAGAATATATTACCAGCTTTAAATGTTGGTAAATCTTTAATAAGCTTATATCGTTTCATTTTCTTTCTTCTTATCTTTCTTTAATTCTAAATATAATCTTTCAATAAAGTTAAAATTGATTTTATCGCCAAATCCTGCGACTTTTTGATAAATTTCTTCCTCGCTAGGTGAATTAGCACAGCCTAGGTAAACTTTTAGTCCTGAATAGTCGTCATCAACCACTACTAGTGCCGATTGAACACCTGTTGGGTATTCAGCACTACCTAGAATCGATAAATCGTGTCTGATGTTGTATTTCAAAATCTACCTCTTTTTTCTATGTTAGTTAAGACCAAAGAAGCTACATAGCCCTGTTCAATCCATAACTCAAGTAATGCAAACGCTACTATTAACATCAACGCAACCCCTTCAATATGAATATCGAAAGACAACTCTACGATTTTAGTTGCTATAATCAAAAACATATTAGTTCAAAATCTCCTTTTCTTTACCCCTATGTCCTGGTTCGAAGTCTATATAATGTCGCCATAAAATATCTTGCCATTTGTCATAGACCTCTCGACTTGCAATAAACATATCGCCAGTTTCTGTATCTATTCGTAAATCACCATCTGCCACCATTTGGTTGAGTTCCAAGATTTCTTCGGGTGATATCTTATCGATATTCACATTGATTTTCATCGGTGTGAACGAGTTCTTAAGCAAGTGGTCTAAATAAACTATTAGTTTTGGTGTCATTTTATTCTCCTTTCTTTAACTTCTCTTAACCCCGACAGACGGCTCGCAGATGATACCGCCTGCCAGGTTGCTACTAGAGTTTAGTTTTTAATGTGTAAACCATTTTGCCTATGTGAGCAAATAGGTTTCTAATAATCTTCTGGCTGCTGCTCATCGTCGTGAGCCATTTAACCACTCAATTTACCGTTGCCAAGACTGGAAAATGATCGAAACCAGTCAGCGTTGGGCACCAGGATTTTAAAATGGAATATCCGATAAATCTATCTCATCTTGCTCTGGCAAAGTTCCGACTGTTGACTCAACAGTCCGCTTTTGAGCCAGCGTCGGCTTGGCCGCAATGGTTGATTTAGTATCATCGCCATCATTATTCTTGTTACTCAGAAGTTGAAATTGATCAATCACAATTTCCGTTATTTTTCGCTTGATGTTATCGCGCTCCCAGACTCTGGTTTGTAGTCGACCAGTGATGCCGATCTGCTTACCTTTTGAAGTGTATTGTTTTAAGATTTCAGCTGCCTTGCCCCAGGCGACGCAATCGATGAAGTTAGCGTCAGAGTCCTTGTTATAGCCATCGACGGCTAGAGTAAACGAGGTAACTGTTTTGCCACTTTCAGTCGTTTTTAGCTCGATGTCGCGAACTAGACGACCGATAAGCGTTACTGAGTTAATTGATGCCATTTAGAACCCCTTTTCTTCACGAATTTCAACACCTGGAATGTCTCGCACGCCAGCATTGACTGCTTCGCGGATTAGTTTATCGCTTGGCTCGCATAATGAGCGTGGAACTAGCTCTGGATTAATTACGGTAAAAACTAGCTTTGTTTTAACACCAGTCTTAACTACTGGTTGAGTAACCGTCACCGATTTAGCCGCCTCAGCTTCGGCTGCCATTTGTTCACGCTTTCGCTGAGCGGCAGCGATCGCTTTTTCAGCTTCATCGCGCTCAGCTGTGCTAATTTCATCTTTGCGAGTCAGCAGAGCGTTAATGGCAGTGGTAAAAGCTAATTTAATTTGAGCATTTTTCTGATCGTCTTCAGATAATTCTGAGAATATTTGCTTCAGCTCAGCACCGCGCTCATCACAAGCTTTCAGTGTGCGGTAAGAGTTCGCGTTAGTTTTAAACTTTGCTTCGATATTAGCAATCCGAGCCGCTTCCTCGCGAGCAATTCGTTCTTGTTCCTCTTGGTAAGCCAAGATTTTCTCGCCAATATTTTTCAGAGCTCGTTCAGCTGGCTCAAGTGCGTCATTTTCAGCCGCGATAAACTGAGTTTTGACCTTATCGAAATTGCGAGTGATTTCTAATCTTGCATTCTTAACTTTAGTGCGATGAGCAGTGATAGCCTTACGGATAGCAACAGCTTCTTTAGCTGTTTGCTCATCGGTGATATTGTGACTTTCAGCCCAACTCAACAACTCTTGCGAGTGTAGTTTAAATGGTGAGATAGTAGCGACTTGTGAGTCAATGTATTGTTGTAGATTATTTGATGTCATGTTCGTTCTCCTTTTATTTAGCTTTACGATCTTCTTCGGATTCACCGAGTGTTGCATTAGTCATTTCGACTTTTGAATTTGGCACAGCTGGCTTAGTGGCGGCTGCAATTTGTTCTTTAGTAGCTAAGATTGGCACTGGATCGATCCAAGAATATTCAGCGTCACCACGCACGCCATCAACGATTTTGGTAAAGTTTGGTTCGATGTAGCGACCGAGCCGACCGGTGCGATCTTTGGCGACATATTTGTCGCTAGCTGGATCGACAATGATTAATCGCTTAGTTTCGCCGGTTTCGTTATCGTTAGCAGTAGTCATATAGCCAACGATATCGACTAAATTGACTAGCTCTTCAGATAAGCGAGTGGCAATCATCGGGCGTTTAATCATTCGCCCCTCGTCGTCTTTTTCTTGCACATGCGCCACGATCACAATGTGTTTACCACTGTCACGCATAGTTTTTAAGAAATTACGCATAGTTGACTTCAACCAGCCCCAGCCAGCCATAGTTGGATTGCCATCGCGCTGCACAAACTTACTGTCAGCTTTATTCCGCATATAAGCGATAAGTTTTTCCATCAGTTCGCCAATCGGGTCGATGACAACCGTGTCATATTTATCAGTTAGAGCAATTTCCATGAACTCTTGCATATCGTCCCATTTTTCGATTAAAGCAACATCTGATTCAATGCCACGCAGACCGAAATATTTACTTCCATTTTCACAATCAGCAATAATTGGTCGTGGTGCCGTTGCGGCAAAAGTGGTTTTTCCTACACCACCTTCACCGTAAACTACCATTAAGATTGAGGGTTTTTCGGTCGGTTCTAAACTATTGAAAACTTTCATTTTTATCTCCTTTTCTATAAGCTATAATCACCTAGCTCCAACACTTCTTCGATGAGGAAGTTAGGTTCTTTATTTCCAAATTTAACGATTTCATCAATACACTGTCGCAACTTGTGTTCACCAGCTTCGACAAAATCGATGCCAGCTACCATGAATTGCACACGATAAGGCGCAACTGATTCCACCACACAGTAAACAAACTTGGTAAACGCTGGATTAATATTGGCACTTGATGAAGCGATCAATGTGTAATTAGCTGCTTGCAAATCGTAGTGCATCCATTGAGCAGTGCGAAAGAAAGTGTCAAACTTAGCTGTTGTTTTAATATCTGTGACAATTACTGAGTCTTCATTAAGAATAAACACATCAGCCTTGCCCTTGAGCGCGACGCCATCGGCTGTTGTCGCGAACATTTCGTGTTCATGAGTAGCGTTTTTAGCAAAAATATAGCGCTTTGACATCGGATGATTCTCTACATTAGCAACCATTTTGCACACAGCGTCAAACATTTCTTGAGTAATGATGTATTTGCCGGCATTTTTCTGTTCGTCACGCCAAGCTTTAGCTTCTTTAGTTCTAAAATCTTTAAAATAACTAATAGCGAATTGATCTTCACCGCCCAGTAGTAACATGTGGGTTAATTGACCGAGATCGATTGCCTTACTATCTGGTCCAGGAATATCCCCTCGCTTAGCCGCTACTGCATAATCTATGCCATGATCAAGAATTAGCTTCATGCTTGAATATGACCATTCTGGGCGATCGTAATAATCAATGTTGACCATTTCTCATTTGCTCCATTCGCACATTACACAGCCATTCTTCTCTATTTTCTTCAACCTCCCGCTCAATATCATCAGCAATTCGTCTAATCGCGCCTATTAGCCTATCGGCATTTTCATTTTGTGTAACGATATCTAACGCTTGATAGATCATTTCTTCGTTGTATTCACAAAGAATCTCTAGAGACTTGACACAGCATCGCAAGCCAGTCGGTATATTTTCTGCTTCCATAAAACTACCCTCTGACGACAGCAACGCGGATTGACGACCGTCTGATCTGCTTAACTTTAATTTTTGTCATTTTACAACTCCTTGTTTTAAGAATTTTTTGTAAGAGCCGTTATTGTAAGCTGACCACGCCCGATAACCTTGAGATTTCCAAATGCGGTAGCCAACGGCTATATTTTTCTCTGGATTTAATCTGTCTAAATCCGAGATGAGATTTTTATGAATTGAGTTGATTTGCAATAAACCCTTGTCATTTGAGCCGTCACGGTTTAATCCTGTATTATCAGCTACAGGATTACAGCCTGACTCGGCACGCATAATTGCCATCATTAAATCAACATCCCAATCATATTTAGCAATTAGTTGGCGATATTGCTCACACCCTTTCACTGTCGTGATGGGTTGATAAACCCGAATACTCGCTTTAACTAAAGCTTCTGGTTTTTTATCTATCCTTTTAAACTACGCACCACCTCCTTGACCTCGTTATTAATCGTGTCGTGTTGGCTTTTTTGGTAATTGATGCCAATCAACACCCCAGCCACGCCAGCAATTAGCGCTACAATAATGATAGTTTTTGTAGTTTCTAGGATTTGTTTCCAGTTAATATTTTTCATTATTTTTTCCTTTTTGTTTGTTTTTTGATTGTCGCCAACGAACACTTTAAGCTGCGCATTGGTCGGCAAACTCGGCTTCTGATTTCTAACTTTTTCAAGTTTCTTTTCCAGAGCCAATTCATTATTATTTTTTGATGACTTAGTCATCGCGCCACCTTTCTTCCACTAGCCAACGGAGCTGACAAACAGGGTGGGATCGTTCTTCAACTCCATCAGCTAGTGGACTTTTGTGCTTATGTTAAGCGTTTAATTTCTTGCCTCAAATTACATTACTTATTAGGCAGATTTCTTCGCTTAACCGTCGCTTAATTACAATTTGAAACCTTAGACTTTAGAAAAAGCTCTAAAGTCTCATTTTTATAATTAAGAAAACACCCCGGGCTCACAGTTTCCCGAGGTGCTTAATTGATAATATGAATTAATTAGACAAAATAAAAAACTGTGAGAACACAGTTTTTAAAATGTTTATGATTGTATATTATACCATAAAAGCGCTAAAAAAGATAGTTAAGCGCTCTTGGTTGAGCTTTGACTGAGCTTTAACGCCCCACTATGGTTAGAATTAGGGTTTCAGTGTATTGACCGGATGGGGTG
>ERZ772799.220-NODE-220-length-22958-cov-6.713662_pt1 | contig 22958 bp, 32 predicted proteins | sample MGYA00511345_ERZ772799 | MGnify/ENA primary metagenome ERZ772799 (study PRJEB29015, sample SAMEA2738037) | human oral metagenome | biome: human oral; feature: human-associated habitat; material: saliva | place: China | collected 2238 ... | reverse complement strand
AACGCCCCGTTACAGTAGTGGATACCGGCGGCGGCATCGGCTTTCGTCAACTGTTCCGCGCCGATGACTGTAACGCCCCGTTTAACTAGATATGGCATAAAATTTGATTTGAAATAGTTGCTAGTTGACAAGAGAAATATATTTAGTTATGATTCAAAAACCTTAATCTCATTTTGGGTTATTTTAACCTGTCTTTTCTGTCATATTTTTAAATCCTTCCTTTTGGAGAAAAATATGTCAGTTCAACTTTTTGTTCGTGGCAATCTCGGTGCCGAATTTAATTTGCGTCCTGTCGTAAGTTCTGTGAACGATGAGGCTTCGCTCGTACTTAATTTTTCAATTGCCTCCCCTAATTTCAAACGTAATGCCGAAGGTAAAAAAGAAGTGGTTTCAACGGAGTGGATTTCTTGCGAATACTGGAATCGTGATGCCACTCATCTCCATAAAATTTTACAGGTCGGTATGCCGGTTTTCCTTACCGGTGAAGAACGTTACGAAACTTATACCAATCGTGATGGTATTGAAGTTCGCGTTCGTAAATTGCGTGTTCAAGATTTATTCATTGTACCAACTGAACGTATAGAAGCTATCAAGTTGCGCCCCAAACGTGAGCAGTCTCAGGATAGTAATCAGGCTGAAGAAGATGCTGATGATGACATCCCAATGTAAATATGGCCACGAAAAATACTTCCTTTTTTCGTGAAATGAACTGCTGGCTTGCTGCATTATGGGCTGATTTTAAAGATATGTTCATTATTACCCTTATTTATGGAAGCTTATTCGCTTTGGTAATTTGGGCTTTTTTGACTATCTCATCTTGGCTTGTTTTGCAGCTGAAGCAAAGTTTGGGATTTTAATATGCGTTTGTTTTTATGTGAAAAACATTCCCAAGCCAAGGATATAGGCAAGGTGTTGGGTGTGCTTGACGGAATACATGACGGTTATTTCCAAAAAGGCGACACCGCAATAACGTGGGTATTCGGTCATATCCTGATGCAAGCCGCACCCGATGCCTACGGGGAGGAGTTTGCCGATTTCGGCAACATTGAAGCACTGCCTGTAATTCCCGACATTTGGAAAATGGAAGTGCCATCGAAGGCAGCCAAGCAGTTCAAAGTCATAAAGGGATTGCTTGGCAAAGCTACCGAAGTGGTTATTGCGACTGACGCTGATCGTGAAGGAGAAGTGATCGCGCGGGAGATTCTGGACTACTGTGGTTATCGGAAAAAGGTTTCCCGCTTCTGGACCAGTGGTCTGGATACTCAGTCGGTCAAAAAAGCACTGGCCGCGATTATGCCCGGGCAAAAAACGGAAAACCTATATCAGGCCGGTCTGGCGCGCGGCCGCGCCGATTGGCTGGTAGGTATGAACCTGAGCCGCGCCTATACCGTCGCATACGCCGCAGGATACGGGCGCGAACACACATTGTCGATAGGGCGTATCCAAACACCGACACTGAAACTGGTCGTACAGCGTGATGCGGCCATCGACAACTTTGTCCCCTACAACTACTACACATTGGCCATAGATTATCAGACGGCCTTAAAAGAAGTATTCACAGCCCTATGGCAGGTGCCGGACGATTGGAAAAATAAAGACGGATTCTGTACCGATCTTGATGCTGTGAAAGCACTGATTCAGAAACTCAAAAAAGCGGATGCTCAAGTAATTACAGCTCATACCGAGCGCAAAAGCACACCGCCGCCGTTACCTTATAGTCTTTCAGCTTTGCAAAAGGAAGTCGGTAAAAAATTAGGACTGTCTGCCTCCAAAGTTCTGAAAATCGCGCAAACGCTTTACGAGCATAAGATAACCTCGTATCCGCGCACACCGTGTCAATACCTGCCAAAATCGCAGGAAGTCGAAATTCAGGATGTGTTTGCCGCTATAACGGCAATCGATCCGATTATGGGAGGGGTACTGGATTCTGCAGATCCGAACCGTCCTTCTCGAGTTTGGAACGACAATCAGGTCAACAAACATTCCCACCATGCCATCATTCCAACCAAACACGCACGGTTTGATCTGGCACAGCTGAATAAAGACGAGTTGGCTGTGTACAAGATGATCCGCGACCGCTATATCGCCCAGTTTTACCCTGATTTTGAATATGATTCCACGGTTATCGAAGTAGAATCTTGCGGCCATTTGTTCAAGGCTGCCAGTCAGACACCAAAGGTGGCAGGCTGGAAAAATCTTTTGGGTAAAGACGTTTCCGAAGAGGAACAACTTGAGGAAGGGCCTGCATTGCCTGAACTGAAAACAAACGAAATGTTAAAGGTGACGGCGGTAAAACAAGAAACCAAAAAAACTTCGCCGCCCCCGAGATTTACCGAATATTCACTATTGGACGAAATGCAAACCTTGAAGGATTTTCTGAAGAATGTGGATGATGAGCAGATACGCAAAATCCTGAAAAGCACCGAAGGGTTAGGAATGGAATCCACACGTGCAGCGATTATCGACCGGTTGTTTGAAATGGGCTATATGGAGAAGAAACGGGGGAAGATCTATTCGACCGAGAAGGGTAGGAACTTGATTGCCCGGGTGCCGGCCATAATTTCCGATCCGATAACGACGGCCAAATGGGAGCTGGCTTTGGCCGGAATAGAAGCCGGCAAATTGACTTTGGCTGAATTTATGGCTTATCAGCAGAAAGTGATTACAGAGCTGGTCGGACAGGCGAAAAATGATGCTGCAGGAAAAGCTCGTGCACCAAAACAGACACATTCAGCCGGCGCAAAAAAACAGGCGGTCGCTCGAAATGAAGACAATGTCTGTCCGACCTGCAAGGAAGGTCGTCTGAGACAGAAAGGCTTCAAGGAAAACCCTGATAAACGGTATTGGGGGTGTAGTAGGTTTCCCGAATGTAAGCATTTCGAATGGGTTAAATAAGCGGTTTCGACATTATAAAAACACGTTCTTTTAATAAACTTTTGGAGTTTCAGATGGATAGAAGAAACTTTTTGAAAAAGCTTGTCGGCGTAGGTGCATTATATACAACCGGTGCTGCCGGTTTGTTATTGCCTAAAGATGTTGTAGCAGCAACCAGTATGGCTGATTTTTGGTCACGAGACCGTACAATCAATTGCAAACGGGCCGATACAGGCGAAAAACATGAAATCCGATTTTTTCAGCAACAAAATGGATATGATCTTGATGCCTACCGCAATGCATGTTGGCTGATGCGTGATGCCAAAGATGGAAATGCCATGGTTCAAATTGATGTAGGCCTTTTAAACCTGATGTATGCAATGCAAGAGTGGGCACGGCAATCAGGACGGTCAAACCCTGTGATTACAATCAATAGTGCATATAGAACGCCAAGACGAAACGCGACTATTGAGGGTGCTGCCAAAAACTCACTGCATATGCGCGGTAAGGCAGTGGACTTTTCTATGAGGGGGGTAAGCATTAGCGAGCTTGAACAAATGGCTAAATACTACAATGTGGGCGGTATTGGTATCTATAATAGTTTTATCCATTTGGATACCGGTAGGGTTCGGCGTTGGCGCGGTTGAAGATTTTACAAAAAAATATTGACATACGAAACTATCGGGAATATATTTTAATTGTTTTTGTAGTTTGTGACTTTTCTTAAAAGTCTCGTCATTTAGCCGTTCGTGAATGAGATTCGATTCGTCGAATTTACGGTACTTCTTTTCAGCCAGCCATTAAGGCTTCTAAGTCAGTTCGGCTACCGTGAAAGCCGCAACTTAACCCTTTGGGGATATACTATCCCCTTTGGGATTGATATATCCCCTGTTTTTTGGAGATATATCATGACTCAATCTAATCAAAACTACTTTAACCTGACTGCTGACGGTATCGGTTTTTTAAACCGACCACGTGAAGTTCAAGGAAAGAGAAAATCTTCCAACTATTATGCTTGTACGATCCAAGCCTCTCGAGGTGATAATGGGGAGAAATCCCGTTTCGATCTTCGTATCGTTGGTGGTCAAGCGAAAGAGCTCTTTGCTCGCCTTTTGGAAGAATTTCCGCAATTGCAATCAAAGAATATCCAAGAACGCCCGACTGTTGTAGTTGGTTTTCGTGCAGGTGATATTCAACCTTTAAAATTTGAAGCAATCAATCATAAAACTGGAGAAGTCTCAGAACTTTTGACTATCGATGGTAGACTTTTGAAATTCAAATTTATTAAAGTGGATGGAAAAGTATGGTATCAATCATCCTCTCAAGATGAAACCCAAAATAATTCTGATGCTTCTTAGAAAGCTCTCGAATATTTTGATTATTTAAGAATGGTAGGAAGCTTTCTAGCTTCCCCATTCTTAGTTTTCCAGCTCATTGCTTGGAAAATTAAGCCTCTGTCTAAACGGCGGTTTAATTTTCCAAGCAACTCTTGAATTATAGTGAAGTAAAGGGTAAGTCCCCTTAAAGACTTGGCTTTCAGCAATATTGTTTTTTTATCGATGCTCATATCTATTGTGAGCATCAGTAAAAAAATAAGGCTCTTTAACAATCTGAACTTTTTATTTTTTTGTTGCTTTTGAAGCAACTGTTTGAAAGCTGCCCTTTGGGGCAGCTTACCTAAATGCCCTACCCTGCCCTGCCCTAAGTCATTCAGGTAAGCTTCCCCGGTTGACAGACCGTTTCTTCTGTTTGCGTATAGCCGTATAACCAGTACGCGCAATTATTCGTAATTGTTACGGCTTTATTACAAGCTAGACCATTATCTGATTACTTCGTCGGTGCGGACGAAATAATCAATAGCCAGGGTAATCCCCATTTGAACCTGCTTTGCAGGTTCTCTAAGACGTTTTGATAATTTCAGGACAGCTTAGAGAATCTGTATTTAAAGAGTTTTATACAGCTGACAGACTGTTTTTCTGTCATTGCATAGCCGTTGATTGCAAGCCTGTTTCAGGTACGGTACCGCTGCTTTTTTCTGAAGCAGATTTCTTTTAACCCATCGGGGTACACTTCCCCGAATGGGCATGGTGTATCCTTTATTTTGGAGTATTACCATGAATCTAAATCTATCTTTGCACCGTTCAGGTGCCATCCTCCCCCCAAATTTACTACCGGAAAGAATACGTATTGGTGACATTCTCACCAACCGACATACTCATCAGAAGGTTGTCGTGGCATGCATACAAGAACATCATTTGTTACTTGTTGATGCGGATGGTCGTATTTCGAAAATACGAACCAGGAAGGCGGTCAATCGTTATTGCAGGCACGTCAATGATATTCATTGCCATAAAAACGCTTCCAGAGCGTTGAAGATGGCTGTTCGCGCATTGGATAACGATAAACGTATTTTTACAAGATTGGGGCTTCGCATGTCCCAAATAGTATATTTGGATAATATCCACAGTGCGATCAAACACTGATTAGTTTTTTCCCAACCACGGGATACCTGCCCGTGGGTCGGTATCCTTTATTTTTTGGAGTGATACCATGTCTATTAATCTTTCCGGCACCTTGACGGTGCAGATCATACAGGGTCGTCGAGGCCCTTTCAAAACGGCCAAACTGGGCACCTCTATCGGCACGTTCGATGTAAAAAATCCTGTATTGAAAAAATTTGAACCCGGCGAGTATCAAGGTGACTTTATTATCGAGCAGCTCAAGGTTAAAGCCTATGAATGGGGCGGCGGAGCCACTTCCTATATCGATGCGGCTTTGGACTGGCAGCATCTTGCAGATTTTGCGCAGGAATGCGGCTTTGCCGATGAGGCGGAGTATCCGCAGGAACCCGCCGGCACCTTCGTACCTGTTTCAGAAAACGGCATCTATTTGCCGGAATATGCAGAAAATGCGGATCAGGTTGGCGAAATGATCGCCCAAAACTGGGAACATATCAGTTTGGGTGAATATATCCTTTCAGACCGTGACGAGCTGAACATCGCCCGTTCGATGATGAAGGAAGCCGGTTATTCCTACCGTCCCCAGTCGCAGACTTGGTGTCTGCAATAGGAGGTCGAAATGCTTTACCTGACTTCCCGTCATGGCCTGATGGCTGATGCCTTCTTCATTTGGGACCGACAGTTGATGTTCGCTTCACTACACGGCCGAGATGCGGACATGTTGTCCTTTCAGGCGCAGCTACAATCTTCGCAGGGTTACGGATACGACAGGCTGGGTTTCAGACGGCCTGACGATTCCCTGTCCTGTCCGCGTCTGACAACTGCAGAATGTTTTATCAATCTGAGTAAACACATAACAAAGTACCCGACCCATAATTACGGTTCGGTGACGCATATGTTTTTACACACGGAATGTTTGATACAACCCGATCGTGATGTGAAAACCGGTTGGGTGATGCTGAATGATGTTGCGGCTGATTTAGACAAAGCAGCCTGGCAGTTGGTACAGCAGCTGTCCGACATCCCGTTATTGGATCATTGGCAATACGCGGTGTTATCGGAACTTTCCACAGACAATTCCGTACTGCGTTTCCCTCCCGTGATTTGCGAAGAGTATGCCGCCGTAGGCGTGCAGGCCGTAAAAGTGGTTATCCCTGGAGATTTTGATGTGCGTTTGACCACAATGCTTCAAAGCGGTCGACTGCATCCTTAATTCCAAGCCCCTAGCGGGCTTTTTCAGACGATTTGAAATTCAGGTCGTCTGAAAAAGTCTGTTACCAAGGTTTTGACACAGATGACGGACTGTATATTCCGTTGATGGATACTGCTGCTGAAATTATCCGGCCATTTTCGTATGGTTGCGGCGTTTTTCTAACCATACGGTGATGCCGTAATTTATTTTAAACCCTGACGGGAACGTTTTCCCGTTGGGGAAACCGCTTCCTGTCGTCATTCGAAAGGAAACAATATGTCACAACTGATCGAAATCATTGAAAATGCTTCGAAACACTTTATTAGTATTGAAATATTTAACCCGAAAGGCAAAGATCTGATCTTTAGAGGAACTGAGTTGGTGAAGCTCACCAGTTCATCTGAAAATCCTATCCAAGGTTTGCCGGAAGGCGAATACATTACCATCTATATGACTGACAAAAAGAAGTTTATAGTTTTTGACAGTCGAAGAAATGAGATGGAAGGACCTTTGGTGATGAATGATAGACATAGTCTAGCATTCGGTTTTTACGGATACGATCGTGTCGCTAAGGCACTTTATCGCCTGCTTACGATTGATGCTTACAACTATGTCTAATGATGATTGTTCTGGCATCAGACTTTTAAGCAACCCGTAATCCCACCTCAGTTTTCTGCCGGTGGGATTCTTATCACTTCTCACTCAACCCTTTGGGGATACTGTTCCCAAGGGGGCTGGTATCCCTTGTTTATGAAGGAAATACAATGGGAACCTCTAATTTTTTATACAACCACAAACTTGATGTCATCACTGGTACCTCATTCAGCACTTTTGATCTCGAAGCCTACAACAAGGAAATGGATGAGGAAGATCGTCTCAAAGCAGATGATTACGAAGCCATTGGCAACATACTTCATTGGAATTGTGAAAATGCTGTCGATGACATCCGGTATCGCGCTGACGAGCCTTATCGGGAGCGCGATCCATGGAGAAGACACCGCATCGACGGGTTTCGAATCTTATCCACAACCGACGCAAGTGAAGACAAGGGTGAATATATGACCCGCTGTTTCGGCGGTACCCGGATAGCTACCTTGACGGCAGAAACACTGTTTTGGGGTGTCAATATCTGCATGGAGTTGGATGTCATCCTACGTTGCGGATACTACGACGGCAACAATATCGATCAGGACTTCCGTATTTATACCGAATACAGCAATTACAATATTTTGGAAGGATGCGAGATGTCTTCGTTTGATGAAGCTATCGACTATGTGATTACGGAACTGGAAGATGCCGATATAGCCACATATCAACAGCTATGCTCTCATCGTAAAGGTATAAACCGTCGTTTGTGTGCCTTGGAACAAGTTCTGTGGGAGCGATACGAAGAGTTAATCTCTCCATGGTGCGAGCAGTATCAGGTGTTTGCCCGTTTCAGCAATGGCGAAACTTGGTACAACAGAAAAGCGGCGTGAAGGGGACTTATTTTCTGGTAATACCTGACGCGTTGCGTCCTGCTATACCTGCCTTTGGGCAGGTATTTTCAGGCGACTTTAGTAAGGTCGTCTGAAAATACCTGTTTACAGGCCGGCAGTCCTTTATCTGCCACCCGCGTACTGCCGTTATTCATTGCGCACGTCCTGTTGGACGGACGGCTATTTTTCAACCCATTTAGATATGTTATCCCAGATGGTTCTGATATATCTATCTTTATAAGGAGAGTAATACTATGAACGTGAATTTAGAGTGCCTGCCATATAAACAGCTAAGGGAATTGGTTGAAAAAGAATGGGAATCCATAGCGGGTTCTCATCCTTGGTTCTCCAGCCCTGAAGGCTGGTTAGACCAAGAAAGGACGATCAAATCCCCAGCCCTAAAGGCGAATGATATGGGGCTTTGGCTGTTCAATCAGCCTAAAGACCCTATCATAATAACTCGGGGAAAATTACTCGAGTTGCACCAAACTTGTATCCAAGCAAATGCTTGGATACAAGAGAAGTTTTAGTTTCAACCCATAATCCCACCACAGTATGAACTGCCGGTGGGATTTCTATATCCGTCCGAGACGGACATTTTTTAACCCTATGGGGATACGTCTCCTATAGGGGATGTTTTCCCCTGTTTTTGGAGACTGTCATGATAGTTTGTTACAACGTTTACGAACAAACCGCCTATTTGCGTACATGCGATTTTCGTGCGGAATTTCTTTTTGAGGACGAGGAAACTCGTCGAGAAACTCGTGTTCTTTTACCCGAAGCCCGTTTTGGACGCTATGCGTATCTTTCAGGGAAATTCTTAGAGGATGCCAGTGTGTCAACCAGATTGACTATGGAACTCAGACTGCCACTTGCCTGGAAAGACTACGGGTATGACGAATTTAGGCAAGCCGTAAGTCAAATGGCAACTGACTGGCTGGAACAACGTATTTGCGAATTGGAAAATGATTTTACAGAAGTCATTTACGATCCTGATACGGTGTTTCAACAGCAAGATGTACGAGAAATGTTACTTGGAAAGTACAGCTACGGCGGCGCTCAGGTATTACGAAATGTCGTTCTCTCGTTCTATAGGGGTGAACCTGTCGAGCTGGGTGCGGTGACACAACTGGATCGGAAGCATTATGCGATTTTCCAAGCCATACTTACCCATTACCGCAAACACCGCGAAAGTGCACAACTTCGCGAAATAGTAGGCGAAATGAACCGTATGTAGGCTAAAAAGGCACAAGCCGATAATGCTGAAGAAACTGAGGATGACTTACCTTTTTAATGGAGTAACATGGTTATGAATATTTCCAAACCCGAAAATGAAGATCTGCGTGTTGCCGGCGAATTCATAGGTATGATGAATCTGGTCGCACAAGGATACAATCCTTTAAAAAAAGATGAGTTCGATGAATTCATAATGTTGGAAGATGAGGACAAAGATAAAGTTTTGGATGCTTTGTGCGAAAAATTCAACAACTGTGATTTGGATTGGCTTTTTTACGTTTTAGGTGTCTTACTTTCACCCAAAGCAGGCGTTATTGATCAAGATTCAGATATTTTGGTCATCCATCCCCGGCAGATACCGACGGATGGTAATGCTGAGAAATCCTAAGGCTGATTCTTTTTTTAACCCGGACGTTTACATTCATGTGTAAACGGACCCATTTACCCTCAATAGGGATACCGATATCCCTATTGGGGGTAAGGTATCTCTAAAATGTTTAAGGAGATACACAATGCAATACATCAAGGAAATGACTGTCGAAATTCGGATTACGAAGCAGGGCAGTGTTTATGGCTGTGATGTGGTCAATACCAACGGCGAATTAATATTCGGATCTGATCCGGAATTTGATACTGTCAAGGAAGCACTGGCATTTTCGCTATCCCAACCGCAGGTTGGGTTATGTGGTGAGTCCAGTTAAGCCAGATATGATGTAACCCTTATTCCACCTGCCTTTGGGCAGGTATTTTCAGGCGACTTTAGTAAGGTCGTCTGAAAATACCTGTTTACAGGCCGGCAGACCTTATCTGCCACCCGCGTACTGCCGTTATCCATTGCGCACGTCCTTCGGGACGGACGGCTATTTTTATCAACCCTGTGGGGATGCACTATCCCCTCGGGGCATGGCGTATCTCCATTTTTAGGAGAAAGTCCATGAAAGTATTGCCATTAATCCAACAATTTTGTGAAACCCGTATCAAACCCGAACTTGTCGAAGGCAAAACTCTCGACATCGAAATGATATACAAGAAGGCCAATCGACCGGAAGATCGAGGATACTATCTGTCAGTCAGGGAAGTTGAAAAAGACGGTCCATTTGTACGGTATGTGCTTATGTCACCACTTCTCCAAGTTCAATTGAATTCGGTTAAACGCAAGTCGGCCAAAGCGGAAGAAGAGGCTTTTGCCATATTGGCATCATTAGTCAATTCTGACCTCCTCAAGTCGGCATTGGAAAACGCAGGCTTTACCTGCTGATTCCTTTTTTCCGACCCCCTGTTATCCCACCATCGCACTAGAGGTGGGATTTTACGATCCGTTTGGGAATACACCGTTCCCAATGGCGTATTCCCTGTTTTTAAGGAGTACGCCTTATGTTTATGGAATATCTGTATAAAGATACTGCCGAAGCTTTGGGCGAATGGCAGAAAATTCTCGATTACCTTGTTCCGGGTTTCGGTACGGACGGCCTAATGGACGAAGTATGGGAACTTGCACGATGTAACGTAGAAATGCCGCATTTCGGCAATTTATGCCAGATGACCGTATTGGAACGCCTGACTTTCGTAATAGCCGAACGTTGGCCGAATTGGGATACCGAATATTCGGTCAATTCAGTCGCCAGTTATTTCTGTATCAACGGTGTCGTCATCATTGAATTCTGGCAGTTCGCAGAATTGATGAAATCCGAAACGGTTTTGGTTGCCTAGGCGGCCTTTAACTACCCTGTGGGGGGAATGCCCTGCAGGGACATTCCCCCTTTTAATTTTAAGGAGGATGCTATGCAATCTATCAGTAATAATGTAACCGTTTCTTCGATAACGGTTTATGTCTATTCGTCCCAGACCCCGTTGAAACTGGCAGATATAAATCTGTCTGTACCAGACGGGCGGATTCGGATTACTGCCGAAGTGGAAACGGACGCAAATGAAGACATTATTTGTGGATCTTTGCGAATTACCGACCTCGCCAATTCTGAATTGGTGAAATGGGACGGAGAAGTTGTTCCACTCCCGAGCCTTGATAACGGTCTCTATAATGAGGCCGTTTATGCGGCAGCAAGCTTAGTTTATAGTGGTGTAGGTTTGGAGCAGCTTCCCATCCAATACGAATAGTTTTCCCTTTTTTAAACCCCGACGGGGCAATTCCCCGTTGGCGGGGTTTTGCTCCGTTTTTTTATAGGAGCATATGATGACATACCCCGCATCAAACACTGAAGGACTCTTTCCCGATTTCGCAGAACTCGACCAGACTGTGAAACTGATGGAGGAGCATCAAAAGCAAATCATTGAAGACTTCAACCGGATCGTCCGAAGAGTGGGCGAAGAGGCCGAGAAGGCAAATGTAACTGGAACAGCCGAGGAAACCGCCGAAGCAGAGCAGTCTGATACCGACATGCCGCTGACGCAGTTTTTGGCCGAATTTGGCGAAAGCCTTTTTCAAGCAGTAACGGAGCAGAACCGGCCCGTCTATCACGGACAAACCTATCCGGTGCTGGAGGAAGTGTTGGATGGTCTTGCCCGACCACTGTTCACGGCACAACGGGAAGTCGTCCGTGCCGTATTGCAGCAGTTGGTAGAGGAAGACAAACCCGCCGCCGTTATCAACGCTGAAATGGGCACCGGCAAAACCATGATGTCCATCGCTGCAGCTGCGGCGGCCCATCGTGCAAGACTGCACCGCACCCTGGTACTCAGCCCGCCGCATTTGGTATACAAATGGCGGCGCGAAATCCTCAATACTGTCCCTGATGCCCGTGTGTGGATCCTCAACGGAGCCGATACATTGGCCAAGCTGTTGCAAATCCGCGCCCTTGATCGAAAACCCGAAGTACCGGAGTTTTTTGTGATGGGCCGTGTGCGGATGCGCATGGGCTACCATTGGCGGCCTGCCTACGCAGTACGCCGCCGGTGGATTCCGTCAGAAGGTGCATCTGAAGGCTATCCGGTAACGGAATACTACTGTCCGAAATGCGGCGGTGAAATCCGGGATGAGGAGAATAAACCGTATCTCAACGAAGGCCGTCTAAAAGACGTGCTGTCCAAAAACCGTCTTTTTTGCAAAAACATGCTCAACGACAAACGCTGCGGCGAACCGCTGTGGACGTTATGTCGGAAGGATCAGGCGGAGGATGGCGTTGCTCCAACGGTGTACGAGCGCGTACTCAAAACCATGACCACCTTGCCCGGCATCGGCCCCAAAACCGCTGCCAAAATCATCCGGATGTACGGCGAGCAGTATCTGGCCGGTCTCTTGGAAAACAACATTCAGGCGTTTTCAAATTTGATGGATGAGAACGGTGATTTTTTGTTCGACGACCGTCAGGCGGCGCGCATTGACCGGGATTTAGGCAAAGCGGAGTTCAGCCTTGGGCGCGGCGGATACCAACCCACCGAATTCATCAAACGCTACCTGCCCAAGGATTTTTTCGGGCTTTTGGTGGTGGATGAAGGCCATGAGTACAAGAACTACGGTACGGCTCAGGGTCAGGCTATGGGCGTTTTGGCGCGTTGCTGCAAAAAAATCCTGTGTCTGACCGGTACCTTAATGGGCGGCTATGCGGAGGACCTGTTCTTCCTGCTATGGCGGCTCTGGCCGCAGATGATGATTGAGGACGGTTTCGGCTACAACAAGGGTAATACCTTGGGTTCTGCGAGCATGGCGTTTATGCGTAAGCACGGTGTGCTGAAAGACATCGTCCGGCACCTCGGCAGCGAATACAGCAACGGATCATTTACCAGCTCCAAGGCGGAACGCAGCAGTGTTCGAACTGCCAAGGCACCGGGGTTCTCCCCGTTGGGCATTATGCGGTATGTCCTGCCGATTACCGTGTTTTTGAAGTTGCGAGATTTGGGCGAAGGTGTTTTGCCCGGCTATACCGAAGTTTTTCGGCCGGTGCTGATGACTCCAGACCAAGAATCAGCCTACAAAATCATGGAAACCACGTTGCAAACGCATTTGAAAGCGGCACTCAGAAGCAGAGACAACACCCTCACGGGTGTGGTTATGAGTGCTTTACTGGCTTGGCCGGATTGCTGTTACAAAGCACAGGAGGTTTATTGGAAGAAAGAAGGGAAGGTACTCCATCGCACCGAGCCGATGTTCGAAGAGGAGGAGATTTCTCCCAAGGAAGCCGATGTGCTGGAAGTAGTAAAAGAAGCCCTTGCCAAAGGCCGTAAATGCCTGGTTTACACTGTCTATACCGATACCCGGGATACGACAGGCCGTCTGAAAGAGATTTTCAAGCGGCACGGTATCAAGGCGGCGGTGATGAAGGCGACGGTCAAAGCCGATCAGCGGGAAGACTGGGTTGAAGACCGGTTGGCAGAAGGAGTGCAGGTGGTTATCTGTAATCCCGAATTGGTCAAAACCGGTCTGGATTTGTTGGCATTTCCGACCATCTACTTCATGCAGACAGGTTATAACGTTTATACCCTGATGCAGGCTGCACGTCGTTCGTGGCGTATCGGTCAGAAGGAAGATGTAGAGGTTTATTTTGCCGGGTACAGCAATACCGCCCAGCAAATCTGCCTTGAGCTGATGGGTAGGAAAATTGCCGTAACCCAATCGACTTCCGGCGATATGCCGGATTCGGGTTTGGACATTCTCAACCAGGTCGAAGATTCGATCGAGGTCGAGCTGGCCAAACGTCTGATCGCAAAACATAATTGATGCTTTTTGCATCCAACCCACGTCAAGTGGGTTTTTTCAGACGACCTCGTGTTGAGGTCTTCTGAAAAAGCCCGTAAGGTGGAATTTCACAGGCCGGCAGACCTTATCTGCCACTCCGCGCACTGCCGTTACCCATTGCGCACGTCCTTCGGGACGGACGGCTCTTTTTCAACTTTCATTAACCCTGTGGGGATATACCGTATCCCCACAGGGCATCGGTATATCTCCCTTTTTCATGGAGATACCGATGTGAAATTTTTTATATTCATCAAACCCGACCTTCCTTTTCATAAGGAAAGCATTGAATCTTGGATCAAATTGCTGGAAGATATAGGTAAAACAGCCTTGTTGGCAATGCTACCGTTGCTTTGGCTCAATTCATACTCTTTGACCGAACGTGCTTCCGGCGTAGTCGTGTTGGCTTTGGTTGCCTACTTTGTGCAAGTATATGCTGACAAACTACGGAAATACCGTGATTCATTAAACAGAAAGGATACGTCATGCTGATAGGCGGTCTGTTATTTATTCTCTTACTGGTGCTTGCTTTCGGCTATTGGATTACCAAGCAGCTTGAAAATGCGCGCATGTCGGAAGAACACAAAAACCGTTAACGCGGTTCATTATTTTTGGATTGGCACCGGTAGTTTTACTCAGCGGTTTGTAAACACTTTAGTATTACTATTGGCCGCATATGTGGCTCAAGTATTTATCTTTTACTTGGATAAATATGAATCAAAGATTGTCAAACAGGAACCCAAGGAAAGGGAAAAACCATGATCATGACCTACAGCTTACTAATTCTGATTGCCGTCATGTTGTTTGGTATCTTTAAGCTAGTGAAGTTTGGTGAATCACAGCAAGACACTAAAACACGAAATGACAGGTCATGTTAATGGGTATTCCCATCTCAATTTAAACAGAACGCTGATACGTTCCTTTTTAGATCAATCCGGCTTGTAGCTGCAAATCCCGCTGTTGCGTACGTCTTGTACGGCAGTGGGATTTTTCTTGGATGTTACGCGGTTACGTTTTTTTAATCGTATGCGTGTATTTGAACCACTTGTAGGAGGAAGACCTATTTTTATCGGAGTAAAAATGAGATATAGCAGAAACAAAGACTTCCAATATTTTGTACATCAACTGGTATCGGGAGGAGAGTGGATATTCCTTCCCAAAAATGGCCGTAAGCACAGTGCATTGAAGCACCGGCTGACCGGTCGAAAAATTCCGATACCCGGCTCGCCGGATCAGAATCCGCGCGGATTGCTGAATTTTAAAACCATGGTACGCCATATAGAACGCGGTAGAACCATCGACTGAACTTTACTTTAACCCCTGCGGGGACTGTCCCGCACGGGGTGGTCTCCGTTTTTTTGAATGGAGAACAATATGGAAACCAAAAATCATCTCATGCACCCCCGTGTCGCAAACAACCACCGCGACCACGGCTATTTCCCCACCGATAACGCCACACTCGCGCGTATAGCGGCCTACCTGGATACCTCAGTTTCCGGAGGTACGCTACGTCTTTTTGATCCCTGCTGCGGTACGGGCGAGGCTTTGGCCACTATCGCGTCCACTCTGCAGACGGAAGAAATCCGCTGCCAAACATTCGGTGTCGAACTCGACAAAGGTCGGGCACAGGATGCCGCAGGCCGGCTGAACTTTGTTGTCCAATCCGACATTGAAAACTGCACCATGCAGGCTTCGGCCGTCGGATTACTGTTTCTCAATCCGCCTTACGGTTTTACCGCCAAAGACAACCTCTCCAATCAACGCACCAAACGCCTGGAAGAAATTTTCTTTGCGCGTACCTTCGGTACTTTGCAATCAGGAGGCGTATTGGTGATGATTGTTCCTGAAGCCGCGCTGACGGAACATCTGACCGGCGAAATCGCTACCCACTGTACGGATGTCCGTATGATTCGCGCAGCAGTGGATACCTATAACCAACTGGTGATTTTCGGCATCCGCCCGAAAAACAAAGCGTCCATAGGCAAGAAACAGGCGGATGCGCAACAGCGGTTACTGATGGACTTTGTCTCCGCTCCGGAAACGCTTCCGGCCGGCACCCCCGCATACTGTGTGCCGGAGGCATCGGCCAAAGGGTTCCGTCCAATGAGCTTTAAGCTCGAGCATGATGTACTGGATGAGGAACTGAAGCAGCACAAAATCCGTACCTTGTGGCCTTCTTTCGGGCAGCATTTCGGCACTTCAGCCGTATCTGCAGAGAAAAGACGGCCCTTGTGTGCACTGGGTCAGTGGCATGCCGCGTTGGCACTGGCAGCAGGCCAGGTTAACGGAATCGTTACCTCGGCCGGCGGTCGCAGGTTATTGGTCAAAGGTTCGACACACAAAACCAAGGTCGAAACCAAGTCGGAGGAGTACGACAGCAAAGACCGCCTGGTCGTGACGCTGACTTCGACCGACCGGTTCTCCCCCAGTATCCGCGCGGTCGATCTGACCGTCGGTTCGCCCGATTACGGGCGTGTCCTGACGATCAAGTAAACAACCGTCAAATTTTTTTTCTAACCCTGCCGGGTACGTCCCGCAGGGGGTGTATCCGGAATTTTTTGAAGGATATACCCTATGAACTCCATCAATTTGGCAGACTTGCCGGAAAATCTTCCCGTGCTTTTCCCTGTCGGCAGGGTGGTTTACACCCGCTCGCTCGACCACTGGGCGCAGGAAAACCTTCCGCGCGACCTCTACGAAAACAACCTCTACATCAAAATTTTATTAGACGCACATCAATGCGGCGTGTGGGACGACATGTCGCCGGATGATGCCAAAACGAACCGTCTTGCCCTAAAGCCGGGCGAAGAAGGACGGATATTTTCTTCCTATACGGTTGCTGATCAAAAAATCTGGGTGATCACAGAGTGGGACCGCAGCGTTACCACGTTTATGTTGCCCAGCGACTATTGATGCGGTGTTTTACCGTAACACCTGCCTTCGGGCAGGTATTTTCAGACGACCTTGAAATCGAGGTCGTCTGAAAATACCTGTTTACAGGCTGACAGACCTTTTCTGTTTTGTGCGCTGCCGTTGACCATCGCACTCATCTTTCGGGATGTACGGCTCTTTTCGCTAATCCGATACTCTGAAGGTATCACCCGACCCGGCCTGCAAATGCGTTTGCCGGCGGGATTTTTTTAACCCTTTGGGGATGCCGATCCCATTGGGTGTGGTATTCCCTTTTTTACAGGAGCAATACCGTGAACAAACATATTGAAACCTATATCGTATGGTTCAAAAAGGAGTTTGAAGTGGCTGGCAAGGCTGCTGAGGCCCTTAACGGACAGGTCATCTGTTATCCGACCAACGACGAAAGCCTCACCGATAAGATCGGTTGCAAATTGGCCGAGCTGGGCTATTCCGCCAATCTGATCAGTGCCATCGTACCGATGGCCGAATACGTCAGAATGGAAAACGAAATGGGATCTGTACCCAATATGACCGAAAACCGCCATACCGCCGCCGTATCCTTCTCCGTCATGAACGACCATGACGCGTGGACGGCATTGTTGCGTCAACCCGGTTTTGCCGACATGTTGACAGACGATCAGGCTCAGGAGGTTTTCCAAAGCATTATGCGGGGCCGTGATGTCGGTTACAGCATGCTGATGGAGGCAGTGACTGACAGCGGCATTCCCGACAACGACGGTTTTCTGCTGGTCCCCGTTCCGCAGATTGGCGGTTACGATGACATTGCCTACCTGCTTAAGGATGTGGAATACGGTCCGTCCGATCATATCGAAATCTTGGAACAGGTTGTCTCGGAAAAATCGGCCGCCTGGCTGTTCGAACGCAACGAAGCGACTGTGCTTCAATGGATGGAGGGAAACGGCTTAAATTGGGGTAATTTCACCGATTTGAACGCCTCCCGACCGGAATCCAAAGGCGAAGTCATCCATAAAGCCATCAAAAGCTGGGCTGTCGATACCGTCAGGCGTTATTTGAACAGCCTTCCACTGCAAAACTTTTAAACCATATAACCTAACTATGCAGAACGGAATATCCGTTCCTTTTTTCAACCCCGAGGGGCTGACCGCCCTTCCGGGCGGCAGTCCCGTTTTTTTGGGAGCATTTCTTATGCAAACCTACATCATTACCATGGATATGGAAAACGAACTGTCTGAAGCAGCTGCGGGTGCTTTGAACGGACGTTTTTTTGCCTGTCCACAAAATTATCAGGCAATTTGGGATCAGGTATCGGATTATCTGTCCGATAAAGGCTTTCCACACGGTATTGCCCAAGATGTCTTTGAAGCGGTCGAGTATTTCGCGCAAAACTTCCATTCGGAAAATTGGCCGTCCAAAGATCTTAACCTGTTCGCAGCGGCTGTATCGGTGACGCATTCCGTTGAGGATCAAGGCTGCGCCGACCTGCTTCACCTGTTGAGAAACAAGGACGATGTGGAAGCGTCTTTCGAAGATTATGTCGAAGACCTGACCGGTAAAGACCTACAGTGGGTTTATGGCCGCAATCGCGATGCAGTCAACCTTTGGCTGGCTGAAAGCAGAACCGACCTCTTTGACCTACTCGAAACACAGGAGAATCTGGCTGAAGTTGTAACCGTTTTGTGGGCCAAAGCCGTATTGGGAAAGTATTTCGACAAATATGGCCGTAATAACCCAAGCAGTTCACAACTGGAAGCTGACGAAGCCGTATCAGCATAAACCTATTTTTCAACCCCACGGGGATACGTTCCCCGACGGGCGCGTATCCCTCTTTTTATCCTGATAGGAAATCTCGTGTCCGTTTCAAAATATTTCATGCTTCGCCCGTCCGCTTTGGACTGGGACTTTATCGAAAAACACTATCCCAATTACTACCGCAGCAACGCCATCCTCAAATCGGACGATATGAGTTACTGTCTTGGGGATATGGGGGATGTTCCCCGCGATACAGTAATTACAGAGGAAAGTTATAAGGCATTTGAAGAATATGCCGAAGACCTTGCCTATCGTGTCGAAAACGGCTTTGCCGACTTTATCGGCAGCGGTCTGACGTTTGGCCAGGCAGCCGATTATTTCGACGATTGGCTGTATGCTGTCGCCGTTCTCGAAGGAGAAGGTTGTATTCAGGTCAGCGAGGCGGTGCGCCTTTGGGCTGAGAAAATCTACAACACACCTTCAAAAGAGCGCAGACAATGGTACACCGGCAGACTGTCGTCTGATCCCAAGCCGTCTGATGCCGAACGTCTGTTGATTGAAGTGGCAAACTATATTGCCCTGAAATACGGTTTGGTCTTTGGCGAAAACGGCGAATCGGTTTTGGATGTTTCCGAAAACATCCTTCAGGCCCATTTGTACCGTGAGGCAGAGTCCGGCTTTTCACTTCACCTCAAACCCGATCGGTTGGGCCTGTCCGTGTCCGGCCGCAGTAAGTATATTCAGATTCAGAATATTGTGATCGGCAACGACATACCTGTCTCAGCTGCACAGACTCTGATTGACATTCTGATTTCCGGAAACGTACCGAATACGGCGGTTTCCGATTGAAATTGCACCTCTCACCTGCCTTCGGGCAGGTATTTTCAGACGACCTTGGAATCGAGATCGTCTGAAAATACCTGTTTACAGGCCGGCAGACCTTATCTGCCCACCGCGCACTGCCGTTACCCATTGCGCGCGTCCTTCGGGACGGACGGCTATTTTTTTTCAACCCCGTGGGGAACACAATCCCTTCGGACTGTGTTCCCCGTTTTCTTTTTAAGGAGCAACATAATGCAAAACTTTATTGTATGGATGAATCCCGATAGGGAAGAATCGGCAGCTGCGGCAGCTAAATTAAACGGTGCTGTTTTGACTGCCCACACGGATGGTGCCATGGCCGCTATTAGACGTGAACTGAAAATATTGGGATTAGGGGCTGATTTGGCCATCTTTGCCCAAACCTGTGAAGAGTTTGCCAAACAGGCTAATGCCGACATGGTTTGTATCAGCAGTAGCAATGGTGATGCTGTTGCAGCCGTCACTTACCTTGAGGACGGATACGCCGGTGAAGGCGTATCCGCCGTTGCCGACATGCGCTATCTGATGTCTGCCTATCGGCAGTATTTTAACCGTCCTGACAAAATGGTTATTTTTCAGGTGGCATTGCAATATTTATCAGATGAAGACATCGCCTGGATTTTCCGCCGCCACAGCAATGCCATCATCGAGTGGCAGTCGAATGAAGGGCTAGGACTGTACGAGTTCGGTTTCAGTCTATCCGATGTTCTGCCTGATGGCTGCCGCCATGTGCTGCGCGAAGTCGTCACCGGCTGGCTGCACCGTGAAATCCTGCCCGAACTGTACGCAGAGTCGGCATAACTTCCGTGCTTCTTTTCCAACCGGGCGTAAGCCCTTAACCTGCGGGTTTCTGCCCGCAGGGGCAATACCCGCCCGGAGACGATTATGTCCACTAAAGTTGACAACACCCTTCTGATTGAAGGTTCCAAAGAGTCGGTTGCCGAAGCGGCGAAACTGATTTTATTTCGCTCCCACGCTTATCCCGAGCATTGGGCTTTTGATTTCGATCGGATTGTACCTTTACCCGAAAATATTACGTCTGACCTTACCAAACAGAGAATCGAGGCATGGGGCAGCAGTTTTTCCCCGTGTCCCACCGAAACCTTTGTTACACAAAGTGAGGGTTTTATTGAAATCTGCTTTTTAACCGGATGGGCACCGCCTTTCGGTATTTATCGCAAACTCGCAGAAATCTTCGCCGGTTTGGATGTATGTTTTACAGCGAAATACATCGACCAGTACGGAAATTTCGCCGGCCGCTACGAATACCGTAACAGCGTGTTTTACCACTGTCTTTGCGAGATGGCCGACATCCGTAAATTCGGTATCGCTGAATTCGATATTTGGTACGAAGGCTTGTCCGATAGACTTGAAAGCGACGGGTATTTGGTAGAAGATTAGACTATGTTACACGGTCGGCAGTCCGTCAAACTGCCCGCATACCGCCGTTAACCAAATGCACATCCGTTTCGGATGCACGGCTCTTTTATCAACCCTGAAGGGGATGTATTCCCCGTCAGGCGTACATCTCCTTTTTTTATGGAGATGTATATGCCTGATAATATGAAATCGAAAACCAAATTGCCTGCTGCGGTACTGGTTTCATGGGCCGCCATACTGGACGATATTGCCAAAGCGGCAATTATCGGCATTGGAATAGTCGTCTGGAGTAACGGATATGGAAATGAGATGAAGAATCTTGCGATTATCGGTCTAACAATCTTGGCTGTCGCTTTGCTTTATAGCTCATGCCTTATCCGTCTTTATTTATCAGAACAGGAGGACAAGTAATGGATTACCTCGTTGGAACTTGGGTGATGGCGGGAGTCGCAGTCGTCATTGCTATCGTACTTAAAGTTAAACTTAAAGTACCCAAGAAATAACCCACATTTTTCATCAAACCGGCGGAACCGTCGTTCCGCTTCCCAAAGGCAAAGTAACCGTTTCGGTTTCTTTGCCTTTTTTCAAAGCACCTGTCGTCTGAAATGTGCGCCGGTTTCCGGCGGCGACTTTTTTATCAACCCGGGCGCAAGCCCATCAACCTGCGGGTTTCCTTATCCGTAGGGATGGGGATTCCTGCTCAGGAGACTACTATGCCCAACTGGTGCAGCAACAGCCTTCATTTTCAAGGCAATCCCCAACGCATCGCCGAAGTGGCGGAGCAAATTCTGATCAAATCCGACGAGCGGTATCAATTCAGCTTTCAGCATATTGTACCCATGTCGGAGGAGCTGAATCTTACCGAGGGGTCTAATAGTTACATGCAGCAGACCTGGCTTCAAATTGCCCAACAACCTGAAAAGAAGTTGACTTATCTGGAACAGGAAATGCAGGAAATGCTGGAACAGTGCGATAAACCCTTTTGGCCCGTTCAGTATAGATTGCCTGACAATATCTTCTCCAAATTGAAGCAATACCTTTCGGAAAATTTTGATTGGGACAATCTGACTATCGGTGAAGTGTTTGCTCATTTCAAACAAAACCCCGAAATCGCAGCTCGCTTTGGTTACGACGAAACCTTTGCCAAACGTATCGCGGAAAACATCCGCCAATACGGTCATAAGGATTGGTATGACTGGCGAATGGCTAACTGGGGCTGCAAATGGGACGTAGATCCCGACTGCACTTTTGTGACGGTTGAGGAAGGCGACATCTGGATCAGCTGTGACACTGCCTGGGGACCGCCTACAGGAATTTTGGTAGAAATTGCCAAACGTTTCCCCGACCTTGTTTTTGAGGCCAGATACCTGGAAGAAGGAATGTGGTTTGCAGGAACCTTTGAAGGTCATGAAGGAGCATTGTTCGATTATCCGTGCACAGATGATGAAGTCCGTAACTTCGCTATCGAGCACTTTGGATGCGAATACGATGACGATGATTAAAAAACTTAGTTTTCGTTAGACGTATTGGTAACTCACCCTGCGGGGACAACCCGCAGGGTCGTCTCCCGCTTTTTTATGGAGATTAGAAATGATTGATAATCAGGACAAAGAGGTCACTCAGGCTTTATGTGAAGCCCGAATCATCCTAAAACAGGAAAATGGTAAACGTATCCTTTACCTTAACCTGCCCGATGGTAGTGACGAATTGAATACCATTTGGCAGACGGACGAGTATGACTTCACCGTACCCGACTTGGAAGTCAGCATCGATGTTGAATCCCTTTACACCGCTGTTAGACTTTTGAACGAAAACCAGGGCATTTTGCACGGTATCAGCGCAAAATGCAGTGCGGATTCGTTCGGTTTCGAAGGAAAGCTGAGATACGAAAGATTGGATGTAAAGCCTTTCCCTATCAATTCTTTCTCTTATTATCTGGAGTTTTACAACGACTGGACAGGGACGCTGTATGAACTGGACTTATCACCGTTTCTGGACGATTTTTTCGGAGAGTGTGATCCTGAATCCAAGCTCGAAGCCTGTTTGAGGCAGTATTTGTGTCTCAAATAAACTTTTTCAAAACCAACGGCCACTAATGTGGCCGTTTTTTTGTCCTCATGCTCTTCTATTTTTAGGGTCTCTGCCCC
>ERZ772799.218-NODE-218-length-23103-cov-4.196937_pt1 | contig 23103 bp, 30 predicted proteins | sample MGYA00511345_ERZ772799 | MGnify/ENA primary metagenome ERZ772799 (study PRJEB29015, sample SAMEA2738037) | human oral metagenome | biome: human oral; feature: human-associated habitat; material: saliva | place: China | collected 2238 ... | reverse complement strand
TATTTATTATTTTTTTTACTTAACTAAACTTTTTAAAGTATAGCACTTTTGTCCGCACAACTAGCTAATCCCTTGGGGCTCTAAGGCTAGAGCCGCGGACAAACCCGCGGACAAAAGTGTCCGCAAGTGTCCGCAGAAAGTGACAAACCCAGTCATACCAAGGGTTTACACCGCGGACAAATCATGAAATACAAAGATAATTGGTGGGAATAATGATATGAACGCACCTATAGTGGGGTTCCGTATATAAACTATAGCGAAATATCGAACGATATTTGACCAAAACGGATAAAATTTAAGGTTATTTGCGGACAAACTGCGGACAAATCGCGGACAAACTGCGGACAAAATTGACCATTTTTGTCCGTAAAATGGGTCGAAACTTAAATATACTTAAAATGGAACCTTTTGAACTTCACCATTATCCGAAGTGTCCGCGGACAAATTTGTCCGCAGTGTCCGAAAAATGTCCGAAATCGGACAAATCTGTCCGTAAACTGTCCGCTCATGGTTATAGACTTAAAATACTATAAGTATACTGACACATAAGGAAAGTTAGGTTATTAAGATATGTTAACTGAGTTATCTAAAATGGATTGGTGGGTTATAGTTTTGTGAATACAACTAATTACTTCCAGATATCTACAGTATTAGTACGACTGACTATCATTATCAATTGGAATAATAAATTTTTATAAGTGTAGTATCTCTAGACTTAACTAGAATGCTTGACGAAATGGATGCTTAAGAAAAAAACCCGCAAAAAAAAGAAGGACACCGAAAGGTGTCCTTTTGATATGCTCCCGACAGGATTTGAACCTGCGACCTATCCCTTACCATGGGATTGCTCTACCTACTGAGCTACAAGAGCGTAACCTCACCGAAGTGAGGATTATATCTCCCTAGGATTGATGTTGTATGCATTAAGTGTATTCTTTAGTTGTTCGAATTCAGATTTGTTAAGCTCTACTGTGTAATTTTTGCGCTTGTTGGTCATAGTTATGTGACCATGTTCGAATTCGGGCTTATTTGTATGTTTAAACACCTCAAATTCAGCATTCCTCGTTAGGTCTACCTCATCTGTATATAGAACGATGCGATTTTCGGTGCTGAGCGCGTTGTATTTCGTTAATATTTCACTGCTACTCATGCGTAATTCAGGTGTGATGACAAAGTATAGTATTAACCCGAACACTACGCTCAGAAGTAGACCTGTACAAATCCCAAAATACTCACCTTGGATAAAACTCGTTACCATTAGGGTGATAGCTAAGAGTATCATGATGCTGACCAATATACAACCTTCGTAGATATTTTTCGTATTAATTAAATGATTAGTTAATTGTTCCACGTTATCCCCTTTCTGTTAACCTCACCGGTTTCAGACCTTCTATATGTAACTCACTTTTAATGTGTTCGAATTCGGACTTGGTTAACTTGAATAACTTCGATTCTTTATCATTGGTTTTCATGACAATATAGCCTTGTTCGTGTTCTTGTTTTGTTTCATTTTGAAATACGTCAAATTCCATCAATGATTTACCTGATAGTTCACCATTAATAAAACCTTTGATTGTGCTTGTGTCACGCAGTTCCATGATGAGTTTATTCTCGGAACTCATCGTCGTATAATCTGATAATACTTGTTGCGGTGTGCGTATGTACGAACGTATGTCAGATACTAGGATGGTCGCACTAATTAGGGTGAACGCGATAAATAATATTCCCATGGGACCTATTCCGTACCCTTCTGCGATGTTTATTATTATTAATGCGATACATAGTATTATCGCTATTATTAGAGCTATCCATGTTGTGATGTGGTTTTCCGTCCCGTTAATATATTGAATTAATTCTTCCATGTGTCCACCTGCTAATAAATTGTTTCGTCTAAATATCGTTCTAATATTTCGTAAGCTTCTGACTCGTAATCAGGTTTATCTGTTGTTTCATACATACCGTTATTAATTCGGATATATTCATGATTGGGGTTAATATTACTACGAGTCGCCATACAACACGCCTCATATGGGTGTATTTCGTTAGATGTGAAGAAGTATGGGTCAAAGCGACTCCATGTCCATACTTCCAAACCGAACGGTTCTGTAATATCGTCATACAAATCTGATAATCTGAGTTCGGCTAAGTTGTTTAGGTATCGAGCAATATTATTTGGGCTACCTAGGTATTCTAGAGTTGCTAATATAGTACTGCGGTCCATATCAAGTGTGAAATGGTAATCAGCGATATCGAACTCAACTTTAATTAACTCATCGAATTCGCCGTTGAACGACGTGTCATCCGATACTGTACCGTCTAATAATTTATATTGTATTGTGTTACTCATATTATACGACCTCCTTTGATTTGTCTTTTGATGTGATAATTTTGTATTCTTCATATGTTAACTCATGGCGCGCACCACCACGTGTGTGTAATTTATATTCTTCCCAAAGTTCGTTAGCGTCGAGTCTGAAAATTTGTCTCTTATCACTTTTATCAGGGTTATATGTGTAATGATACGTATCTGTTGACGTCCTCCCAGGATTAAAATCCCAGGATTCCCGTTTGACTAAGTCAAACGCGCTCAGTTCTCGTTGCTAAAACGACTATCCTAAGATAATGACCTACTTTAGGTAAAGACCTAATCTCGGTATGTGTCTGAGCATTGGAAGTTTCACAAGAAGCTTTCCTAAACGGTGGTAAAACTTAAATCTTGTGCAGTAACGCAGGAGCGTCAGTCCCGCGGATTTTATAGTTTTGTCTAACTACTTAACATACCAACTGAGTCTAGTTGGTGTTTGTCTTAATTTTTCTAAGTGTTCTTTCATGTTTGTGTAGAATTCATTAAAGTCCTCTACTAACTCATCGTTTCGGTACTCGTCATCTTTGATATGAGCTATCAGGAATGCTGAATACAAATCTCTTTGTATGTCCGAAATTTCTTCTGTCAAACTGTATATACGTGTCTTAAGTTCTTTCTTATTGAATTCACCAGTTATGTGATTATATTGACTCGGTTTAGTCTTTGTAGGTAATATAACCTCAACCTCACACCCAACCGAGTTGGCACGCTGCACTAGTAACGTTCTAAATCGGCTAGGGGCAGCTTTGAATATTGCTTTACCGTATCTCTTCTTACTGAAAGGTCTTCCTGTTTTGGGATTAATTCGCGTTTCACGCGTTCTTTTTTGTAGATTCTTAGTTTTTAGTTCCTCAATTTTGATAACGGCACTAAGAGATACGATACAGTTAATCAGCTCTCCTTGTAATTTTCTTCTATCTTCACATAGACTCCTATAAGCTTTGCGTTTACGTATAACTAAACGTTTAGCTCGTTTTGAGAGGGGTTTTAAACACGCATTCTTCTTACGAGTACCGTTTTCATTATAAGCCTCAGGGTTGTTAACCTGTCTACTTTGTTCTAGTTTGCGCGATAGATTTTTGATTAGCCTTTCTTTTCGAACAAAGTTCTTAGGTACCAAATCAACCAGCTCACACGTATTTTTAGAGACATAAGCAACTGTTGAGATACCAGGGTCTATACCGGTAACACTTTCACCTTTCTGGATTTTACTAACCGGAATTCCTTGACAGACAATCTGAAGGTAATACACTTTTTCCCCTCGAATAGTCTTAGATATAATTTGAACGTATTTAATTTTGTCAGCACGAGCAAGTTGAGTTTGTTGGTACGGTGTAAAAGCACATCTAGGTATATCGACAAACGTTGACTTCTTATGAAGATATAGTCTATACGCTATGTATGGTTTTTCTGACACTACTAATCTCGTACCGGTCGTATTGGTGCGATTTCTGAAACTGTGAGTACGGTCGTACCTCGTTCTAAATCTTACATTCTTAGTTTTATAAAAGAGAACTTGAGACAGTGTCTGATATGCGTTTTCTGCGATCACTTGAATTTCTGCAGAATTTAAGTGCTGATACGCTTTGTTTTGCTTTCTCCTTGCTAAAACCCATGTAGATAATTGATACTTTGTGAGTCCGTAATCCATCTGGATTTGTTTTAGTTCGTTATCTATCTCTTGAGACCTAGATACTCTTCTAAGCTCTAAAAGTTCTTGATACCTTGGATTTTTCTTCATAGCCGAAAATCGCTTGAGACCAAAACCGAGAGTCTCATTATAAACGCTATTAGCTATATTGAAACTTTTATTCAAATGTCTTTGTACGTTATCTTGCAGATGTAGTTTTGTCTGAACCACAAAGCTAGGTGTTTGGTTTCTCATAGGCTCAATCCTTTCGTTTCATTTCTCGACTTTATTATATCATTATACGTTATAATGAGTCAAGGGATATTATTAAAATATAGAAACGGAGACGTCATATATGATAGAAATAGAACAAATGTGTATGATTTACATTATCACCTTATTTTTTGTTTATTAACTGCATATAATCTTCATATGTTAAATAGTGTCGACCACCACCGTTTGTTCGTAGATAATATTCGTCACGCACAGAATCGGCGTATAGCGTACACACGAGATGTTCGTCTACGTCATCATTCATACTACGTTCATAATAATATAACTCAGATAATGTTGATAAAGCGGTGATGATAACCGTTCTACCGTTCATATCGATGTGTTCTATAATATCAGAAAGTGGAACCGTGGTTGATTCTTTGGTGTATTTTCCGTACAATTCCCAGTATTCATCCCAAAGCGCGTCCCATTTTAGGTGATAGTATACTGCACTTATAATATTGCTAATAACCAATATCACAATAGTCCAATACCAGACAGGTATTTGGCCAAAATCACCTTTTATTATATGAGGTCCGTATAGTATCCAACCAAGAGCGAGTGGGAGAGCGAGAATTATTCCGGCGAGTTTATGAATATCTTCACGCCCATCCGTCTTGCGGCGTCTTGATTCTAATCGGGATAATTGTTTGTGTAATGTTTTGACACTGTATGGCCCTTGTTTTATCACGTTGAACACCTACCTTTCGAAAAAAAATAGAACCACTTTCGTGGTTCTTTATAAGTTCAACATATCTTCATCTAAACCAAAGATGCCCATCATGGCAGCGGTTGCTTTATCGTGAGCCTGGGTAGCGCGCTCTGCGAATAGTTCAAATTTACCATACCATTCACCCGCGACCAGCATACATTCGTTGTCGGAATAAATTTCAACGACTCCAATTGGTTCACCGTCGTGTGTAAATGTTGCTATTGTATGCTCCATGCCTGATTCTTTATGGTTGTTAGTTTGTAATTCTAAACCGGGTAATCTTGTCTCGAATAATTTCAAGCATGACCAATAATCGTTACCCGCCTCTGTAATTTCTTCCCATACGTCAGAAAGACGTTCTGTTTGTTCTTGTGTTAATGCTAATTCGCTTTTACTATAATCTTTCATACTGCTACCTTTCTTAGCGTTCTAGTTTCGAGTCAGGTGGTATCATACCAGCCTCTATCATTTTTGCCTCGAGAATATCTAACGCTTTATTTGATTTTTCTGCAAATTTATCATAACTATCATTCCATTTGATATCCACATTCGATTTACCTATTTCTTGTTGATTCCATTTAGAAGTGATGTGACCTACTTCTTGACCGAACTCGATAAATGTCATTTCCGATGTGAGGATACCGTCATTTAAGTGTTGTTCTAAAAGTAACGCAGGGAGTGTTGGGTCGATGTGACGCAAGTAATCCCAGCCGTGCTGACCAGATGCCTCAACAAAACCTATAACCGCACCTATTGAATTTTGTTCCATATGTTTTCCCCTTTCATATTTGTCACTATTATCTTAACATGTTAGTACTTATGATGCAAATCTTATTACTCAGAAACGCAACACATTTCCCTTCGTTGTTTCATTGCCTCGTTATTATATCTTGTATTGATTTGTATCAATTGAATAATGTCTTCTATTTTTGTAAGTGAACGTAGTCCTACCACATATAAATCATTGCCGATATAGTCGTTTATGAGTTGTTTTTCGTCTCGACTTAGACCTAGTTCTTCATCCGTTACTACACCCCAAAAATGACTTGCACTATCGTCGTGTACGTCAATTTTATATATGTTCAACTCAGAGTCGCCATGGTGCCTGCTTATTGTTTTTGCAAGGTGTTGGTCATTTTGACCGTTTTTGACGAACTTGCGAGCTTCTTGTTTATCGTTTGTGACCGCTATAATATTACAACCCTTGATTGGATATAGTCCATTTGTTACCAAACATGCGTGTACGATGAAATATAATGGTTTCATTTTCTTACCTACCTATATATTAAATTTATTAGGACAAAGAGGGGCTAACGCCCCTCGATTGTTGAGTATACTATAATTATGAAGATGATAGCCATAACAATCCAAAACCCTCGAGTGAGGAATTTGTTGTTTTCTATCTTGTATATCAATACCCCGATAGTTTGTGTTACAAACCCGACAATCATACCCGCCGTAAACGGGATAAGATAATTTGTTTTAAACACAAACGGAAGTTGTGTAGTTACCACCACACCGAACAGTGCTAATAATGTAATTAATGATACAACGATAAACACTGTTCTATTCGGTCTTTTATCCATTTTGGCATCCAGGGTGAATAAATCGCTACCAGGAAAGACTCCAATAAAGTAAATTGTCACCATTGTGAGTGGGCCAACCTCAATTAGGGTTTTCGCTGTTAATTCTGTTGATGTTGTTGCCGAGTGGTTTATTATCATATTCGTTATCGGCTTACCTGTTAGTTTTTGATAGATTAAAACTAAACATGCGGCACAAAATAACGAGAATGCGTAATGTACTTTTGTTTTCATATATGTTTACCTAGTCAAAACCGTTAGTTTTAACTACCCTTTCTTAATTTTTTTTCAAAATAAATGAGGGGCGCGGGGTCATACCCCGTGATGTACGTTTGTGTAGACAAACGTATTTCTCATTTTATTTTCAAAAGAAAGGAGGGGTACGGGGTTGTACCCCGTGACGTACGTTTGTGTAGACAAACGTATTTCTCAAATTTACTGAAAGAGAGAAGGGGTACGGGGCTTGCCCTGTGTTGCGACATTAGCGGATGCTAATGTCGCGCTAAACGGAAATTTTACATAATGTCCGTCTTGGTGGCAATCTAATCGCGTTGACCCATCTTGAGTAACTGATTATAAATATCTTTAGTAGGTCGAGCGACAGGATTTTTTGTTTTGGCGTCGGCGGCTACATAAGCTACTTCGTTTATTGTACCATTATGATTGAATTGTACAATCGACCCATAGAATTCCTGTTTTGCATAAAGTGCTTTCTGTAGTGGTGAGAATTTGTCTTCATTTGTCTCATCTACATTGACGACCTGCACAGTTTTACCTTTGTAAGCTCCATTATATACTGTAACGGCATGAGCTACATTTTTCGCGCTTGCTTCACAATATTCGCATTTCGGATTATATGTTATGTATATTTTATCGTAATCGATATCTTCATTAGGGTCCGAAGTTCTGAAGTTTGCGTATTCAATTTTCGGATTAAAATACAAGTATGTCTGAACACTATATATGGTCAAAAATATACCCACTATAACTGAAAAGAATACTGATGCGAATCTATCCTCTTTGTTTCTTATCCTTTTAATAAACCCTATAAGAAGGCACCCGAACGCTAGTATTAGCAAGATGTATCTTATCCCGACGAATACATTGATTATCTCATATGTTGGGATATAATATCCGAAAAACAATAGGACACCCATTAATAGAAACATCCAAGCTGAAGCGAATAGATAGCTATTAGGTGTACTGAAGTACGCTCTAATACGACTAATCATTATCATTAACCTCCGTTTCTTGCTTTTCGGCAGATTCCTTAGCGACCTGTGTTTCAGGACTACCAACTAACCCCAGTGATTCATTACCCTCTATCATTAATTTGACAACCCATGGTTCGGCATTGATAGACTCTTCCATTAATCCTTCATCTCCGAGATGGTATCTAGCCATGTTTGCCAGGAACCTAGGATAATATATATCAGTAAAATGATGTTGGGCAAATTCTGATGCCGGGAATAAGTTTTTAGCAAGGGGTTTGGCAACAATATTAGCCAGTACATGTGAGAACACTTTTGTCAAGTCGTAAACATCTAGGTCAGCGGTGTCTAATGTTGCGAAATGGTTTTCGATACCGGCTACCGTGTCGGTGATTAATTTACTTTTATCTGCTGTATTAGGAATAACAACTTCCAGAACATACGCACCGTTTTGTAGCTTGAAGAAATACACACCGTTATTATATTTATTCATATGAGGGTGTATTTGTACTAAAATTGACTCGGGTGAACCGTAAGGTACTTCAACTTTCTCGCCGTCTACGTCAACAGTCTCACAAATAGGTGAGTAACCCATAGCAATAGCTAATTGTAATAAATCCCCAACAACACTTACGTCATGAAGTTCTAATGGGATATTTCTTTCTTCGCATACTTTTTTGATTTCTTGTATCATCTTATTTTTCCTTTCTTTTATGGGACTTATAATGTCCGTAATGATTAAGATACATATACTTGAGTAAACCTCGAGCATTCGGATATTTGGCTATTGTGTCCTTGTAAGTATGTGTGTGATAGTAAGTCACGCACTCTTCTAATAGTTCACCTTGGTAGATACTGTATAAATTATACCTTACGAGATTAACATAATACCTCATAGCTTTATTTAAGTCTGATAGAATACTGGGTTTTTCAAAGCCGAATGTATCTAGTAGTTTATTTAGTCTTTTCGGACTGATATGACGCTCGTGACAGGCAATAAGTGTATCTTTAGCCTGTAGGATATGTATTACCGATTCTTTTAATTTGCTCGTTGCTTTCGTATAACCATATGCTCGTTTGAATGCTGTATCCGACAATATCTGGGCATCCAACACTTCTTGACCTGTTGACATATACGCGACCTTCATACTAATGTTTGGTAACTTAGTTTGTAATACCTGTAGTACCTTATCGTGGGTGTCACATTTGTATGGTATTCTCAATATATCATAACCGTTCGTCTCGCACCATTTTGATTTCCATTCGTCATTATTGTTCGAATTAAAGAATTCGACAGTGCGGTAATGCTGAGCTCCGTCGTATTCTATAACGAGTTTGTTTTTGGGTAATAGGAAATCTAATCGATATAACGTGTTCGGAATACGATATTCCTGAATATGTTCAATGTTATTACCATCGAGGAGTTGTTTGATAATCTTCTCCCCTGCTGACATCGAGTCACAAATAGGGCAAAGCCCCGTAAACCGTCCTAGGTTGACCTGCTTAGTATATCCGCAAGTGTGTGTAACCTTAGAGTTTCCTACGTGAGAAAATTCAATATCCCATTCTGGAAATTTATCACCATTCACTTTACAATAATGCTCGTAACTTGTATAGTTACTTGCTTTATGTGTGGGTTCACATTTGTAACAACGATGATTTCGCCAGAAAGACTTCAATGTTTTGGTACAGGTGTAACCACAATAATGGGTGAACGTGTAGGTATCGCTCTGGTGTCCTAGTGTTGTACCTTTAATATTGGATACCCAACCCGAGATACCTTTATTTAGGCATACATCGGTAAATGACCCATCCACGGTACCTGCTGTATGGGATTGGCATTTACATCTACGACTATAGTTTTTCTCCTGTTTTAGCTCATTTCTTTCTAATTTCACACTGCGACCACACGAATGACGTAACACAACTTTCGACCGACTCGGGCGAGAATGTGGTATAGTCCCGACATATGTGTATTCTGACAATGCGGAGTCTGATGGTTTACAATAACGCTGTCTTAGTATTTCGTCTTCTTCTATATAATCTAATCTCATATATTAATTATATCACAATTAGTACAGAAATTCAAGCAAAGGACGATTCATTTGCAAAACATGATATTATATGATACAATATAAAGGAATAAAACTGAAAGGAAAATGATAATGACAAACAATCAAGATATTAGAGAAAGATTAGCGTTAGTTGGTAATAAGTTTGAACGTATGGCCGAACTACACAACAAAGTGCGTGCGTTATATAACTTACCACCTCTGCATTTCGAAGGTCTAACGCAACATACAGTACAAACACAACCCGAAGTTCCAACAACGTTGGAGGTTTCTGATGATTTAATAGATGATGTAATTAGCACAACTCCAGTTGAGGATATTCGTGATGAAGCTAAACATACAATGAGTGAATACAAAGACGCTACAGCCGACTTACATAAAATGGTAGACGACATCGACATTGATGTAGCGGTTGGCGAATTAAGTAATGATGACATTATGGCAGCGTTTGGTGTATCATTTGACACGAATAGATAATATGGAATTCACAACATTATCACCTGAGCAACAAGAATTTGTCCGTGTAGCTTATGAAAAAACAGGTTACACGGAAGGGTTGGCTCAAATTAAAACCGAAGAATTCGATGTCGAACAAACAGCTTCAGCGCTTGAAGATAGTCTAAAAGACTTAGAAAACAATATGGAACTATAAGGGGGGTAATACTATGCAGTTTCGTAAACCAGCTAAAATATTATTCTCAACACAACAGGCGCAGCAAAGTCATAAAGATTGGCTCATTGTATCACCAAAAGATGCTTACTATAAAAACGTAGAGAAAATCAAACAGTACCTAGGTACTAGAGACGTGGATTGGGTTGCGGTACAATATGACCATAGGTATTTAGACCAAGAACCTAAAACCTTCCAGACACTAAACCTTCTCACAAATGCTATTTCGAAATACGGAAATGAGAAAACTATAGCTGTCGTAGGGTTAGAGCGTAATCACCCATACTTACTAAATGTGGGTGCGACAAAATATAGCAAGACTATGTTTAACCAATTTCAAGGCGACCCTTATGCCCCTTCTGATAGTCAGGTAGAGAGTAAATATGAAAAATATAATACATATGGAGAAGGTGCTTGGGAAAAACACCAAAGTATAATATGGGCTAAAATGGCCTCAACAATGGGTCTAGACAAAGGTGAGTATGGTAGAGAAAACCACCGTGCCGACCTATTATCACCATCACGAGGATTGGAGGAAGACGACATCAAAGATATGTGGTCTTGGCACTCTAAAGTATCTTTGTCACCTGGCTTGTATGGTGACGATTTTATAGGGATTAGTGGGATTAAAGCTGTCCAATTTGACGGGTTACAATTCTACGATGGGACAAAACTAATCGCAGAAAATCCAATCAACTTATCTACAAGCGGTGTTGAAGGGTATGTTATTCCTATGCGAAACCCTAATGGGGATATGGCTAAATTCCAAATAGGGGCAGATGTTAAAAAATATAACTGCACTATTAAAGCGCAATCGGAAAGTGGTATTACAATTCAGAAAAGTGAGTACTACAACAAAAATACAGGGATATACGACTTTAAACTCGATGGTCGTGAATCAAAACTTAGAGTCAAGAACGCCAATAATAAAGAAGCGGTCTTTGAAGACATTTATGGTGAATTCGTGGTACCTCTTAAACGGGATATGAAAGACGTTTTAGTCGAGCGTGGTTACGAAATACCTGAAATTATTCACACACTCAAACCTATGGGTGGTGCTAAATATACATGGCCGTCAAAAGGTGATATGGTCGGTTCAACACCTATGTCTGATAAAGTTGCTCCGTCAAATGCTGGATTTATTATATCTCGTAAACCGAAGCAGGGTGACCAATACACCTTATTGGTAGTAGAAGGTGCCTTAAAAGGGAAAATCACTGCGAAATATATGAACCATCCAAATTGTACAGAATTCGCTGATAGAATAGCGGGGGACAACGGGCTTATAATTGCTCAAGTACCCGGTGTAGCACAAAAATTTATTCAGTCGGTGAGTCGTATTTACGAAAAGTACCCAATAGATACAACAGTTATTGCTATGGATGCGGATGGTCGTACAAACTTGAACGTTGCTGACGGGATACACGCGTCATATAACTATTTAGCTAAATACTGCGACAACCGTATTGGTGTAATGAGCTGGGACCCGGCTCAAAAAGGGATAGATGATGCATTACTGGCAATGAGTCGTGGTGAAATCAATGTAGACCATATGGACCTCAAATTCGGTACAGCTAAACAACTATTCCCTCTAGAAGAGGCTACTCGCCCAGAACCTCTTAAACTAGATGGTACATTTGCAAATAGTGGTCGCCCACAATGGCAAATAGAATATACTGAGCAACGTATTGCGCGTGATAAACAAAATCAAATCAAACAAATCGCAACTGAACTTAGAAATGGAACACGTAAATTAGAAGCGTTTATTGAAGAACTGTACGATTCAGTAGATACGGAGGTAATCTCTAAGGCGGGGAAGTTGAGTAGTGATATTCTTACTGATAGTGATATGGTCGGATTAGATGACGACGCAATAACGAGGTAAAAAAAATGAATACAGTCAAAGAATACAACAAAACATTATATGATATGATGAAAAGAGATTCGTCTTTCAATATTAAAATGCAAAGACTCGGTTATAAACTACGCCCGGTTGTTGGTATAATCGATACGAAGAATCATACGTACACAGATTCAAGAGGTAATATCGAAGCGTTGGCTAAATATCCTTCATTCGCACGATTTGTAGACCCTTCTAACCCTTTATATAATAGGTATAAAGACATTAAGAATGTGGAGAAAATTGGGGTTACAGAAGAACTAGAAGTGACGGCTAAGAAACTGGATGAGCCAACAAAAACCAAAAATCAACAACGTAATCCGTTACTACAAGTATTTGAGTATGAAATGGTACTCATGGCTAAACTCGAAAAAGAATTAGGCGGAAGTATCTCTAAGGATAAACTTTTACACATAGTAGAAGAACATGGCCTCGTACCTGGATACAACGATACGGTAGCAAAAATTGAGCACAAGGTTGAAAAACCAGCACAGGAACACGAACCGTTAACGTTAACTCGCAATAAAAATAGAATGGGATATTAGTCCCATTCTATTATTTTTTATAATAATCCAGCTATAATAGCGAATGCTAATGCGTTGTTTAATACGTGTAGTGCTATTGAATACCAAATACCGTAATATTGATATATTGTGATTAGGAATAGTGCCATACCACCATATACTATAATTGATACTACCCCAAAACCGTGGAGTAAAGCAAATAACAGTGTTGATATTGTCACAGCCCATGCGGGGTTAGATATGTGTCGAAAAACATGTAATCGGCAAACCAATTCTTCAATTACTGGTGCAACCACAATACCGTACACACACATTATTATCGGGTTGTTTTTGAATAACTGTTTAACATCTTCTTGATTACCTAGTGTAATACCGAAATGTTGGAGGATATAATTTACCACCATTTGATAAACGAGTAATAACAATAACGTCACCGACAAGGTAATAATTCCGCCAAACGATATTTCGGGTAACCCGGGTTTGAAATAATACAGAGCATACCCAACAATTATTAATAATAAACCTACAGAAACAACGGTAGGTAGGTGTAAAGCGCTACACGTAGCTAGAACGATGGGTGCGAGTAAAATTACCCACAACCCACCGCATAATGATGTTATTTGGTTGATAATCGATTTGAACCTAGACATATTTTGATAATTTACCTGGGTCAAACCCTGACCACATCTCACCGTCAACTTCTATTACAGGTAGTGCTGCGAAGCCTAAGTCTACTAGTCGTTCACGTGCAGCGACATCTTGTTCGACGTCGATAAATTCATATTCGACATTATTCATGTCCAAGAACATTTTAGTTTGTTGGCACGTAATGCACCCTTTTGATTTTCCGTATACTTTCATTTTTTTTTGATTTTCCTTTCTAATAAGTTCTAATTGGTGTTTGGAACACTTTTGTCATCGATTCTGGAGCCCCTTTGACATCTGTAGTTTCTATGAGTTTTCCTACCACAACACGACGTTTCTGACCATTCAGGTCGTTACATGTGATTAGTGTGATTATATCATCACCCGTTTCATCTAACACGTGTACATCGGTAGGGTTTACAAGTGTAATTGATTCGATGCGATAGGTATAAATCTTATCCAAGTTGGTAATATAGATTCTCATCCCTTGTTTTGCGTGAACTAATGGTGAGAATAATAGTTTACCATTTTGGGCTGGTGAATAATGCGATGCTAGAGTGTAGTTACCGATACCCATCTGTTGATTAGCTTTAAGCGTGGTAGCACCTCTTAACATATTATAATCGCTCACACCATTGATAATTGGTAAATTGATACCCACTTCTGGGATAGCGATTTCACCTATGGCGTTAATTTTTGTCTTATCTTTATTAGCGTCTAATACTGCCGATAAAGAAATCGGATGTACGTCTTCGAAATTAAACGTTGCCGGCGCTTTGGTGTTTTCGGCTACTTCGTTTTTGTCTAGGTTATGGAGAACCGTTTGTGACTTCTCGGATGCTTGACCCATTTCGTAATTTTTAAACGGAGTATATGCGAGTATTACCAATCCTGCCGGAATGAGTATCCCGGCAACGATTTTTCTAATCTTATTCATTACAGATTCACCCCGTCAAGGATTAGTTCGCTCCATGTTTCAAGATTGTCTAAGTAATATACCCCGTCAGTAAATGCGACCTCTAATGTATCCGTTTCGGTAATGTTTATGTCACTTTCTTTGACAGTTGCTAAATATACAATACCAAAGTGTACTTCACCGACATCATTTGTATCGTCGTTTACAAACCCTAGTAACGTCAGTTCTGCGTCAGTGCCTAACTCTTCTTGTAACTCGCGACGAGCGTTCTCTTCTAGAAGTGGGTATTCCGACAGGGTTTCGTGAGGGTTCATATGTCCACCGATACCTATAGAAACACGTGAGTGGAGTCGAGATTCCCCACCACCTTTTAATCTTTTATACGTTAATATGTCACCTTTTTCATTTCGGACGATAATGTACGAGATGAGTTGTTTGTAATTCGGGTCAATTTCCATATCGCCTCGACGTTTTACTTCGATATATTTTAATTTGTTCGAGAACTCTTTAAATTCACTAAAGTGTTTAAACCCATAGAAGTCCTCTTCTAATAATTTGGCTCGTGGGATTACGAGTATTTGTTCGTCATTTTTGTTCATATTTTTACCCTTTCGATAGTATTAGCTGAGGCGTAACTCGCCCCATCCATTTATTCACTTTAACCTCAGCCTTAGTTGGTATAATGGTTCTGTCACCTGTTTGTACCTGCTGACGTAATTCGCGTGTTAAATCTTGGTCAAATGTCAGAATTTCGCATCCGTTAACATTCGACTTGAAGGCTTTACCACCCCAGAAATTAAAATCTATACCGTGTCGATATAGTTGTTCAGGGTCAATATCCAAGGTGAATGATGTTTTGGCATCAAATCCTTTACCGAATGGTTTTAGCTGTGACCAAAATTCCACAACGCCAAGAATTTCATCACCAAAATTATTTCTATTTATATTGTACCATACTTGTGAATCGTCTGTGATACCGTCATAGAATGATAATCTCACTTTATTTTCTGGCCCTACATCTAGCGTACCTTCATCGACGGCTTTGGCGTATTCTAACATCACTTCGGTTGCTACAAGTCCTGCATAGTGGTCAAATAATTCAACGAAACGTTCGTAGTCTTTTGTTTCGATACCGAATCCAGCAGCTTGTGCGTGACCCCCACCGTCTATTTTGAAATTAGGGTGGTCTTCTCGAATTCGTCCGATAATGACATCTAGTGGTGCAACATCGGTAGACCGTGCCGAACCTTGGATATATTCAAATCCTACAGTCGAATGATAGACCTTGTCGATAGATTCACTTGGTGAGGCAAAAACAACGACGGGCTTTTGTGTTTTATTCACTATGCTACTAGCGATTAATCCCGCTATACCATGCTGTGCATTGACAAATATTACTGTTGAATGGTCCCCGTAATGTGACTCATTAATTTGTGATAATACAGCGTCACGCATAATTGATTTTTGCTTATTCTCCTGTATCATCTGAAGTATGTTGTTTTTGCGTTCAGTGGGGTCGAAATGAATAAGACCCTTAAACGCCGAGACTGGAGTTCCAACAACTCGTCTAGGTGCGTTGAGTAATGGTGATAAATACCATGAAATCAACTCTTCGTCAGTTGGGAGTGGAGATGGTTTCTTTCCTGCAGATTGACGCTCACTGTCACGAACAGTCTGCATGTAGTATATACAGTCGAATAACCCATGAAACACTGTATCATAACCAATGATACCGGTATATTTGACGCGAGTATAATCGGTTATATTATTTGTGATTAATTCTTGATACGAACTTAGTGTTTCGACTGCGAGTCGAACCATATAATGGTTCTCATCTATAATCGGCATCATATCTGCGACGTTGGCTATACCTGCGAAAACTACCAAATCTCTAATGAGTGATATTTTGTCAGGTTGATATTTGATAGCGTACGCCATCATTGTTTTCCATGCTACTGTTGCTCCCGCATTACCTTTAAATGGGTAATGGTCACCTAGTACATTAGGGTTGACAATAACATCGGCCGGGGCCAGTGTAGAAGAACCTAAGTGGTGGTCTGTGACCAAGACTGGAATACCATAGTCTTTGGCACGATTAATTCCATCAATCGCATTAGTACCATTGTCGGCTGTTAGAATTAATGATACGTTATTAAACGTCGAAATCATTTCATCAACCGCCTTGGGCGACAGTCCGTATCCGTCTTTCATAGACGGTATATAAACCCGGTGATTAATACCAAATACGGACAATGCTGCAGTCAGCACGCATGCAGACATAATACCGTCTGTGTCATAATCCGTGTCGACAACAACTAGTTCTGTCGTTTGTTTGGTTGCAAAATCATGTAATTTGTCAATGAGTCGCTCCATATTAGTATATGTGAACGGGTCATGCATGACACTGTCGTCCGCATTGATTAACCGGTCTAAGACACTTTCGTCCCATCCAAGTGTGTCTAATGTTCGTTGTTTGATAATATCTACTAACATTACTTGTCCCCCTTCTTCATCGATTTGACTAGTGGGATTAATAGTAATAATAATAACCCGGCGATAAACATTGTAGCTGTAGCGTGAATCGCCCAAATTAGGAATGCGATGAATCCGAATATGACTACAAAAATCGCAATCCAGCCAATTACAAAATAACCGACGAATTTAGCACCCAGGTCAAACATTTGTTTAGGTGATTTGTACATTAGATTACGTACTTGGTCAATAACAGGTGTGTTTAATAGTTTATTAATGTTCATAGCTTTTTAACCGTTTGTGGATTATATCCACACCTTTCTGAGTCTTACTTCCTGCTCATAAACTTAAAACATAACAAGAAGTAGTGTAAGTCCTCATAGAACGTCTCACTTGGAGCTATTCGATATTGGTCATAGACGCTATCGCTATAATCATTCAGGGCGTCTTTTTGCCAGGACTTAATTTCTTTAATTTGGAATTCATCAGCACCTTTAGTTTTATTCAGAAATTCGATATACTCAGGGTGCTGAAACTGAGCACGTTGAATTGTTTTCAAATAGGAATACGTTGTCGCAGGGACAACTTCTGTATGTTTCATTACTTCGTGAAGTTCGGGAGAACGACGTAGTAGTTGAAGTAAACGGAAGATTCTCTCTTCTTTATTCACTTGACTTAATGTGTTCATTTATTTCTCGCTTTCTATAGTTTTATAACTATATTATAACATAAGAAAGCCGAAATAGCAAGGATTGAGCGATTAAAGTCTGTTATTTATACGTGCTCTAAACACTTTTCTTCCTTTGGATACGTCAAATAATTCCACAATCACATAACTAGGTATCGGAGAATCTGATTCGTAGTAACACTCTGTACTATATTTCCATACGTTATGATACGGAGTTGTCTTACTGAAAACAATTGCGTCAATAGCGCATTCGAAATCATTTAATGAAAAGAAATTGTCTTCTGGTGCATTTTTACCATCGCATGATTTCGGAACTCTACGCTCTTTCATAAAATAATTTGGTCGATACTTTGTTTTCTTTACGATATAATCGGCACGTTTGAACGTCGCCTCGGTTGGGATGTACCAATGTTTTGTTGGTCGCGACCCTGTATTTAATGCTGCTGTGCCGGTGAACTGTAAATTACCACTCTCAGATAAACATAATCGAAATGGGATTAAATGCGTGGAATGATAATGCGACATGCGTCGACCGGAAGATGATAGTGTATACTGTCCGCGAACTGAGTCACGACCAGGGATATACGTTATTTGTCTTTCGTAATCATTACGATTTATTTGTTTATTTTTGATAAGACGTTTATTTAGCCTCAAAGTTTCGGACTCGAATACCGCACTGGCACCAACAGTACGTCCGTCCTCTAGTTCACTTATGACGATTGTATCTAAGAAATTATTGACACGTCTTTTGTGGACGAATTTACGGAACTCATCTCGGTTAGCTACTTTCGTATACCTAAGATGCGATACCTGTTGCGCTGATGCGAGCGATAGTTTTGAGCGCCATGGATGTTTTGTAGACCAAAATGGTGGTGTATTATTGTATTTGCACCAGAGGCTATAACCGAGAAAACACCCAACTATCGTTGCTACCCACCACGGGACAGCGATGATTAATAATATGAATAATAACAATGATAATATCGGAACCATATTTTTTCCCCCTTATTGATTAGTAATATAAAGCCTACAACAGATGTTGTAGGCCGTTTAAGTAGTTATTTATTGTTGTTGCTTGCGCACGCCTAGGGAGTTCATTATATGTATAAGAATCCCCGTGCGACACCAGATGATACAAATGAATAGTATCGTTTCGTTTTTGTGGTCTTGTTGCCAACATGAATAATTTATCCGGATTTGATAACGTATTAAACACTATAGTATAATCGCTAACACTTAGAAGATTGATGTCTTCATCAACAATACGAAAATAATTTCGTATCAGGTCGACCATGCTTATATTCATATTACCTATAATTTCGTTATACATGAGTCACCTTGCGTAGTCCGAATAATATTGCACTACCGAATGTTATGAATGCACAAAGGATATACGTACTTGACACATAACCATTCTGACAATCGATATAATATGCGAATGTGCTTATGATACCGAATATGACAAATATGAACAGATTGATTTGGTCCTTTTTATCTTCCGCCAATATAAAACCTAAAGCCGGTGTTAGGATAAACGTAATACACTTGATGGTTGTCAAGATAACTGCCGGTAACGGTGCGTATATATTATTTTGAGTACGGAAAATATCCGCTTGTAGTAAACCTATGTGGTACTCTGTTATGTAAACGGCTACTAATGCCGATACGGCAATAACGAGTAATAGTTTCAACATTGGCCTCATACTGGCGTCACGAGTTATATCCTGAACCCCACCTCTTGGTGGTCGTCGTTTACGACCTGTTCTATCTATAGGGGTGATTTCTATTTCGTTCATGATGCTTGTTCCCTTTCTAATGAGATGATTTTAGGTGAATACTATTTGTATTCACCAGTTTTGTAATTTAGTTTGTAAGATGGTGTTTTGTTTTCCAACGTTACACCATATATTTCATTTTGTAGTTGTTTCGACTTTCCGCCAATCTTAATAGCAATTGGTTGATTATTAGCGTCTAATCCCACCCATTGCATATAAATAGCAGAAGGGATTTTGTTATTACCCTCATAAATAGGTGCTACATAATAATCTAACTTGTAATGTGGGTGAAGTCTTAGCCAGTTATCTAATTCTTGTTCATAATACAACATTGATTCGACATTTTTGGCATCAGAACCCTTACCTTCTGTTCCTCGGTTGAGGTATGCTGAACCTGTCACAAGGTTACGTGGCTCATCGTTTAACCCTGAGAATTGATATCCTACCAAATGTAGTCGGTCATTAATCCATTGGCCATTTAATTTATAGTTTTTCCATCCAGCCGGGTCAATATTGATTCGCTCGTTACGCTTTTCACCGTTTTGTCCAGGTTCTTGCGCATCGGTTACTTGAATATGTGCGAAGGTTGAACGACCTAATTTATCAAGTTCACCTAGAACGATTGTCGCTCCGTATTTAACTGCGCCGTCATTTGTATTAGACGCTGCACCGGGTGTTAACGGGGTAATAATTTGATTAGTTGGTCGAGTAGATTCCTCAGAGTCTGAAGAACCTGCGTCAGTACCTCCCATACTCTTGGGTAAGTATCCTTTGATAGATTCCCACATTGACGGTGCTTGATTAACCGCCTGCTCGGGTGTACTTATATGATTGCTAAGTGTGTACCAACCCGTACCTAATATGATAATCGTTAGTACAGCAGAAATAATAGTTTTAATCACTGACTGAAAAACCTTGAAGGCTATATAGATTACCAAAAGGGTGATGATTGTACCACCGGTTAGTAATCCTGGTGTCGATATGTCCATGACCCTGTCCCCTTTCTATAGTTCTATTTCGTCGCGTTCTTGCGCTTGTAGTTCGTGCATCGACGAGAATAGTTGATAATCTGAATAGTCTCGATTTAGTTGCGCTTCTTCGAGTACTTGTGGTAGTAGGTCGTTGTGACAAGCGTGCATTCCTGATTCTAATGGGATACTAGCAATACTCTCTTGTGATAAGTTCGGGCATGTTAATTCTCCATTTTCGACAACTTTAATCACTCTCTGCCCTGTATCTTCAGCGAACTCCGTTACCGCATAATCATTACCGTCATTATGTTCGCGAACATCCCACTGGGCAAAATTCCCAACTTCGTCAATAGAATCAACTAATGCATACACGTCCTTACCATAAAGGTCGGCTAACGTATCCGCTGAATGTTGAATATATACTATATCAGATATTTGTGGGTTGTGCGACTCAAGTTGTTTGTTTTGATTATATTCATCCAAATTGAGCCCACCTTGTACAACATCGAATGTTGATTTGATTATGGCAACATTGTTTGTAGACGGTTGTGTTTTTGTTGGTATTTCACGAATATCGTCTAGTGTAGCCTGCATATTCGTTGGTCGTCCGTTTTCTATTATTTTCACTACGGTTCGACCCCATCGGTCAGCCTTCGATAAAACGACATCATCGTTATTTTCGTTATGCTTTTTGACATCCCAAGTAATTCTCGTCTCATCAGAACCAATATCCTTAACTAATGCGTAGACATCTTTACCTTCAAACTGGTCCATGAGTGATTTACCTTGTTCGATTGTCTTTCGATATTCGTATAGACCCATACCCATTTGGTTTTTGGCCTTTATATCATTAACAATTGGAATATGACCTCTTTGAGTCATTGCGCTTGTTGGGATAGCTTTGAGCGTCTCATAATCGGCGTCTATTAATGGTTGCCCATTTTCGACTACTTTTACTGTTTGATATAGCGTCTCAGGTTTCGATGGGTCTTTACGTGTATTCCAATTTACTGATAATTGTGATAATACTTCATCATTACGTTCGTTGTGTCGCCGGATATCCCAAACAGTTCGGTCAACACCACCTGTACGTCTTGTGAGAGCATATACATCTTTACCTTTGAGTTTATCCATCAACTCCTCAGGAGTAGAAGTATATACCTCAGGTTTATTCATGTATTCTGTATAATTTTTCATGGATTTATTCCTTTCGCATATTATTCTACTCCTATTATACCACACTATTATGATTGGGACAACCTTAATAGCCTAATATTTGAGAAGTGTCTGCATTTCATATGTATTACAACTACTATATGTTTTGAGTATGTTGTGGTAAGTTTTGAGTTGCTTAGGTGTTAATACTTCTGTGTTGATAGACGGTGTCCCGATTATAAGTCTTCCGGTACGGATACCTTTTTCTATCTTGTAAATATCATCGTGAGGGATGTGTTGTGCGTGCTCTTCGAATGGTACGTAGTTGAATAGGAACATATAATCCCTAACAGCTTGACGCGTCTTAAGAGTCCAAGTATCCTCGTCCCATCCATCTTTATCTTTAGACTCTTTGATAGTTTGGGTGAAGTTATCCCTGATTGCGTGCTCGGCACGTGTTAGTGGTCTTGCTGCTGGGTATAATGTACCATACTTAATGCGAGTAACAATCACAACTAAGACCATGGTCGGGATGACTAGAAGACCCAGAAGGTATAATGCGTTGGCTGATAACAATGTTAAAACAAAGTAAGCTAGACCTAACCACGCTAGTGCGAACCAGAAATTGTTCATTGCTGGCGCGAAATGACCTAGGCGTTTATATACTCGCATCAGGTACACACGTGCGTATATTTTGCTAGTACTAACTATTGTTAATATAACTATTACAACTGCATGTACGAGTAAGGTTCCTATATGCTGGTTGATATAAATATTTTGTGGGTTGAGTAGTACCTCAATGAATGGTTTCTCGTCCGCAACACTAATTACAGTAACAACAAACGTATATATCGTACCAACAATTGTGGCGATAGATGTGAGTATACCGAGTAGTATACCTATTATTTTAAGTACGGCGCCCATCACCTTAAATGTTTGTCCAAAATAAGCTTCGACCTCTTCACGAGGAGGTGGATTAATGGGTTTATCTATTGGATTTATTTTATCTTTGATTTCTTCTTTCATATTTCTGTCCTTTCGATATATTAATTTGATAGCCAAATTAGGCAAGCATTATGTAACATGCGAGAGGGGTCTGATATATCGCTATATAACATATAACATGCCATATACAGGATGTATAGTAATCCGCTTAGGATGATAATAAACAGTACTATAGCGATGAACGCTAATATTACTCCACCTACAGCTAGTCCTAGAAACTTTAACATATCTATTATGATATTGTCGAATATGGTGTCCATATTTAGACGATATTTATTCATCACTCTACTTTTGAGTTTGTATATGTGTTTATACATTTTTGTCCTTTCTGCTTTGTTATAAATCTAATGGTGGTAATGAGAGGTGTAAACCACTCATATGAAGTATAATGAGTATCGCTATAAGTGTAGCGAAGAGGGTGTATTCGGATATTTCGTCCCTGAATTCCTCATCTGTTTTCCATTTATTTAAGAATTTACTTTTGAAATTATACAATGTTTTATACATGACAGTCACCTACAATGTTGATGTTAAAT
>ERZ772799.211-NODE-211-length-23576-cov-3.704817_pt1 | contig 23576 bp, 15 predicted proteins | sample MGYA00511345_ERZ772799 | MGnify/ENA primary metagenome ERZ772799 (study PRJEB29015, sample SAMEA2738037) | human oral metagenome | biome: human oral; feature: human-associated habitat; material: saliva | place: China | collected 2238 ... | reverse complement strand
GACGAGTGGCGGTATGTGATGATGGAGTATACACTCAATCCCGAGCAGATAGACAAGACTAAAAAGGCTATAGGCACAGACGGCAAGTTTGACCCTCTGCAACTTAAAAATCAAAACTATAGCCCGTATAGTTTTATACGCAAGTTATAAAAAAATGATAAAGAAAGATTGGAGTTTAAAAAATGGCAATCCAAAAGAAAAAAAGAAATGCCACCGAAGATGGACAGACCCTACAAAATTTAGCAAAAAGCGTGCAGGCAAAAGAAGATGAGCAAGAGCTCACGCCGTCTGCTACACCGCCAGAGGGCATAAGCCTTGACACACAGGCTACAGAGCAAGACACTACAGACACAGGGTCACAGGCAGTAGTTAAAGATGAGGGCAGTATTATCTATGGGCGTGATGATGAGACAGGAAGAAAAGGTGCAATCGGGGAGATGGAAATAAAATCTGCCCTTGATATTTTGACAGAGTATAAGACCGCAAAAAAAAGAATTGAGAATAAAATCATAGAGAATGAACAGTGGTGGAGACGTAGACACTGGGACACCGTGCCTGTGATTGAGGGCAAAGAAGATGACGAAGAACCGACCAGTGCATGGTTGTTTAACTCCTTAGCTAACAAGCATGCTGACTTCATGGACAATATCCCGACCCCAAACTTTCTGCCAAGGGAAGAATCTGACGAAGAAGAAGCTAAACTACTACAGAAAATTGTACCATGTATTTTTGATATTAACTCTTTTGAGAGTTTGTATTCCGATTGTTCGTGGACAAAAATGAAGCAGGGCACTGCAATTTATGGGGTTTTTTGGAACAGCCACAAAGAAAACGGTTTAGGTGACATTGATATAAAAGAGATAGACCTCAAAAATGTTTATTGGGAAGGTGGTATTAAAGATATACAAGCAAGCCCACACTTTTTTTCACTTGCAAGAGTTGATATCAAAACGCTTGAGAGCACTTATCCGTTTTTAGAGGGTAGGTTGCACGGTGGAGAGGACACAGAGTTTAAGGACTATATGCAGGACGAGCACGACAACGACAGGACAGAGGCAGAGCGAAACCGCACCACTGTTGTTGATTGGTACTATAAAAAGATTAACGACGAGGGGAAAAGCGTTGTACACTATGTAAAATTTGTAGAGGGCGAAGTGATTTATGCTTCTGAAAATGACGAGGAGTATATGGACAGAGGGTATTACGACCACGGGCTATATCCTTTTGTGTTTGATGTGCTTTTTCCAGTAGCTTCAAGTCCGATAGGGTTTGGCTTTATCGACATTATGAAATCACCACAACTGTATATCGACAAGATAGACCAGTTGATACTCAAAAATGCGTCTCTGTCAGGTAAAAAAAGATGGTTTGTGAAAGAAAATTCCGTGATAAACGAGGATGAATACGCAGACTGGAGCAAGGACTTTGTCCATGTGTCAAGCGGACAACTTGAGGACAATTTGAAAGAAATTCAAGTGTCAGGTGTACCACCTTTTATAGTTAATCACTTGCAACAAAAAATACAGGAACTTAAGGAAACCTCTGGCAACCGTGATTTTTCGCAAGGGTCAACTCAAAGTGGTGTTACTGCAGCGAGTGCAATTGCCGCACTGCAAGAGGCAGGGAGCAAGCTATCAAGGGACATGATAAAAACTACATATCGCAGTTATACTGCCATATCACAGATTGTTGTGGAACTCATCAGACAATTTTACACAGAAGAGCGTGCATTTAGGATTGACAAGCCAAATGGTGGCTATAAGTTTGTACGCTACAACAACAGCAACATATCAGAGCATGAGGAGATAGACCCGTTGACAAGTGGGGTTATTGTCCGCAGACCGATATTTGACATAAAAATATCTGCACAAAAGCAAAGCCCTTTTAACCGCACGGCACAAAATGAGATGGCAAAAGAATTGTTTAACCTTGGGTGCTTTAACCCTCAATTATCGACACAAGTTTTGCCTATGCTTGAGATGATGGACTTTGAGGGAATAGAAAAAATAAGAGAAACGGTATCACAAAATGGCACAATGTCTGATATGCTTACACAGCTACAACCTATTATCATGCAGATGGCAAGACAGATAGATAGTATGAGTGGCGGTATGACAAACTACATGGCACAGGTAACACCAATGCTTGCACAAGCAACAGGTCAAAACCCCCAGCAACTTATGGCAATGTCAGCACAGCCACAAATGCCAATGCAAGGTTTAGGTGGTATGGATAGTATGAGCGGTGCGAGTAATGAGCCGACGGGGCAAATGGGAAATAAAAACATACACAAGATAACAGCTGACAAGCCAAAGACGGATAACTCTTTAGCAACACAAGCAAGGATAAGAGCCTCAAAGGTTGGCAATGTAGACTATAAGTAAAGATAAAAGGAGATATAAAGTACAATGGCAAAAGTTAAAAAGACAGTAATATCTATGCCAAAATCAGAAAAGATATTTAAGCTTGAGATAAAAGGTCATAATTCGGACAATAGAATTTGTGCGGGCATATCCATGCTTGCATATACTTTTTTACAAAGTCTGTATGATTGCAGACTAAAAATAAAAGTTGAGGATAAAGACGGTTACATGTTAATTGCTTTTACCAAAAAGGAGTTAAAAGCAAATGCCCATGCTGTAGATATTTTAAAATATATCGAATTCGTAAAGAGGGGCTTTGGTTTGTTAAAAGAAGCCTACCCCGAAAATATAGAGATTTTGCCCAATTATTCAGGCTTTAAGGTAGCTAAAAATAAGGGGGTATTACATTTATAAAAAAAGTTTGATATAAAATTATTATAATCTTGCTACAGGTATTAAAAATTAAAACCAATCTATCCGTATCTGTAGCCATCTATAAAAAAGGGTCGTGCCTATAACACAGCTTTTAAAGGGTCGTGACCTACCACAGACACAGGAGAAAAGATGAACATTGAAAAAGTAAGATTGAATTTACACCGTTTTGACGGTGGAGAAGGCGGAGCGAGTGATTCGGGAACAGCAAATGTAGAGGGTAATCAAGTTGAAGATAGCAATAGTGGAGAACCACAAGAAGTTGTTTACGGCAAACAACCTGAAAAAGGCTCCGAGGGTTCAAAAGATGGTGAAGATAAAAGCGGTGACGACTTAAACGCACGATTTGATGAGTTAATCAAAGGTGAGTTTAAAGATGTTTATTCACAGCGTATAAGCGACACTATCAATCAAAGGTTTAAGAATCAAAATGATTTTCAACAGGAATTAGAATCATATGACGAGGCACTTATGCCACTATATGAGCATTATGGCGTTGAAGTCGGAGACTTTGAAACTTTGAACGAGGCTATGCTTGATGATGATTCTCTGTTTGAAGAAGAAGCAGAGGAAAGAGGCTTGTCAGTAGATGAGTTAAAAAACATTAAGCAACTTGAAATTGAAAACGCAAGATTGCAAGCTGTTGCAGAATCTCAAGAAAGAGAGCAGGCAGTGCAAGAAGAATTACAACGGTGGAATGATGAAGCAAGCAAACTGCAAGAGAGTTTCCCAGGCTTTAACCTTGAAAGTGAAATACAAAACGAAGATTTCGCAAACCTTATCAGTGGTGGCTGGAGTGTGGAGAAAGCATATAAAGCGGTGCATGCTGACGAACTTATTTCACAAGCAGTAAATATAACTGCTAACCGCACGAGACAAAATACTATTAACAGCATAAGAGCAAGAGGAATGCGACCAGCTGAAAATGGTATAAACAGTAGAGCAGGGGTGATTATCAAAGATGACCCAAGCAAATACACAGATGACGATATAAAAGAGATATTGCGTAGAGTAGACAGCGGTGAAAAGATAAGACTTTAACCTCAACAAGTCTATAAATAGCAAGATATATATTTCAATCGTCATTGATAGTTAGTAAATAAATAGTTAATACTTTAAAACATGATTTGATGATTGGAGAACGGAAACATGAGAAACGAATTTAAAAAAGTAAAACTTAATTTGAGACATTTTGACGGAAATTCTAATGTGCAGACTACCACTACATCAGGTGGCAGTAACAGTTTGACTGCTGAAATGAAAACCTTTTATGATAAGAACCTTATCAGAATGGCGAAACCTAATTTGGTACACGACCAGTTCGCACAAACAAGAAATATTCCGAAGAATGGCGGTAAGATGATTGAATTTAGAAAATTTGACAGCTTACCAAAGGCGTTGAAACCACTGACAGAGGGTGTAACTCCTGACGGTAACAAGCTCAATGTTACTGCTATCACTTCCGAAATCCATCAGTACGGTGATTATATTACACTCTCTGATTTGCTGGAACTGTCCGCTATTGACCCTGTACAGACAGAAACACAAGAACTACTAGCAGAACAGGCAGGAAGAACCCTTGACAGCATTACAAGAGATGTAATCACAGCAGGTACAAATGTACAGTATGTAGGCGGTGCTTCTTCAAGAGTAAACCTTGCGGCGGCTTCAAGCAACTATAAGCTGACAGTTGAAGAAGTGCAGAAAGCAATCAGAACCCTGAAAGCACAGAACGCAAAACCTGCAAAGGACGGTTACTTCGTAGCAATCATTCATCCTGATGTGTCTTACGATTTGACCCGTGACCCTGAATGGGTTGAAGCCTCCAAGTATGCAGGTTCAGAGCAGTTGTTTAGCGGAGAAATCGGAAAAATCAGAGGTTGCCGTTTTGTAGAAACTACCGAAGCAAAAATTGTTAAGGAAACCGGAAAGTCTGTTTACTGCACAATGGTGATTGGTGCTAATGCATACGGAACGACTAAGATAGAGGGTGGCGGTCTCGAATACATTGTCACACAGCTTGGTTCCGGCGGTTCAGCTGACCCACTCAAGCAGAGAGCGACTATGGGCTGGAAAGCAACAAAGACCGCTGAAAGATTGGTTGAGCAGTACATGGTAAGGATTGAGTCAAAGTCAACATTTGCAAGTGAAGCTAACTAATAGGGCTGAAAGGAGAAGCAATGGCTAAAGAAAAAGGAGAAGCAATGGCTAAAGAAAAAGAAGAAGCAATGGCTAAAGAAAAAGAAGAAGCAATGGCTAAAGAAAAAGAAGAAATGGTAACTTTTCAGCTACACAAAGATTCTAGTAAATACTCATCTGATGTATTTGTTGGAATCAACGGCAAAACATGGCTTATTAAAAGAGGTGTTCCGGTGGAACTACCCAAGCCTGTATATGATGTGTTGGCGGAGTCTATGCACGCAGACGCATTGCTTGCTGAAAGGATAGCAAACAGAGAAACACAGACAGCTGAATAAAAAGCTTATTAAACGAATGGGGGAGTAGTGGCTGGCTACTTCTCCATTTTTTAAGTTAACAGTTAGGAGAAAAAAGAAAGATGAATAAAAAAGAATTTAATGTGGGCTTATCCATAAAAGATAACAACGCAAAAATTATCAGAGGGATTGTGAGAGGTGACAACAATGTTTTGTTTAACATACAATTGCTTGACGGAAAAGAACCGTTTGATTTTAGCGGACACACACAAATGATATTAAATGTTATGTTGCCTGATGGAAACACAGTTTACTCTGATGGACTTAAAAGCACCGACTTAATAAATCCAAGCGAGGGTCTGCTTTGTTTTTCATTGCCGTTAGCATTTGTTTCTAATGTTGGTATGCACTATTTAAGCATAGAGGTGCATGGCAATGACGCAGTTGTCAATTCTGCAAGGCTAAACTATTATGTGGACGAGAAAACTACTGATTATGAAGAATATCTCAAAGAGCAAGAGAAAGACGGCGAGAGGCGATATACGGCACTGGAACAGGCACTTGCAAAAATTGACAAAATTATAAACGAAGATAGCGAAAGGGAAATAGAGAGGAGAGAACTTATTGCGTTGATGGCAAACATGACGAGTGCTGTTGAGAACGCTATAACCTATTGCGAGCTTACAGACAATAAAAATAAATATTTGTTAAATCAGATGAATAATATTAAAAGCACAGTAGAATCTTTGGTTTCACATCAAATAAACGGCACAGATATTGATTTTTCTAATCTTGTAACAAAAACAGAAATAAATAACTATGATTGCGGAAGCTTCACAAACAAGAAGCACACATTGCATCTTCTCTATGGAAGTGAAAGCAATTTGCCGAGTTTGGAAGTTGGGGAAATGGGATTTTGCGTTGATACTAACAAGTTATATGTGGGCGGTGCAACAAAGAATATATGTATCAATGATGACAATATACATAAAAGTTTTGTCGTTTCTGATACCGCACCTGATGACAAAACCGTATTATGGATTGACCCCAAAAGTAAAACAATTAAATATTTTAACGAAAATAGCGGTTATGAATGGGTGGTAGCAGACCAACACCCTGCTGTATTCGTTTAAAATTTGGAAAAGAAAGGATAGTACAACATGCTGAATGAATTTGAAGGTGGTAAGTCTTCATACGATTTAAGTTATACTATTGTTGATAACAATATTTATGTTAAGGTGAGTGACATTGAATTTAATCTACACCCAAGAGATTATATTGACGGCATAGTTGCTTATTTGAAGATTACAAACACAGGCGCAGTAGAGTTACGCCATACAGATTATAGCCATGATTTGTTGCAAACAGAAGCTACAATTGTATTTTCAAACATTGAAGAAGATACGGAATATGACTTATATATAGATTGGAACGGTTTCAAGGGTCAACATCTTTATCCGAGCAAACATATAACAATACAACCATACTATGATACGAATTATAGGTTTTATACTGTTTCCAATGGTTTGTATTCGTTTAAAGTTAACACTTCCCTTATACTTAATAATTTGTATAAAGGATATGACAGAATCTTTGAAATAACAACAGATTCTACAGAGGGTACTTATTATAAGGAGTTGAAGAAAACTTTTAAAGTGCCAAAATATATTACAATGTTTAGTGAAGATTTTGTTTTTGAAAATCTTATGCCTAACAGGACAATAGGCTTAAATCTTAATGTGATGGCGAATACCTCAAATGGCATAAAGTCAATCCACACACAACACATAGAAGCAAATACCAGACCATCAAAAATTAAGATATACCCAACAAATATAACAAACAGGACTGTAAATTTTAAAGTTGACAACTTAACCATTAACGGTCGTCTGCCGATTAAGAAAACAGTTATTGTAAGTCAATTAAGAGCGGATACAAGTAAAAAAAGATTGCTTACTGCCATGGCAGAAGAAAACCAAAATATGATTGAGGTGGTTCTTGGCGATTTAACACCAAACACCAATTATCTTTTATTGGTGGAATGTTTCACAGAAAATGATACACAAAGAGAAATTGCCTTTGTCAGTAGATATATATACACGCTTGCTAAATCCTTGGAGATTCAAAAAATAAACGCTTTTAATGATAACATTTCCATAACTCTTATAGCGGAAGAAACAGTTAACTATATGAGGCAATTGGACTTATATATAAAATCCTCTACAGATAGTTATTACACCAAGCTGAAAGGTTATCAAATAGGTGCAAATGTTAAATTTGAAGATAAAAAGCTTACGATAGAAAATCTGAAACCTGACACGGAATATAGCTTTAAAGCAGTATTATCAAATGAAAATTCGATTTATGAAATTGCATTTGCAGAAATAAAAACTTTATCTATAAATAACATTGAAGCCCCTGACATTGTATTTGCAATGCGTGATTTAAAAGGTAGCGGTTATGCCGATTGTGACCCTGAATATGCTTATTTTACCATAATAACGAAAAATTACGACCGGAAATTAAGCCCCAAAAACATATCATTTGAATTTTGCTATAAAGATAGTGATATTACTGACGATTCAAATTGGTATAAGGCTGGCAAAATTAAAAGGTATGCAGATAAGCCGATAGCGTTTGTAGGCGTTGCCGACCCTGTAGTTTGTAATCTGCCGAATGAAACACAATATATATATATACGAAGCAGAGTTGATTTTGAGAGTATGACTGCTTATGGCAAGCCGAAAGAGTATATTTTAATAGGTGCAGATGTAGGCGGTAGCCCTAAAGACATTGATTTAAGCAAAGTTATTAGTTTGGGTCAAAGTAATGATACTATCCCTGCGGAAATTGACACTGCAACATTTAATTTAGGACAAACTGCATTGCATGAATTACTTTTTTTAAAAGCAGAAAAAACAATAATCGAAAATGTTTTCAATAACTCTGTAGACGACTTCTTTGCACGTAGGGGTAGCTTCTTTGCATATAATAAGCATGAAGTAAGCCTAGATGTAAGTTATTTGTTATCTGACACAAGCCTATGGACGGAATATAACAACACGCACCAAATGTTATATGAATATGCACCGTATCCACTGGTTAATATACGAATTATTGGTTATTGCATGTACATGATACAAAGGTGTTGGAATGAGCAAGAACCGTTTAGAAAGTTAATGAAATATGAAATAAAAGAGGATATGCCTGAACCAATGGAAGATTAGAAAGGGACGAAAAGAAAATGAAAGTAGGCGAACTATTAGCACAGGTAAATAAAATTAAACCTAACGCATTTGACGATAACACGCTTTTAACATGGCTTAATCGTATAGAAGCTATGATACAAACAGAAATTATGAAGATTGAATCAGAAAAGGTTAAGCAATACACTCTTCCTGAAAGTATTGAGAAGGAATTGATATTGACTCCACCACACGACCAGTGCTATGAACTGTACATATCAGCACAGATAGACATAGCACAGCAAGAGTATGCTTCATATCAAAACACTATGGTTCTGTTTAATAACGCATTTAACGAAATGAAGAAATACTACATTCAAAAAAAGAAAAAGAACTTGAAGATAAACGCTAAACTATAAGTAAAAAAAATAGGAAAGGGGGAATTAAAACTATGCCTGAATTAGTAGCACTCCCTAATATAAAAAGTACAGGGAAAAGAAAAATGATTGAGTTTAAAGGGTATAGCAACCGTCCACAAATAAGTGACGGAGAAATGAGAGAAATGTATAATTTGTCATCAGACCAATACCCATATTTAACACAAAGGCAACCAAGAGGATATTATTATGAAAATAATTATTATACTCATGAATACGGTACACAAAAGCCTGATACTTTGAGCGTAAGAAATGATATTACTAACATTTTATCTTGGAAAGAAAAGCTGGTTGTTATTGCAGGTAATGACCTGTATTATAACAATGTTAAGGTGGCAACACTGCAAGAAACAGGTGATAAAAAAATATGTGGTATTGGTAATAAACTTTGTATTTTCCCGGATAAAATATATTACGATATAGACACTGGCACTCTACATAAGCTTGAAAGTGTACACAAAATTGTAGATACCAATGTTAGATTATACACCGATTGCATTGTAATTACTCATTTAAGTACCGATAGCAATTTCAAGGTTGGGGACGCGGTAACAATAAATTTAAACTTCAAAGAAAACGAAAAGAAATACCAGCGAACGGTAGCAACTATAATTAAAGGTATAATGACTGAGGGCGAAAACACAATAATTATGGTTAATGATAATACCTTTACAAATGATGAAAACGCATTTGGTATGTTGAATTTAGAACCACGAATCACTATCAAAAAAAGCGAGGATAACAAACCTATCAATCATATTAACAGTGGTAAATACTTAAAGTATGTAAACGGCTTTATGAAAAGAAGTGTGCCTGATATGGATTTTATAGTTGAAAATCAGAATAGATTATGGGGCTGTAAGGGTAGTACCATTTTTTCATCAAAGTTGGGTGACCCTACAAATTTTAACTACTTTACAAGTGGTATCACTAACAATAGTGCTGATTCTTATGCCGTGTCAGTCGGTACTGACGGTGATTTCACAGGTTGTGTATCGTTCCCAAGTCATATTGTATTTTTCAAAGAAAGTTATATACACAAGCTGTATGGTGGAAATAAACCATCAAGCTATCAAATTACAACGCTTGAATGCAACGGAATGGAAAAAGGTTCTCATAAGTCAGGGGTTACAGTAGACGGAGTCCTGTATTATAAGTCCCCTATAGGTATAATGGCTTATACTGGAGATTATCCTGTGCATATCACCTCATCATTTAAATATAGATATGTTAATGCAGTAGCAGGTAGCGACAAGCAGAAATATTATATATCTATGAAAAACACAGCAACCAATGAATGGGAAATGTTCGCCTTTGACTTTGCAAGGAAGTTATGGCACAAGGAAGATAATGCTCATGCTGTAGAGTTTGCTGTGCTAAATGGGGATTTACTCTATCTTGATAAAAAAGAGACTGAAACAGGTAATTTGAATGATATTAGATATATCATTGCACCATCAGAAGAACAAATTGTAAAAGAAGATAAAAAGATTCCTTGGCAAGCTGTATTTGGTGAGTTTGATGAAATCTTGGAAAACAAAAAAATTTATTCCAAGTTACAATTGCGTTTAACTATGGAAAAAGAAGCTGAATTATCTGTGTATATAGCAACAGATGAAAGCGAATGGCTTTTGGTTGCCAACCTCAAAAATGAAAGGAAAAGAAGCGTATACATACCGATTATTCCAAGAAGATGTGACAAATTCAAAATTAAACTTGAAGGAGTAGGGAGAACACGCATAGAATCACTTGTCAGGCTTGTTCGTGAGGGGAGTGAAGTATAAGTGTTAGTTATTAGAAAAGTAGAGGAAACAACAGACAATCTGCATGACAGCATAAAAGGATTTAATGACTCTTTAAGTCTTATTGAGGATTATATTAACAGGTTAGAGTTAAATCATGACGACTCTATATATGAATTAAAAGGTGCAATAGATAAGAGCGAGTATCTGCCAGAGGTTGAGGGCTTTGACTTGGACAAGGTGACACAATCGATATTAAGCACGCTTATTGATGGTGGTAAAATTAAGAGCGAGTATCTGCCAGAGGTTGAGGGCTTTGACTTGGACAAGGTGTATCCGGTTGGAAGCATCTATATATCATTAAATTATGATTTTAACCCTAACACCGCTTTTGGTGGAAACTGGGACAAACTGCCTGATGATTACTACCTTACGAGCACAACTACAAGCTATGTAGGACAAACTGTAGGAAAGAATTATCACACATTAACCTTTGACGAAATGCCAAGTCATAATCACACACAAGACTCTCACTCACATGATATGAGCGGTCAAGTTTGGAGTGATGGTGCAGGTAGTGGTGCTGCATATGTACAACAATCAAAAAGAAAAACCGTAAAAAGAAGAACATCAACAGAAACACCAACAATTAATTATGCAGGTGGTGGACAGTCTTTTAGCATACGACCTCAAAGTAAAATGGTAGTTATGTGGAAAAGAAACAGTTAAATAAAACTATATAGAAATAGAGGGGTGGCGAAAAGCTGCCCTTTTTTCGTTATACTATGTACAAATACAATATTATCAGAAAGGAAAGGAACAAAAAACAATGGCATTTACCGTAAAATCATACAAAGCACCTGCAAATTTGCAGGAAGAAATTGACAAACAGCAGAAAGTTATAACTAACCCCCCAAAATTCGACTATAACCCATTAACTGATTTAGCTTATCAGTCTTATGCTAAACAATATAACCAGTTGGGACAGCAGGCAAATGAAAACACAATGGCGAATGTTGCGGCACAAACGGGTGGGCTTGCTTCTTCGTATGCAGTACAGGCAGGAATGCAGGCACAAAATCAATATAATCAGCAGCTGGCAAACAAAATCCCTGAATTAGAGCGATTGGCATATGATAAGTACAACTCAAATAGAAACTATAACATGAGTCTGTATGACAAATTGAATAATAGCAAAATGAATGATTATAATATCTATTCACATGACAGAGAAGCAAAACAAAGACAAGCACAGTTTGAAGCAGAATTTAAGGAAAACAAGAGAAAATTCAACTTAAATCATAAGTTAGACAAGAGCATTGAAAAGTTTAAGGAAATGATGGATAAATGGACTACTCTTGGATATGCAGATGGCAAAGTTGCCGCTTATTTTGGAATAGCGAAAGGAACGAGAACCTCTGATTCGTTTTATAAGGATGCACAAAACAGCTTGAATAATTACAACACTAAAATAAACGAAACAAAGCGAGCAAGAAAAAACTTTAAAAATAACCCGAAGAAAAAGAAAAAGGGCAAGATTGAAAGCAAGATAACTAAACAAAAGTCGGCTTTAAACTTTGGTGTTACAAAAGAATTAGAAAACCTTGCAAGAAAAAGGTTTGCACAATAAGTTTATATAGATAACAAACAAGAAAGGGTACTACACATGGCTAAAAAGAAAAAGAAAATCGGTTTTATAGACAGCGAAACCTTTATAAAACAGGACTTAAAAAGAAACCATGATAAATATGTAGAAAAGCAGAAAAAAGAAAAGGCTAATCGAAATGTAGGGGCACCATTTTTAAATGAGCGTTCAAGACAAGTAATGCAAGCCGAACAGCAACCAAGACCAAACATAAAAGCACAGCAGAGTTCAAAATCAGGTTTTAAAAGGTCGGCACCAATTAAAACTTTTTCGTATAATGCCAAACAGTCGCAGAGTAGTAAAACAAGAGCAGGGTATTATACAGCGAGTAATAGCGAGCGTAGAAACTCAACAAGGTATAAATACGGTGCTGAAAATGGAACACCTGCCGAAAGATTCGCAAAAAGAATTGTGCCTGCAACAAAATCGACAGGTAATACCTTTTTAGGACAACACAGAATAACTGCAAGTGAATTTAGTCGCGGAAACGAAAATAACCTTACACGCATGGAAAGAGAAGCAAGGAGAGGCTTTTCAACCAGAATGCGAGGTGGAAGAAACAAGGCTTATGAATTTAGTGATAAAAAAATTGACGAGGGAAAGCTTAAACAAGGGCTGAAGGCAACCCAAAAAGCTATAAAAGAAGGCAACAAGGAAGAAATGAAGCGTGCTTTTGCCCAAGTGGACAAAGGAGAAAAACAGTTAGAAGAAGCTAAAAAAGGGTTAGGTTCTGTTGGTAAATTTGCTTTGGATATGTACCAACAGGGCGGACTTATCGGGCTTGATACCGTAGCTACTCTTGGAAAGGGGACTGTTTATTCCATGATGTCAAGGGCTTCGGGCGGTGGATACAAAGAAGCAAGAGAAAAACAAGTCCAAGAGAAAAAGACCGAAGCTATCAAAGAATTTAACAAATGGGTTAAAGACTATAAAAAAGACAATGTACCTCATAGTAAATCTGATTTAAAGAAGATGAACAGTGAGATACAAAAGAAGCAAAAAGAACTTAATAAAAAATTGAGTTCTATTGATGAATCAAAATATGATTTTGACACAAAGTCCGCACTGTATGGAGCAGGTGCAGGGCTTGTTGAGGGTGCAACAGAAAAACTCTTTGCACCATTTAAGGCAAGTAAAAAGCTTTTTGGTAAAGGTATCTTTGATTCTGCTGATGATATGTTGATTAAGAAAGGTGCAAGGGCACTACAAAAAGCACATATCAATAATGAGGTTGCACATAAGCTGTCTAAAATTGGTGTAGGTATGGCAGAAGAAGGGGCAGAAGAGGTAATATCATCTTTGGCGAATCCTTTAGTTGCTAAAGCTACTTATGATAAAAACGCTTTGCAGGAATACAAGACAAAAGAATTTTATAAAAATTTAGGTTATGACTTTGCTATGGGCAGTGCTATGGGCGGTGCTTTAGGTGGCACCGGTGCAGTCGTAGGTAAAGCCCTATCATCACGAAATAACAGTGGCAAATTGACAGATGAAGTCAAAAATAACATATTTGCAGTGGCAAAAGAGCAAAAAGAGGGCAGTGAAGCAAGAAAAAGGGTTGAAAAACTTGAACTTCAAAGGCAAAGGGGTTACAAGCCGTCAAATGACGATTACAACGAGGTTAGGGGGATTTTGACACAAGAGTTAATCGACAGTGCAAAAGTTGATTACACAGGCAAACAGAGAGCCAAAAATAACGATTTCTCAACAGAAAATATTTCTCCGAGGGCAGTTATAGAAAATGTTACAAATTTAGCTAAAAATGAGTTTGAAACAAAAAAAGTTAAAGCTGAAAATGTATCAAGGTTTGAGCGTGACGCCAATATCACAACAGAGGGGGAAAAATTTCATTTAAATAATGTTATCTCTAATAAAATTGAAGAAGCAAACGGTTTTGTGGGGGGACTACTTACTAAAAGTAATGTTTTATCAGATAATCCTATGCTTGCAAGTGAACAGGTTAACACAGTATCGCAACTTGTAACAGGAACACTTGCGGAAGAAAAATTGACAAATGAGTTTTTGAATGATAATGATATCAGAAATGCTATTGAAACAAGTCTTGATGTTAAGTTGCCTGTAAATAATGATATGGCAAGAGCCACGCTGAAAGAAATCAATATAAATAATTATGCAGAGAATCATTTTGATATTATAACAGAAGCAAAAAACGGTTATATTGATTCGGTGTTGAAACCGTTTGCAATGGACATTGGAGAAGAAGGCTACACGCTTGCAAAAGATATTTTACTGAAAACCGAAACAGCAAACTATGAAAATGTTTTGCAAGAGATGAAAAATTATATCAACGGTGGTATTGTTGCAGGTAAGGGAAGTGGCAATAGGGGTTATATTTCACAGATTGAATCAAGGAATATAACAAATTTATTGAGCAGTAAAAACCGTGCTAAGTTGTTTGACTATGGTTTTAAAATTGGCGAAGCTGAAAAACAAAGCATAAACAGAAGAAAAGCGGTTATTGCAGAGGGCAAGAAAGAAAACATAAGTGCAACTAAAAAGAAAGGTTCTGTTTCCTACAAAAAGGTTTCAAGCGATTATATGACGGAACAGGGCGAAATAAGCCGTAAAATTGCCAGAGAAACCTTAGGGAGCAAAGAATTACGCTTGTTTGAGCAAATAGCAGATGCTTTAGGTGTGAAAATCAACTTTTTCAACGGCAACAGCACATACAGAGGGTTTTATATTGACGACACTGTGAATATCAATATAAATAACAGTAGCCCTATTGACACATTCAAGCACGAAATAACACACTATCTACAGGAACATGCACCGCAACAATACAAGGAATTTAAAAATTTTATTTTTGAAAAGTTTTATAACAACAGTAAAAAACAATATAATGCCAAAGTTAATGAAATTATCGAACTTTACAAGGACAATGGCGTTAATTTAGCGGTTGAACAGGCAGAAGATGAAGTGCTTGCTAATGCAACTGATATTTTCCTGCGTGATGAAGCCCAGTTTAAAGAACTTGTAAAGGGAAATAAGACTATGGCAGAAAAGCTTTTGGAAAGCTTACAGACACTTTTACAGGCAATCCGTACAGTGATATCAAAATATAAACAAACGACCTTTGAGGGCGAATTTATGAACGATATAGGGGTATTGGAAAAAGCAGAAAAAATGTGGCTTAATGCTTTAAAGTCTGTATCAGAAAATAATAATGTATCATCACAGAACAACACTAATAATAGTGATGTTCAGTTTAGTATACAGAAAGATAACAAAGGTAGAGAATATGTATTGTTAGATGGTAATGTTATGAAAAATAAACCGTCTAATATGAAAATTCATGACTACATAGCAAGTGTTATAGGTCAGCACATAGGCAAGTACTATACCTTAATTGAAAACGGCTATAAAATATTCATAGGTGCAGATTTGCCCGGAGAATACACACAGTCAAAATACACTAAGGATTTGATTTCTAATTATAAATCCCAAAAATTATTGGTTAAACATGAAATAATAGGAAACATAAAGGAAGTAATAGAAATTGCTCGTAAAAGACAAGGCTCGCAAGGTGCTTGGGAATCTAATACAAAAGAAAAACATAATGTGGATGCTAAATTAGGTTTTTATAAATTTAAAAGTACAGTAGGATTGCAACGAAAAGATGGCAAAATACAGAAATACCGATTGACATTAGTTGTTAGAAATGAGGGGAATGGGAAGAAATATTTATATGATATTCAAACCATAGAAAAAACAGGTGGTTTACTAAGTCCTGTTACACAAGGTAACTCCACTTATAGCCACACCCAAAAGGGTGGGACGCCACCTGCTAAATATAGTAAGACTATATCAAATAAAAAGCAGACTGTCAACAACAAAAAAGATTCTGACGGAAATGTTTTGACAAAAGAACAAGAAAATTTCTTTAAAGATTCAAAAGTAGTAGATAGTAACGGCAATTTAAAAGTTATGTATCATGGTTCAAATAATAAATTCTTTGTCTTTGATACAAACAAATTCGGTGAGGTTGGAAGTACGGCTAAAGGCTATGGCATCTATTTTATTGATGATGTTCAAACGGCTAATCACTATGGCAAAAACATTTTTAAATGCTATCTTAATGCTAAAAAACTCGCTTCAACAACAGCTAAAACGCTTACTAAAAAAGAAGTTGAAAACCTTGTAAAACATAGTGTTGATGTACAAGCTAAAACTATGTTAGATGACGGCTATAATACACTTGAAGACGCTCAAAAAGACACATGGGTTAGTAACTATGTTGATACATATAACGCTGATATGGATTCAGTGTATGCAGACGTGACACAACAGCTTTATGACAATAACGATAATGATGTTGATTTAATTCATGAAATAATGAATGTAAACGGTGTAGGCGGTGTTAATGGGTATAAAGAAGCAAACAAATTTTATAGCGAAGTTTTAACTCCTGCAACCGGCGTTGATGGCTTTACCTTTAATTTTGGTAATGAAAAAGGTGTTATAGTATTTGAATCTAGTCAGATAAAAGAAACCACTAATAAGAAACCAACCTTAAATGATGATATACGTTTTCAACTTAAGAATGTTTCGGAAGAAAATACAAAGCTAAAAAAACACATTGAAGAATTAAAAGGTGAGTTCAAAAGAAGCAAAATTGCAAAGCCTATAGACAAAGAAGTCAACCGTGAAATAAGCAAATTGATTAAGGCTTATACTGACGGAAAAATGGATAGCCGTGTACATAGTGAGGTAAAGGCGGAAGTCGAAAAGATTTTTGATGAAATAAGAAATAACAATACTGATGATATACACTATATAAGTGATTGCTGTATGGAAGCAGGAAGAATCATTGCAAGTGAAAGTGTAAGGTATGTAAACGACCAAGAGAACGAATACAGAGATATAAAACACACTCTTAAAATGAACAAATTGAAAGTAGATGATACCTTTGTCGCAGAAGCAGGTGGGAAAGAGGAGTACAACGCTTTCAGGCGTGGTCTGTTTGGAACTGTCACACTATCAAAAACAAACGGCAGAAGCATAGACCAAGTCTATAATGAATTAGCGGGAATTTATCCGTGGCTTTTTGATAACGAAAAATATACAAGTGCTTACGACCAAGTGACAAATATAATTCAAGTGTTGGATGATTTGAAACCATATTATGAAGCTTATGATAAGGGAATGGCAAAAGAAATGGCTTCGGATATAGCTACTGATATATACGATTTAGCCTATGGTTTAAGTGTGTCTAAAACCTTTGCTGACAAGAAAGCGGAAGAAAAAAACAAAGCTGTTGCCCAAATAAAAGAACGCTATCAAAGCAAGTTATCAGAACTAAAGAGAACCAAAAACGCTGAAATGAAAGAAAAAGTATTAGCGGAAAGAAATAAGCAAATAGAAACACTAAAAACCAGATATAACGCTAAAATAGAGAAACAGAAACAAAAATTTAAGGAAAAAGAACAAACGACAAAAGAAAAAGCAAAGGACAAAACGGCAAGGACAAAAGCCTTTGATAAAATAGAAAAAGAAGTTAAATATCTATCTGAAAGGCTACTATCACCAACAGAAGAAAAACATGTTCCTGAAGGACTAAGAAGTGCAATAGCACAGACACTTAAAGGCTTGGATTTAACGAAAAAAAGAACTGAAAAGTGGGAAGCAAGGAAAGGTATAATTTCAAGCCGTACTTTGAAGTTCAACAAATTAAAAGTTGAATGTGACAAAATCTTACATGGGGAAGATAGCACTATTGAACTTGATAACGACATTGAAGATTTATTTAATGCAGTAGCAAGTTATGAAAATGTAAGGATAGAAAGCCTTGAAACTGCCGAACTTGAAAATGTAGCAAAATTATTACATGCAGTTACAAGGGCGGTTCAGACAGCAAATAAAACCTTTAATACTAACCTTAAACAGACTATTTCAGAACTTGGTGATACTATCATAAATGAGAATGGCAAGCGTAAAGAAAAGACTGAATATGACGGTTTCTGGGGTGCTACTAAAAACTTTTTTGGTGGCTCTATGACAAAACCGACAGACTTTTTCGCCATTATGGGTGGAACGGCTGAAACACTTTACAAAGAAATCAGAAAGGCACACAGAGAATTTACCTTTAAGACTAAAGATTCTTTAGAATTTATGCAAAAGCTTATCAAAAACAATGATGATGTGCATAATTGGACTGGAAAAAAAGCGATTACAAAAGAATACAAATTATCAAGCGGCGGTAAAATTGAATTAACAACTGCACAGGTTATGAGTTTGTATTGCCTGAGTAAGCGTGAGCAAGCGTTAAATCATATTTATGAGGGCGGTGTAGTATCTGTACCAACTAAAAAGCGTTTAAGCACTAAAAGGCTGAAAAACTTAATGCCTCAATTGGTATCACAAACAAAAGTCACAGTTAATTATGAAGATGTGCAAAACATTATAAATACATTGACAGAAGAACAAAAGACAATGGCTGATAAAATACAGAATTATTTATCAGAAACTTGTTCGGAATGGGGAAATGAAACATCTATGAAGCTTTATGATATAAAGAAATTCAAAGAAAAAAACTATTTCCCTATACAGTCTTCTAAACAGTTTTTAGCACAGTCATTTGATGTTAAAGGCGACAGCAAATTAAAAAATTTCAGTGCTACAAAATCATTAGTACCAAATGCCAACAATCCAATAGTAATTGATGATATTTTCAAAGTTTACACAAAGCATACAAGTGCTATGGCTAATTATAGTGCTTATGTGCCATCTATAACGGACTTTGAAAGGGTGTTGAACTATAAAACAAGAAATGCACAAGGTGAGCAAGTTTCCGTTAGAGAATCTATTGAAAGGGCTTACGGGAAAAAAGCGTTTGCATATATTGAAAATTGGTTAAGATATCTAAACCAAAATTATAATAAGCAAACATCAGACCTTGAACTACACGAGAGAGCATTAAACAATATGAAAAAAGCTTCTATCGGTGCAAACATAAGGGTATTGGTTCAACAACCTACCTCAATTGTAAGAAGTTTAATATTGTTAAATCCAAGTGACTTTATATTTGCAAAGGATAAACTGAAATTTAGCAAAGCAAAGGCAGAAATGCAAGAGAAAAATGCAACTGCATATTGGAAAAGCTTAGGTTTCTTCCAGACCGATACAGCAAGAAGTCTTTACGATATGATGTTAGATAATAGCACTATATCTGATAGGGCAATGGATATGTACGGCAAAGCTGATGACATGGCGTGGACTTATATGTGGCTTGCTACAAAAAGAAGTGTCGAAAGAAAATATAAAAATATAAAAATCGGTTCTGATGAATACTGGGAAAAGGTAAATGATGAATTTGATTATATGGTAGATAGAACACAGGTAGTTGATTCACCGTTTAACCGTTCACAGATTATGAGGAGCAACGATTTATTCGCTAAAGGTTTAACCGCATTTCAGGCAGAACCAACCACCACATACAATATGCTAAAAACAGAAATGATATTTGTTTTTAGAGATTGGAAGATGGGAAATAAAGCAGAAGCGAGCAAAAGACTTTCACGGCTTTTAGCTTCATATCTTTTAAATGGTTTAGCTGTTTCAGGTGCCGCCGCAACAATAGATATTTTGCGTACAAGTATTGTTAGTGGTAATGATGATGATGACAAGGAAAACGACCAATTAAACATTTTAGAAAAATGGCTTAAGTACACTAAAAACAATCTCATGCCAAACCTTCTCGGACTTGTTCCTATGGCAAATGATATAATGAACATTTTTGATGGCTATGGAAACGATAGATTAGATTTACAAGGTTTAAAGGCAATATACAAAGGTATTACTACCTTTAAAGATGGTAAATATACACTGTTCCAAGTAACAAAAGATATAGCAAAAGCTATCTCGTTGTGTAGTGGTATACCCTTGTACAATGCTATGCGTGATTTGCAGGCAATCGGTAATACTGCAATGAGAAAAATTGTTGGTAAGGATTTAGGCGATTATTACAGATACGCACAACGCTATGTTGTTTCAAATGAAAAAAATGCTAAATATTTTAAACGGATATACGGAAACGCTTATATACACGGAAATATTAAAGAAGCTGAAAAAATTAAGGAAAAGTTAAAAAGTAATGACTTTAACATGAAAAAGCTTAAATCCTCAAATAGAGAAATTAAAGATATGTATATTCCAAAATTTGAAGGTGACATATCTAACGGCAATTTTAAAAAGTTAGAACAGCATATAAAAGAATATGTGAACATAACAGGTGCTAAAGAAGAAACTGTGCGTAAGTTGGTATCTGACAGATGCATGCTACTATTAAAGAATAGTTTTAAGACAGGTACAAAAGAAGAAAGCTTGAATATTTTACATACGCTTTCAAAAATCAAAACTACCGCTTCAAAAGAAATCAAAAAATCGTTAGGCAATACTTATATAAAGAGTATGCAAGAAAAAGACTTTACCACAGCTGAGAAATTGAGAACATTAGCACAAGCAAAAAGATTTATAACTAAAACGGAAGCGGGGAATTATGCGTTAAACGCATATAATGACGAGCGGTTCGTTGATGAAAAACTTGATAAACCTAAAACTAAAGTCACAGCTAAAGATATTGAAAAATATGTGTTTAAACATAATTTAATGGATAAAGACACATGGGAATATCGAAAAGGCTTGATTCCAAGAAGTGGTAAATCAAAAGCCTTGTACAATAAAATTAGCAAAGGCTTTAATGAGGGCTTTGAAAAAAACGATATAAACTTAATTAAAAAATCCGCTAATGATATGGTTAAGCGTGGTTTTTACACCAGAGAAAACGAGAATAGATATATCAAAAGACGACTAATAGCTAAGTATTACACGGCAAAGAAAAATGGTGATACCGACGAAATGAAAAAAACAAGAAAAATGTTGAGCGAGTTAGGAATTGAGTATACACCAAGAGGTGGGCGTACAGGTCGTAGAAGTGGTGGCGGTTCCCGAGGTGGTGGAAGAAGTTCCGGAGGAAGAAGGAGAAGTCCATCAGGTGGCGGAAGTTCCAAGAGAATAACCACAGGTGCGGTTGGTGGTGGTACACCATCATCAAGAGTTAGCCGTAAAAGAACCGTAACAGGCAGAAGTGGCAGAAGACCAAGAACAAGGCGGACGAGAAGAAGCAGAAGTTCATAGAAAATAAAGGGGGGGGGTAGTGAAAAGCCCCCTTTTTTATTTTACAATTATAAAAACAGTAGAAAGGAGTTAATATATTTGATTTAGCACATTGCTTTATCAAGTAGACACACAACAAAAAAGATGAACGAGTTTATCACATTATTTGGCGAAATAAGAGTAGGTTTAGTTATAGCTATAGCTATAGCTATATATTGGATTTATAAAGGTGCGAAGAAAGTATATACAGATGTTATAAGTATGTACGAAGAACGGAAAAGGCATATTGACATTTTAGAGGATATGCAAAAATATAAAAAACAGCAGAACTTGATGGCAGAGGGGCTGATGGGACTTATGAGATACCGCCTTGTTAGGGAGTGTCAGAAAGCTATAGAAAAAAAAGAAATCACGGACGAACGATTAGAGATTATTGACGATTTATATATACCATATAAGGAACTTGGGGGTAATGGCGTTGCTAAAAAATATGTTAAAGAAGCACAAACCTTACCTATCAAAAAATAGTTTATATAGTTTATAACTTTTAAATAAAAACAAGAAAGGAAATTTAAAAAATGGAAAAACTATTAACAGATTTATTTATTCAAAGTGTGAACATGAGCGTTGTGATGGGCTGTTTGATTGTGGGCTATATTATTAAAAACAGCAAACTTTTGAATATGGTGGATAACCGAAATATTCCCCTGATTTTGATTGTTGCAGGTGTAGGAGTGTCGGTCGCAATCAACAAAAATATCAGCTACGACATTATCATTAGTGGCGCAGTTAGCGGTATGGTGTCTACCGGACTACATCAGGCGTTCCACCAGACCATCAAAAAATACATTGAGAGGTTCACCGAAATGCCTATAGACCCCGAACTGTTAAAGGGAAATGTTGCAGAGGGGGAAGAAACAGAGGATAATTCCATCGAATCTGATGGAATTGAAAATAAGGGAGAAACAGAGGAAAAACCACAGGAAGTACCTGGAGAAACTGCACCGCAGGAAAAACCTGTTACAATTGATGAAGTTTTCACAGCGTTAAAAGAAAGGCAGTAAATCATGGGAAAAGCAAAAACATACAGACAGTATGACAGCAGATGGGCAAACGACCCATTCCCAAAACACCCCGACAATATGGGAAATAGCGGTTGCGGTCCCACTGCCATAGCCGACATTGTGGCAACGATAAAGCCAAAAGTTACACCAAAACAGACAGGTGCATATATGCGTAAGCATGGATATGCCATATTTGGTGCTGGTTCAGCTCATGCGGGAATAATGGCTTGCATGAAAGCTTACGGACTTATTCCGACTAAACACGATACCATGCCACAGTTTTTTAAAGCGATGCAGAAAAAGGGGGCTGTAGGGATTGTTGTTTTTCGGGCTGGTAGCCGTGGCGGTGTAACATGGACTTCTGTCGGTCACTTCGTGGCTTGCTCTAAAGTCAAGGTTAAAAACGGCTTACACTACATGTACATGCACGACCCCGGGGCAAGAAAACACGACGGCTGGTATTGTTATGAAAAACATATGACGGGGCTTATACCGTCAATATGGTCGGGAGTGCCAAAAGCAAAGCCAAAACCTAAACCTAAACCAAAACCTAAAAAACCAGAGAAACCCAAAGAAAAAGAAAAGAAAGTAGAGGTTAAGAAATTGGATTGTAAATCAAAAACAATTAAGATTCCGTATGAGATAGAAGCTGGAAGTTTAAAAAAAATTAAGATTGAAGCTGTAGAGGGTTATTCGCAGATTGGAATTATGGCGGCAGACACCGACGACAATTTTGTTGTTGTAAAAGGCTTTGATGTAGACTTTGACGGTGGGTATATATCACTTCTCAATTTGCTTAACACCAGAAGAACGGGAATTTTAAAGTATCAGTGCTTCGCACTGCCTACCAAGAGCGTAAAGTAAAGTTGTAACTTATATTATTTTTATTCAGCTCTCCTTAAATAAACACTTAAAACCCCCTATTCGGTGTAAAGACTGTTAGGGGGTTTTAGGTTGCAATAAGGTACTAAAAAGGTACTGAAATATTTTAAAGCCGACAAAAATGTTTATTTATTTTTGGAATATGCGGAAAAACATTGTTGAAATTGTAACGATTTACGAATAGGTATTAAAATATTGGTTTTGTAAAGAAAATGTATGTTTCCAGAGGAGGTAAGAAGAAATACTCCTTCCGTGT
>ERZ772799.210-NODE-210-length-23609-cov-4.316294_pt1 | contig 23609 bp, 18 predicted proteins | sample MGYA00511345_ERZ772799 | MGnify/ENA primary metagenome ERZ772799 (study PRJEB29015, sample SAMEA2738037) | human oral metagenome | biome: human oral; feature: human-associated habitat; material: saliva | place: China | collected 2238 ... | reverse complement strand
TGCCACGTGATGAAATAAAGTCGTTTAAAAAGGAGCGAAAGAAAAAGGAAAAACGCCTTCTCGCTCTTGTTTTGGTTTTAAACTTCGGTATTCTTTTTCTCCTCAAGTATTATAATTTTATGGTAGGAGGACTTTTTGAATTATTTGGATTTTCAAAGAGCGAAACCCCTTTTATAAAGCTTTTTTTACCCTTAGGAATCTCATTTTATACATTCCAGGCTACGGGGTATTTGATAGATGTATATAGGGGACTTGTAAAGGCGGAAAGAAATTTCTTTAAATTTGCGCTATTTGTTTCATTTTTTCCTCAAATTATTCAAGGGCCCATCAGCGAATATGAGCAGCTTGGTCTTCAGCTTACAAAAGAACATAAGCCTGAGTGGATGAGATTTAAAATGGGTTGTCAACTTATTCTTTGGGGACTCTTTAAAAAACTTATCATAGCTGACAGAGCTATCTATTTTATTCAAAAGTGCACGGGAAATTACACACGATATAACGGACTTATAGTATTGTTTGCAGGACTTATATATGCTGTTCAGCTTTATACGGATTTTTCAGGAGGAATAGATATTTCAAGAGGCATTGCCAAAATTTTGGGTATTGATATGATCGATAATTTCAGAAGACCTTATTTTTCAAAATCTTTGGGTGAATATTGGAGAAGGTGGCACATAAGTCTCGGAGCATGGATGAAAAAGTATGTATTTTACAGCTTAGCAATGTCCAATGCGTTTATAAAATTAAGTAATAAGCTTAAAAGAGATGGCGATGAGCTTTCTCCTGCAAGGGCTCACCTTGTGAAAACCCTTCCTTCGGCGCTTGCAATATTTATTGTATTTATGTTTGTAGGTCTTTGGCATGGAGCCAATTCAAAATATGTTGGTTTCGGTGCTTGGAACGGGGCGGTTCTTATGCTATCCATGCTCCTAAAACCGGCATTGCTGCGCCTTGGGAAATTTTTTTATATGAATGATAATTTTTTATGGAACCTGTTTAGAATGCTTCGAACGTTCATACTTGTTCTGATAGGTTATTATTTTGATATAGCAAAGGATTTCAGCTCCGCAATAGATATGATGATAAGGTCTGTGTCAGGATGGAATTTTGCACTTGCAATGAAGCAGCTCCCTCCGATGTTGCCGCAGATTCAAGATCATTTGATACTGTTTTGTGCGTGTATAATATTGTTAGTATGCAGCATTTTGCAGGAGAGAAAAGATGCAGAATCTCCGGGAGAGTTGACGAAGTCACATAGCATAGTACTTCAGTGGATCGTTATCATGGTAGGAATTTTGTTGGTTGCTATATTTGGAATTTACGGTCCGAGTGCAGATCCTGCAGACTTTGTATACATGCAATTTTAGAAGAGTGATAGGTTTAGGGGTTGTCTTAATGAATAAGAAATATATAAAGAGGATAATAGGGATAATCTTACTGGCGGCAGTGCTGGTTGCATCGTTCTTCCCGCTTCAAGAATATTTTTCCAACAGAATAACCCACAACCAAGTGAGAATTAAGGGGTTTTATTTGGAAAAGAAAAATTCCTTGGATGTAATAGTCATGGGTTCAAGCGAAGTGTACTATGGGTATTATGCAAATGAAACTTACAAAAACACAAAGATAACAAGTTATCCTTTTGCGTTTGAGCACAATCCCGTTTCCCTTTGGAAGTACGAACTTAAGGAGATATTAAAGAATCAAAAGCCAAAGCTTCTCGTGATAGAAGCGAACGGTGTAGGTTATGGAAACATACCGAAAGCAGGAAAACCGAAGGCGAAAAGCGATGTGAAAAATAACATTAAAGGCAAGTATAAATTGTATTCCCAGCTTCCAATCAGCATCCTCGAAAGTAGCATGCCGGATTCTGAGAACAAGAGACAGATGCTACGGGATTTAGCCTTTGCTCGTAAAAAAAGGGAACTTGATCGCTATGTACCGTTTTTGAAATACCACGGTCAGTTCTACGACAATATGAGCTGTGATTTATCAGATATGGAGAAAAGGGGATATTCTCCACTCAAAGGCGTTTTTTCAAGGGTGAGCACCCATAAACAGCATAAAGAAAAAATACTTCCGCCGAATATAAAACCGGGATTATTGGATCCGTTGGCAATAAGACATTTAAAGAAATTCATCAAACTGGCTAAACGCATGGGTGTTAAAAAAATCCTGTTCGTAAGATTCCCGCACAAAGTTACGGATAAAAAAGGTGTAGACAAGGTGCGAAAGTATTTGAGGGTTAAAAAAATCGTAGAAGCCGCAGGCTGTGATTATGCTGATTTTACCTTCCTCAGGGATGAAATAGGCATTTCGGCTAAACGCGATTTTGTCGATAGAGAACATTTAAATGCAAACGGCGCACGAAAGTTTACAGCGTTTTTAAGTAAATATATAAAAGCTAAATATAAACTCAAAGCGACTAAATTATCTGCTGATGAGAAAAAGAGGTGGGATGAAGGCGTCAAATATATTGATGCCTACTATAAATATTATAACGATTATCAAAGGAAATACGATTTTCTGCGGATACTTCACAAAACCTTCCCTGAAAGCACATCTCTCTTAGATACGCTTAAAGAATACATGAAAAAATAAATTGTCATTTTTTGGTTAAGCGCTTCGTACTTTATGTTTTCGGTCATTGTGAGTTCTATCTTTCCGATAATATTACTTTTTTTTCGTAAGGGCGTATACTACTGCTTTTAATTCGGGATATTTTTACTTGCAGTCTATCGGAAGATTATCATTTCCGGTTTGGAAAGTTCAGAAAAAACTTCATTTAATCTATTGACTTTAATATGAGTTTTTGATAAACTGTGCATTGTGCTTAGGGATGTGATTCGATTTTAACGAAAACGCTTGTAAGTTACGATGATTTTTAAATTTGCGCGTGTGGTGGAATTGGCAGACACGCTAGATTTAGGTTCTAGTGGGAGACCGTGGGGGTTCAAGTCCCTCCACGCGCACCAATTATTTAAAAAAGATTTTATTCAATACGGTTTTTTAGTATAACGATAAGGCATTTATCGATAAGGAGAACGTCATGAAGAAAATATTGTCCATTTTTTTAGCAATTATGGTTGTATTTACGCTTACAGGATGTAAGGGACTCAAAGGCTATCAGGAATTCAAGGAGAGCGAGGAAGCAAAGTCATTAAAAACGCCTACAGAGGTAACCGATTATTTTCTTAAATCCATGCAGGGAAACTTCAATGCTAACGCTATGAAGAGGGTGTACGCAGGAAAGATAGAAGGCATCGATATAGAAAGAGCCATAATGGAAAATAGCGATGATAAAAAGGATAACGCTGAAACCGCTATGAGCAAGTTGATATTGCATAAACTCTTTGATTTTAAATATAAGATTCAATCGGAAAAAATCAAAGGCAAGAAGGCAACTGTAAAGGTAAACTGGGAAACTTATAACTTCGATAAAATTTTAGGTTCAGCCAACATCGACAAGGCAAAGAATGAAGATGAAGGCATGAAACTAATTAAGAAAAAAATATCGGAGGCTCGCCCAAATAAAAAGCTCACCATAGAATTCACTTTAAGCAAGAAGAATAACAGTTGGATTGTGGATGATTTAAATAAGAACGAAAAATTCTTTAAAGCATTGACCGGATATCAATAGAACTTACATAAGTTTTCTAAGATATTTTGTAACATGTTTTTGTAGTCTTGCCGGCGTGATGGAATTGGTAGACGTGCGGGATTCAAAATCCCGTGGTGCTTGCACCGTATGAGTTCGACTCTCATCGCCGGCACCAGATTTTTTTGTATATAGGAGGATGCGATGAACAACGAGATGATGAAAAGTGTACTTATGATAGCTGTTTTTTTTGCAATCATTTACTTTTTAATGATAAGACCACAAAAGAAGAGAGAAAAAGCTGTAAAGACGATGAGAGACACCTTGCAGGTGGGCGATGAGGTTATTACGATAGGTGGATTTATAGGAAAAATCATGTCCGTTAAAGGTGATACCTTGGTAATAAGCATTGGAGCCGATAAGAATAAATTGGAAATAATGAAGTGGGGTGTATCCAAGCTTGCTAAGGATGAGTTTGAGCCTGCTGTACCTAAAAGCAATAGGTTTAAAAGAGCAAGTGCAGCTGTTAAACCTGCATCCAGAGGCGATGAAGCTGAAAAAACTTCTGATGCGGACGGCGAAACTGAAAACGCAAAACCATCCAGAGTAAAAAAACTAAATTAAAAGTTATCGTCGTTACCGGGAATTCGAGGTATATGGAATGAATATAAATGGCAAAAGAATTATTTCAATCTTAATAATCCTGCTAATAGCATTTGGATTTTATTCAATGTTCAATGGAGTGGGTGGATCAAAACCGCTTAAGGATAAGGTTAACCTGGGGCTTGACATCAAGGGCGGTGCCTATGTTTTGATGGAAGCACAAACCGATAAAAAGGGTGCAGAGCTTAAAAAACTTATGGATCAGACGCAGGCTGTAATTGAAAAGCGTGTTAATGCTCTTGGTCTATCAGAACCTACAATAACGATAGAAGGTGAAAAGAGACTTAGAATAGAGATGCCGGGCGCCGAAAACACCGATGATGCCATCAAAAAAATAGGTAAAACAGCGCAGCTTAAGTTCTTACTTGCGGATGAATCCGAGGTGCTCACGGGTAAGGACGTAAAGAATGCAAGTACGGAAGTAGACCAAAACAATGGTGGATACTTGGTAAACCTTGAATTTACCGACAAAGGAGCAAAATTATTTGAAGAAGGAACGAAGGAAGCTATATCAAAGGCACATAAACCTAAAGATTCAAACCTTCAAAGCGATGTCATAATTATTAAACTCGATGACAAAGTCATCTCTTCACCTCAGGTGCAGGGAGTAATTTCAGGCGGAACATGCCAGATAACGAGCGGAAAGGGCGGATTCAGAAAATCTGAAGCTACGGAATTATCCGCTCTTATAAGAGGTGGTGCGCTACCTGTAGCCATGAAGGAAGTGAGTTCTTCTCAGCAGGATGCGACCATCGGATACAACGCATTTGAAAAGAGCGTTAAAGCCGGAATAATAGGTGTAATATTAATTTTTATACTTATGGTACTGCTATACAGGGTTATGGGACTTGTAGCAAATTTAGCATTACTTGCGTACATTGTAATACTTGTAGCTGTTATGGCTCTCATGGGAAGTACACTTACGCTCCCGGGTATTGCAGGTATAGTCTTATCCATAGGTATGGCCGTAGATGCTAACGTAATTATATTTACAAGGATAAGAGAAGAGCTTTCTGCAGGAGGCGCAATTAGACCGTCCTGTGAAAACGGCTTCAAAAACTCCATGAGTACGATAATAGACTCGCAGATTACGACGTTTATAGCTGCTGTGGTGCTTTATCAATTAGGAACAAGTCTTGTAAAGGGCTTTGCATGGACTCTAATGATCGGTATTGCTGCAAGTATACTTACCGCCGTAATACTTACAAGATTGTTTATGACGGTACTCTCACACAGCAATATTTTTGCGGACAAGAAATTCTTCGGAGTAAAGAAGGATAATAAAATTTCATTTGAATTAAATACAAACATAAACTTTATAAAGATAAGGAAGATAGCGTATATAATTTCTATAGTTGTATTCCTAATAGGTGGTGGTATTTTCATAGCAAGAGGATATAACTACGGTATAGATTTTACCGGCGGAACCATGATGCATGTAGACATGCATAAGGTTGTAGACCAGGATAAGCTTAAAAGTTTCCTTAAAAAGAATGACGTTGCAGGAGAGGTTATCTATGCGGGTAAGGCGAATAAAGAGGTAATAGTAAGGACAAGGAAGCATCTTGATAGAGCTTCCAGAGAAAAACTTCTTGAAGCCATGCATAAGGAATACAAGATTGACAAGAAGAAGGACATAAAGGAATTTAACGATTTCGGACCATCCATAGGAAAGTTGTTGAGGCAAAATGCAATTAAAGCGCTTGCTATAGCCGCTGTTCTCATGCTTGTATACATTAGGATAAGATTTAGGAAGTGGCGCTTTGGCGGGGCTGCATTGATAGGTGTAATACACGATGTACTTATAATGCTTGCGTTCTATTCGATTTTCTATTACGAAATAAGCAATCCGTTTATTGCGGCCATACTTACGGTATTCGGATATTCCATTAATGATACGATAGTAATCTTTGATAGAATCAGGGAAAACAATAAATACCTTAAAAAAGGTGCAGTTGCAGATGCTATAAACAAGAGCATAAACTCCACTTTGAGCAGAAGTATAGTAACTTCGCTTACAACCATGATCGTAATGGTGCCGCTACTCATATTTACAAGTGATGTTATAAGATCATTTACAATTCCTCTTATGATAGGTGTTGCAACAGGTACATATTCATCGGTGTTTATCTGCGGATCTCTGTATTATGATTTCACTAATTTGTTTACAGGCAAGGGAGGTAAAGGCGGAGATACAGGTAAAGCATCCGGCAAGAAAAAGAATAAGAAAAAAGATGTTTCTAAGGCAAAGCTTGATGATGGAGCAGTAGTGTAGCTCTATGAAGGTAAGAAATGGAAGATGCGAAAACCAAATTTTTAAAAGAAATAAAAGCTATTAAGTCGTATGACCTTGAAAAACTTGGTGAGGCCTATGATGTAGCTTACAAACAGCATAATGGTCAAAAAAGGAAGTCCGGAGAACCGTATATTATCCACCCCGAGGCGGTAGCGAAAATTCTCGCAGAACTTGGAATGGATGAAGATACACTCATAGCCGGGCTTCTTCATGACGTTATAGAAGATACCGATTTTACCCCTGAGATGGTAGAAGAAAAATTCGGATCCGATGTAAGACATCTTGTAGAAGGTGTCACTAAACTTGGAACGCTTGTATTTGAAACCAAGGAAGAAGTACAGGCGGAAAATATGCGAAAGATGTTTCTTGCCATGAGTAAAGATATAAGAGTGCTCATAATCAAGCTTGCCGATAGGCTACATAATCTTAGAACGATAAATTATATGTCACAGGATAAGATCAAACTCAAGTGCCAGGAAACTCTAGACATATATGCACCACTTGCCAGCAGACTTGGAATATATTCGATTAAATTTGAACTTGAAGATATAGCGCTGAAATGTCTTCACCCTGAAACCTACGAAGAGCTTAAGAAAAATGTAAACGAGAAGAAAACGGAGCGTGAAAAAGCCATCAAGGATGTTATAAGTGAGGTGGAAAGAGCTCTAAAACCTCTCGGAATCGAATATACAATCTATGGAAGAAGCAAGCATTTTTACAGCATATATAAGAAAATGCAGCATCAAAAGAAGTCTCTGGATGAAATTTTCGATCTTACGGCAATAAGGATCATTGTAAATGAAAAATCTGATTGTTATGCAGTTCTGGGTGTCGTACATAATATATGGACACCTATTCCCGGCAGATTTAAAGACTATATAGCTATGCCGAAGATGAATATGTATCAGTCTATTCATACCACGGTAATCGGAAGTATAGGAAGACCTTTTGAAGTTCAGATTAGAACAAAAAAAATGCACGAACTTGCTGAATATGGAATAGCTGCGCACTGGAAGTATAAGGAAGGTAAATCGAACGCTTCAGAGGAAGCGGATGATATAAAGCTTGCCTGGTTAAGGCAGACCTTGGAATGGCAGAAGGATGTTGTAGATTCTAAAGAGTTTATGGATACCCTTAAAATAGACCTCTTTACCAGACAGGTATTCGTTTTTACGCCTAAGGGAGATGTCATAGAATTGCCGGCAGGCGCTACTCCTCTTGATTTTGCTTTTAAAATACACACACAGATAGGCTGTAAATGTGTGGGCGCTAAGGTAAACGGTAAAATGGTAACGATAGATCACGTGCTGAATAACGGCGATATTGTGGATATAATCACCTCGGCAAATTCGAGCGGCCCCAGCATAGACTGGTTAAATATGGCCAAAAGCAGCTCTGCAAGAAGCAAAATCAGGCAGTGGCTAAAAAGTCAAAACAAAAATGATATAATAGACAAGGGTAAAGAGGTTCTGGACAAGTATGTGAGAAAGAAAGGACATGAACCTAAGGAGATACTCAAGGGAGCTTACTTGTCGAGGGCTGCTAAAAAGCTTAATTTAAGTAATGTGGATGAGCTTTATTCTCAGGTCTCATATGGCGGAGCATTTCAATCCAAGGTATACAACCTTTTACTTGAATATTATAAGGATGATCATAAAGACATAGCAGAAGAAGAACAGGAAGCTATTGAGAGTATAAAAAAGACTGAACTTTCAAAACTTAAAGAGAAGGAAAACAGAAGAAAGCGAGAAAATCCCGGCATAGTTGCAGACGGCTATTCAAACCTTAAAGTCAGAATGGCAAAATGCTGTAATCCGGTCCCCGGCGATGAGATATGCGGCTATGTATCCAAGGGGAGAGGAATAATGGTGCATAGAAGCGATTGTTCCAACCTTAAATATATGCTGAGCAATGACCCCAGCAGAAAGATAAATGTAAAGTGGGATTACGAAAAACTGACGCCTTCTTATCTTGCTGATATCTGCGTAATTTCTACCGATACAAAGGGAGTATTTACAGACCTTTCAAGAACATGTGAGGGAATGGATATAAAAATTGCAGGAATAAATGCAAATTCAACATCTGAAGGAATAATGCAGATGGATCTTACACTTAACCTCACGCATACTGCTCAAATGAATAAACTGATTGGAAGGCTTAAGGGTATAGAGAACGTTATAGATGTGTACAGAAAGTAGAGAATTTATGAAAATCAAGACATTTGTTACAGGCTTTTTACAGATAAACACCTATCTTGTATATGATGAAGATACACTTGAAGGGTTTATCGTCGATATCGGCAAATACCTTAAGGACATTACGGATTTCGTAAAAAAAGAAGAAATACATATTAAATACATAATAGTAACCCACGGTCACGACGACCATACGGGCGGTGTTAATGATCAGAGAAAGGATTTCCCGGATGCAAAGGTGGTTGCACACAAGGGCGATATAGATTGGTACAATGATCCAAGGCTAAACGGCAGCATAGAAATAAGCGGCAAGCCAAATACGATAAAGATAGATGAATACGTAAGCGACGGAGATACACTTACTGTAGGGAATATGAAACTCGATATCATACATACACCCGGACATACACCGGGCGGAATATGCATTTACACACCTAATGCACTGTTTTCGGGAGATACTCTCTTTTCACATTCCATAGGAAGAACGGATTTTACAGGAGGATCCTTCGAGGACATCACTCGTTCAATAAGAGAAAAGCTGTATAAGCTGCCAGATGATACCGAAGTATATCCGGGACATATGGGCACAACTACAATAGGTATCGAAAAAAAGAACAATCCGTTCGTTCCGGAACTATAACAAACATTATTTAAAACATGGAGGTAGAATTGACTAACGCACCTAAGGGCACTAAAGATCTCATGCCCAAAGAAACCGCATTATTTAGATATCTTGAAAACGAATTTTTAAAGGTAGCTTCATCGTATGGCTATAATGAAATCATGACACCTGTAATAGAACATACGGAGCTTTTCAGCAGAGGAGTGGGAAGCGGCACGGATATCGTCCAAAAGGAAATGTACACCTTCAAAGATCTTGGCGGAAGAAGCATATCATTGAGACCTGAAGGCACGGCAGGTGTTGCACGTGCATATGTTCAGTCGGGTGAGCTGTCAAAGGTAAAACCCGTGAAGTATTCATACGTATCATCATGTTTTCGCTACGAAAAACCGCAAAGCGGAAGACAGAGGATGTTTCATCAACTAGGCATTGAATGCTTCGGCTCTAAGGAAGTTCAGGCAGATGCTGAAGTGATAATGCTTGCGAGCGACTTTTTGAATAACCTTGGGCTTAAGGAAATTACTCTAAAGATAAACAGCATAGGCTGCAGCAAATGCAGAGAAAAATACAAGGAAGCCCTCGTAAAATATTATGAATCCGTAAGCGAAAATCTATGCGAAACCTGTAAGATCCGGTTAAATACGAATCCTATGAGACTGCTTGACTGCAAGGAAGACGAATGCACTAAATATTCAAGCGATGCGCCAAGCATTTTGGATTTTCTATGTAGCGAATGTGCAAATGATTTCAGCAAACTGCAGGAACTTTTGATAGATGCCGGAATTCAATACGAAGTGGATCCGCAAATTGTAAGGGGACTTGATTATTACAACAAAACGGCGTTTGAATTTATACATGAAAATATCGGAGCCAAGGCTACCGTATGCGGAGGCGGAAGATATGATAATCTCATCAATACTCTTGCAGGAATCGAGGAACCCGGAATAGGATTCGGCATAGGTTTGGAAAGGCTTATGCTGGCTATAGACAGCGAAAATATAGATAAATCCATTTCAACGTCACCTGAATATGTTATAATACCGGCAGGTGAAAACGTCCCATATAAAAAGATATATGCTATCGCTAAGATGCTGAGAAATTGCGGCAAAACGGTAGTAGTAGATATAATGAACAGAAATTTCAAATCGCTCATCAAATATGCTAATAAAATCAATGCAAAATATGCGTTGATACTGGGTGAAGATGAGCTTAAAAACGAAGCTGTAACGGTTAAAAACATGGCAAGTGGCGATCAAAGAACGGTTAAGATCAGCGAGCTTGTAAATTCGCAAGAGACTATATAAGAGAGCTATAAACAGAAATTAAGGAGAGGTGGATGAAGCTTATAAAAAGAAATGCGTTTGCAGGTGAAATTTCGGATGCGCATCTTGATAAAGAGGTATCTTTAAACGGTTGGGTAAGCAAGATACGAAAACTCGGAGAAATAGTTTTTTTAGACCTTAGAGACAGAACGGGAATAGTACAGATTTTTTTTGATAAGAATATAGATGAGAACCTTTTTAAAAAGGTTAATGAACTTAAAAGCGAATATGTAATAGGTATATCAGGTAAGGTAAGAATAAGAGAAAACGAAAACCCCGACATGAAAACCGGTAAGTACGAAGTAGTGGGAAGTGATCTTATAATCTATTCAGCTTCGGATACACCGCCAATATATGTAAAGGATGACGATGATGTAAGTGAAGACCTGAGGCTTAAATACAGGTACCTTGATCTCAGAAAGACAAGCATGCAAAAAATCTTGGATATAAGACACGAGCTCACTAAACTTACGAGAAAGTACTTTGATGAATTAGGCTTTAGGGAAATAGAAACACCGATGCTCATAAAACCGACCCCTGAAGGTGCCAGAGATTATCTCGTTCCAAGCAGGGTGCACAAAGGTTCGTTTTATGCGCTTCCTCAATCGCCTCAAATGTATAAGCAGATTCTTATGGTATCAGGTTGTGATAGATATATACAGATAGCAAAATGTTTTAGAGATGAGGATCTAAGAGCAGACAGACAACCTGAATTTACACAGATCGATATGGAACTTTCCTTTACTGATGCGGATGAAATAATTGCCATTCAGGAAGGTTTTTTAAAAGAAGTATTCAAAAAAATTCTGGGTAAGGAAATATCCACGCCTTTTAGAAGATTCAGCTATGATGAAGCTATGGAAAGATTCGGGAGCGATAAACCGGATACAAGATTCGGCATGGAACTTCATGATATAAGTAGCTTGGTCATAAATAAAGGTTTTAACGTCTTTGACAAGGCGGTTTCAGAAGGCGGATCTGTAAGAGGAATATGTGTTAAGGGCGGCAGCGAAAAGTATTCAAGAAAGGGTATAGACAGGCTTACAGAACTTGCAAAGGATTACGGCATTTCAGGGCTTGCTTGGATAAGGTATACAAAGCCTATTAAATCATCTATAGGCAAATTTTACTCGAATCCCGATTTTGAAGAGATTGCAAGGGCATTTAATGCAGAAAAGGGAGATCTCATATTACTGGCATCGGGCATAAACAAGGTGGTATTCGATTCGCTCGGATTTTTAAGAAATCACATCGCTAAGGAGCAAGATCTTATTGATGAAGAACAGATTGATCTTCTATGGGTTACGGATTTTCCTATGTTTTCCTTAGAGAATGATGGACATAAGGCTATGCACCATCCTTTTACATCTCCGAAATTAAATTCGCTTGAGGATTTAAAAGATCCTAAAAAACTTAAAGCGGATGCATATGACATCGTGCTCAACGGCAATGAAATAGGTGGCGGAAGCATAAGGATTCACGATAAGGATGTACAAAAAGAAATATTTAAGATATTAGGAATGGATGAAGAAGAAATCGAGGCAAAATTCGGATTTTTGCTGAATGCTTTTTCCTATGGAGTACCTCCTCATGGAGGGCTTGCCTATGGGCTTGACAGGCTCTGCATGATACTTGCAGGTGCAAGCAGCATCAAGGATGTAATAGCTTTTCCTAAAAATCAAGCTGCCGAATGTCCACTGTCTAAAGCTCCCGATGTGGCGGATAAAGAACAGCTTACAGAACTCGGTATACAGATAAAAAAATAGAAAGTGTGCTATGCTAAATATAGGTATTTACGGAGGAAGTTTTGATCCTGTTCACTCAGGTCATGTAAACTTGGTGAGGGAGTGTCTTGAGAAGACTTTACTCGATATGGTGTATATAGTGCCAAACTACATACAGCCTTTTAAAGAGAATAAAATAGAGGTGAGTACTGAAGATAGGATCAACATGTTGGAAATCGCATTTAAAGATGTCGAGAAATCATATATTTCACATTTTGAAATAAATAGGAAGGGAATTTCATATACTTATAAAACGCTGGATTACTTTAAAGAAAAGCATAGAGGTGAAGAAATTTACTTTATATCGGGGAGCGATGCCTTTGTCAACATACATAAATATAAAAAAGGAGACTATATTTTAGCAAATTTCTCGCAGATAATAGCGCTCAGGTCGGAAGATGAAAAAAAACGTCTAAATGCGGCAATAAATGAGGCGAAAGAGAAGTACGGTACCAAGGTAATACTTATTGATAATAAGATAGTAGATGCGGCATCCAGCAATATTAAAGAAAACCTTAAAATTCATAACAAAGTTTTGCCGCTACCTGAAGGGGTGCATAAGTATATAAAAGAAAGAGGACTGTACAGGGATTAGATTTATGAAAAATGACATTGGTAATTATAAGAATACATACATTGATACTGAAATAGATAAAATTTTAGCTTCATTGGATGATCGCTCTTTTGAAAAATTTTTAAGTGGCAGAAACGTTAATGTATGTAAAAAACATAAAGAAAACATAACAAAACACCTCACTAAATCCAGATATGAACACACTATTAGGGTTTCCCATATGGCCTCTGCTCTGGCTTTAGCCTATGAGGCAAATGAAGAGAATGCGATAATAGCTTCTTATTACCACGATATACAAAAGGAAAAAAGCAAAACGGAGCATGGAAGGTTTGCGGCGGAATATGCAAGTGAAAACTATGGAATAACCGATAAAGATGTGCTTGGAGCTATAACTCACCATACCATGGGAAGGCCTGCTATGACTCTTTTAGAGAAAATAGTTTTTATTGCGGATTCGATAGAGCTTGGAAGAGAATATGAAGGTGTAACCGATATACGAAAACTTGCATTTTACGATATAGATATGGCTGTATATCTTTACTATAAATACCTATTTAAAAAATTAAAAAATGAAGGCGCGAAGATAGGGCAAGCTTCTTTGAATGCAGCTGAATACTACCGAGAATTTGTGATTTCAAAATTCATGGCAAACTTTATGAGCGAGAAGATTGCTCTGGATGTAAAGATAGCTGAAACTTGTGAAAAAAATGTTTTGGCAGACTTTGCAATAATTGCAACCGGGAAAAATGCAAGGCATATGGATGCACTTACATATCATATAAAAAATGAATCTGAAAAGTTTGACATAAAGGACGATATAAGGGTGGAAGGAAGAGGAAGCGAATGGATAATTATGGACATCGGATTTTTGCTTATCAATATTTTCACAAATGATAAAAGAAGTTACTATAACCTTGAGAAATTATGGAACGTCGGGTTTCACGGTTTAAATGACAGAAAGGACAGAGTGTATGAATAATTCCTACAATTTTAAGGAGATTGAAGAAAAGTGGCAAAAAAAGTGGCAAGATGAAAAGAGCTTCAAGGCGAAAATCGACAAAAATAATAAAAAATACTATGTTTTGGAAATGTTTCCATATCCGTCGGGCAAACTTCACATGGGACATGTCAGAAACTATGCCATAGGTGATGCAATCGCAAGATACAAAAGTTTAAAGGGCTTTAATGTGCTTCATCCGATAGGATTTGATTCCTTCGGTTTGCCTGCTGAAAACGCTGCTATCAAAAAAGGCGTAAAACCTGATAAATGGACATATAGCAACATCAAAGAAATGGAAGTGCAGCTGAGAGAACTCGGATTTTCATATGATTGGGATAGAGAGGTAACTACATCTTCTAAAGACTATTACAAGTGGACTCAATGGCTATTTATAAAAATGCATGAAAAGGGGCTTGTATACAAGAAAGAAAATCCGGTAAATTGGTGCACGGACTGCCAAACGGTACTTGCAAACGAGCAGGTAAAAGACGGAAGCTGTGAAAGATGCGGAAATGAAGTAATAAAGAAAAACCTATCTCAGTGGTATATTAAAATTACAGACTACGCAAAAAAACTACTTGACGGACTCGATGATTTGAATGATTGGCCTTCCAAGGTAAAGCAGATGCAGAGCAATTGGATAGGTGAAAGTCATGGAGATAAGGTAAAATTTAAAATTGACAAAACCGATGAATACCTAGAAGTTTTTACAACGAGGATAGATACGATCTACGGTGTTACGTACATGGCAATAGCTCCGGAACATGAGCTGTTCGATATACTTGTTGAATCGTCCGCCACCGAAAAGGAAGCTCGTGAATACAGGGAAAATGCGCTTAAAATGAGCGAAATAGATAGAAGCGATGATAAAAAGGTGAAGACAGGAGTATTCACGGGAAGCTACGCCGTAAATCCCGTAAACGGTAAAAAAATCCCTATCTACGTTGCGGACTACGTACTCACAGGCTATGGAAGCGGCGCAATAATGGCAGTACCCGCACACGACGGTCGTGACTATGATTTTGCAAAAAAATACAATCTGGATATCATACCGGTAATTGCAGGCGGTGAAAACGATGACCTGCCTTATATAGATGACGGCAAGATGATAAATTCAGATAAATACAACGGCATCGATGCTGCAGGTGCTATAAAAAAAATATCAGACGATTTGCAAAAATTAAACATTTCAGAGAAAACCGTGAACTACAGGCTTCGTGACTGGCTCATTTCAAGACAGCGCTATTGGGGGACACCAATACCTATGATCCACTGCGATAAATGTGGCTATGTGCCTGAAAAAGAAGAAAATTTACCCGTCATTTTACCAGAAGATATTGAATTTACAGGAAAGGGAGAATCACCGATAAATAACAGTGAATCCTTTGTAAATACTACCTGTCCTATCTGCAACGGCAATGCCAAAAGAGAGACGGATACCATGGATACGTTTGTGGATTCCTCATGGTATTTCTTAAGATATACAGATCCTCATAATCAAGATCTGCCGATAGACAGGAAGACTGCCGATTACTGGATGAATGTAGATCAATATATAGGAGGGATAGAGCATGCGATCCTACATCTTATGTATGCGAGGTTTTTCCAGATGTTTATGAAGGATATCGGACTTACAAAGGATGAAGTGCCATTTAAAAATTTATTAACCCAGGGGATGGTTTTAAAAAATGGAACAAAGATGAGTAAATCAATAGGTAATATAGTAGAACCAAGCGATATTATCAAGACCTACGGAGCCGATACAGCAAGACTCTTCGTGCTCTTTCAAGCGCCACCTGAAAGGGATTTGGAATGGTCAGATGAAGGAGTGGTAGGAAGTTTTAAGTTTTTAAATAGAGTATACAGACTCGCTTTAGAATACAAGGATGTGAAAGATGTATCGCTTGAGGAATTATCTGCAACCTGTGAAGATGATAAAAAGTTAATTTCAAAGATTCATATGACTATCAAAAAAGTAGATAGCGATCTTGACAAACATTTCGGTTTTAACACAGCAATCAGCGCTGTAATGGAACTTGTAAATATGATCTATAAATATAAGGAAAATACAGGTGCCGATGAAGAGCTGATAAAATGCGCAGTATCAGTTATAAGTGTGCTTCTCATGCCTTTTGTACCTCATATCAGTTCAGAAATCGGTAATATGTTATCAAAAGGCAGCCCGCTTTATGAAAAGGGTTTTCCAAAATACGATGAAGAAAAATTAAGACAGGAAAAAATAGAGGTAATCGTACAAATTAACGGAAAACTAAAGGCAAAACTCTCAGTAGATGCAGACTTGGATGAGGACTTGCTAATACAGGAAGCACTTAAAAATGATAAGGTAACAGAGCTCACAAAAGACAAGAACATAATAAAAACCATAGCTGTTAAAAACAAGCTGGTTAATTTAGTAATCAAATAAGAGGAGAAAAAATGAAAATTTTTGACGGTAATGAAATAAAAGAAAAGAAAAAAGTGAAGGCAACCAGAAGTGTAAAACTCATTAAAAAGCCTTCAAAAAAGAATAATTCAAAGTCAAACAACAACTTAATAAAAGGACAAAACGATAAACCCAGAGAATATCCGAAAACGCACGGATTAAAGATTCTGCCTATTGGAGGACTTAAAGAAATAGGCAAAAACATGACGCTGTTTGAATACGAAGACGACATTTTAATACTCGATTGCGGAATGTCATTTCCTGATGAAGGAATGCATGGTATAGATGTTGTTATACCCGACTTTAGTTATGTACTTGAAAATAAAAAGAAAATAAAGGGAATAATATTTACCCACGGACATGAAGACCATATAGGTGCCGTGCCGTATCTGTTTAAACAGGCATCGTTTCCGCTCTATGCGACCCATCTTACAAAGGGTCTTATAGAAAATAAATTTGTGGAACATGGAATAAAAAAAGAAATAACACCAATAAAGGTAGGGCAAAAGGTGAGAGTCGGAAAGTTTGTGATAGATCCTATAAGAATTACCCATTCAATCGCCGATTCACTCTGCTTTGAAATAAAAACACCGGAGCATACGATATTTCACACGGGAGACTTTAAAATAGACTATACTCCTATAGACGGAGAACCTATAGATCTTGCAAAACTTGCAATGCTTGGGGCAAAGGGTGTTGATATTCTGCTCGCTGATAGTACGAACGCCACGAGAAGCGGGTTTACGGATTCTGAGCAGAAAGTAGGCCAAACGATGGAGCGTATTTTCAGATCTTCTAAAAACTCTCGAATGATAATAGCAACCTTTGCATCTAATGTACATAGAGTGCAAAAAATCATCGATAATGCCGTTTTATTTAAACGAAAGGTAGCGATTTCAGGAAGAAGCATGGTAAACGTTGCATCGATTGCACAAAAGCTTGGCTACTTAAAGGTGCCTGAGGGCATAATAATCGAACTCAATGAAATCCATAATTTCCCAAAAAACAAAGTTGTTATCATAACCACCGGTTCCCAAGGAGAACCGATGTCCGCTCTGGCCAGAATGGCAAATTCAGAACATAGGGATATTGAAATAGAAAATGGAGATGTTGTCGTATTATCATCTACACCGGTTCCGGGAAATGAAAAAGCCGTTTCAGGCGTAGTGGACAAGCTGTTTGAGAAGGGGGCAAACGTTATATATTCAGACATAGCGGATATACATGTCTCTGGGCACGCTTGCCAGGAAGAATTGAAACTAATGCACAGTTTGATAAAGCCGAAACATTTCATACCTGTGCACGGCGAATATAGACACCTTAAAGCACACGCGGAGCTCGCAGAATCGCTGGGGCTAAAAAAAGATAAAATACATATCATAGATAACGGAGATGCACTTGTATACAACAAAGGGAAGGTGCAAATATATAAGGATTATGCATCTGCTGAAGATATTTACGTTGACGGTCTTGGAATAGGAGATGTAGGAAATATTGTTATCAAGGAGAGGCAAAAGCTTGCCACGTCAGGATTGATCTTGGTAGCAATTACATTCGATAAAAAAACAAAAAAAATTCTTGCAGGCCCAAATCTTATGAGTAAAGGATTTATCTATGTAAAGGAAAATGAAGAACTCATGAACGATATGAGGCGTGAAGCAAAGAAATTGGTACCCTTACTATATGATCCGTCGAATGAAGATCTTTCAGCGCTTAAGGACAATATAATAAGAAAACTGGGATCATATATCTATACGAGAACCAAAAGAAATCCGGTTATAATCCCTGTATTCATGCATTCCTAGTAAACTTTATTATTAGGGATAGGCTGTGGGATATTAAAAAAATAATTTTGTGGTAAGTATGTAATGTGTGTTATTTTATATAGATAAGCATAGTGATAATTAGTTTAAGACATTCATTTAGGAGGATATAATGAGCTTGAATGCAAAAAATACAACTGTTTTAACACCGAAGGAGACAGTAGCAAGACTCGATAAATACATAATAGGTCAAGATGATGCTAAAAAGAAGGTGGCTATTGCCATGAGAAATAGATATAGAAGGGCAAAGCTGAGCGAAGAGATGCAGGATGAAGTAACGCCTAAGAATATACTCATGAAAGGCCCTACAGGCTGCGGAAAGACGGAGATTGCAAGAAGGCTTGCAAAACTCATAGATGCTCCCTTCATAAAGGTGGAAGCCACGAAGTTTACGGAAGTAGGATATGTTGGAAGAGATGTAGAGTCCATGATAAGAGATCTCGTAACAAAGTCCGTTATGGATGTCAGGATGCAAAAAATCAATGAAGTAAACGAAAAGGCGAGCAAAATAGTCAATGAGATACTTATAAATGCGATAGTTGAAAAGTATAAGAAAAATAATAAGCCAAGCTCCGGAAACGAAGATACCAGCAAGGAGGCGGGAAGCGAAGCCAATAACCAACCTGCAAATCAGGCGAGTATTCTGAGTGACCTTGCAAACCTTGTACAGACTTCTTCAGGATATAAATCTCAAAAGGAAGAATACGAAGAAATCAAGAAACGAGAAAATGATGCGACAGAAACGGAAGACTCTAAAGATGATGCTATGGGTGAGCATACCAGAGAAAAAATAAAAGAACTTTTTTATGCGGGCAAACTTGAAGATGAAGAAATCGAATTTACCATGGAAAATGCACCTAAAAGCGAAATAAATCAACTCGATCTTGAAGATAGGGGTATAAGTATAGCCCTTGGAAATATCTTTGAAAATCTTTCGCCTTCTAAAAAACAAAAGAGAAAAGGGAAGGTGAATGAAGCCAGAACCCTGCTAATAAATCAAGAAGCTCAAGCGATGATCGACATGGAAGAAATAAAGAAAAACGCAATAGAAAATGCCGAAAACAACGGCATAATATTCATTGATGAGATTGATAAGATTGCATCAAGCGGCTATAAAGGAGGACAGGACGTTTCAAGGGAAGGCGTTCAAAGGGATATTCTTCCTATAGTTGAAGGAAGCGTTGTGAAGACGAAGTATGGACCTGTCAAGACGAATCATATCCTGTTTATAGGCGCAGGTGCATTCCACATTTCCAAGGTAAGCGAACTGATTCCTGAGCTTCAGGGAAGGTTCCCGATTAGAGTAGATCTTGATAATCTAAGTGAAGAAAACCTTAAAAGAATCCTGGTCGAGCCGGAAAATGCCATTATAAAGCAAAATATCGAGCTTCTGGAGACGGAAGGCGTTAGGGTGACCTTTACTGACGATGCAATAGATGAAATCGCTAAGCTGGCATATATCTACAACGAGCAGAGAGAAAACATAGGAGCCAGAAGACTTCATACAATAGTCGATAAAACGCTGGAAGATATAAGCTTTGAAGTTCCGGATGAGAAAATAAAGGATTATACAATAGATGCCAAATTCATCAAGGAAAAATTCAAGGACGATCTTAAGGATGAAGATTTAGACAGGTTTATTCTATAGCGATAATACGAAGTGCATTAAAAGACACTAACAGTTTACAAATAATGAACAGGAGAGGGGATACGATGGAATTTAGAGGTACTACTATATGTGCAGTAAGAAGGAACGGCAAGGTTTGCATTGGTGGTGACGGTCAGGTTACCATGGGTCAGCATTCCATAATGAAAAATAATGCCGTAAAGGTAAGGAAGATTTATAAGGATACCGTACTTTCAGGATTTGCAGGATCCGTTGCAGATGCTTTTTCGCTAACGGAAAAGTTTGAAAACAAACTTGAAGAAAACAGTGGAAACCTTAAAAAGGCAGCTGTGGCACTGGCTCAGCTATGGCGCTCCGATAAGGCTCTTAGAACGCTTGATGCGCTTATGCTTGTAGCAGATAAGGATGATATACTTTTGATTTCAGGAAACGGCGAAGTAATTGAGCCCGATGAAGATTACACGGCTATAGGATCGGGCGGTAATTATGCCTATGCTGCAGCTACAGCACTTTATAATAACACTGAACTTGAAGCTAAGGATATTGTGAAGAAGTCTCTTGAAATCGCCGGAAACATTTGTGTATACACAAATGAACACATAACTGTAATAGAATTATAACGAGGTAAATCATGAATGTATATGAAGAAGCACACAAGCTGTCACAGGCAATAAAAGAATCCAACGAATACAAAGAGTTTGTAGAAGTCAAAAAAGAGGTCGAAGCCAATCCTGAGCTCAAAGAAATTGTCGATGAACTTTTAAAGGTACAAAGTACTCTTCAGCAAAAGCTTATAAGCGGTGAAATGCCCACAAAGGAAGACGAAGAAACATTAGGCGCAATAGGCGCCAAGGTGCAGGCTAATCCTATAACAGCCCAATACCTTCAAGCTCAAGCACGCTTTGGCATAATGGCGCAGGACGTAGAAAAAATTCTGGCAGAAACCTTAGGTGAATTAGTACCGCTCAAATTATAGTTATTCAAGCATAGGTGCAATAAAAACAATATAGGGGAAGCGAAATGTTTCCTCTGTATTTATATATGCTTTTGTATTAAAAAAGTATCTTGATAAAAATAGAACTATTCCCAAAACTATGATTTTAAGAATAGTTCTATTTTAAATAAAAGCAAACGACGTTAAAAAGCACCTACCATTTTTGTAGATGCTTTCCATTAATCTCCCTATTTTTCCCTAAATTTTCACTTATTTAAAGGGATATCTATTTTAATCGAATATACTTTGTAGCTCTTCCTACACCTTCTCTTTTGATTTCTCCTTCATCCATAAGTTTCTTTAATGACCCCTCGATTGAACTTACACTTAGCGCCGGACAAAGTTCTATTATGTCTTGTTTAGTAAACCTTCCGAGTTTTTGCAAGATTGCTTTTCTTACAAGTTCGACGGCAGGAAGTTTTTCTTCAACAATGGAAAATCTATCTTCAAATGCTTTATACGCAGCAAGAACTGTTCCTAAGATATATTTTAGGAATGGCAACACATTTTCGTTCTCTTCATGCCAATTTACTCCTGCTTTTCCCAATGCATCATAATATGTCGATTTGTTTTTTGCAATTATAGCCTCTAGCGATATATATCTACCTACATAAAATCCGCTCCTATATAACAAAAGCGTCGTAAGCAATCTACTCATTCTGCCATTTCCGTCGTTAAAAGGATGAATACATAAGAAATCATGTATGAAAATAGGTATAGCGATAAGAGGTTCAACTTCTAAATTACCTATAACTCTGTTGTATTCATTACATATGTTATCCAAAGCTTCAGGCGTTTCAAATGGTGACAACGGTGTGAATAAAACTTCTGAATGCCCATCCGGAAAAGTTGCGCTGATATAGTTTTGTACAGTTTTTGTCTGTCCTGCAATAGGATTATTCATATGACTGAACATAATTTTATGCATTTGTAAAATATAATTTGGGGAAATAGAAATAGCATCAAAATTTTCATGGATAAGATTAAGTACATCCCTATATCCTGCAATCTCCTGCTCTTCTCGGTTCTTTGGAGTTGTCTTTTCTTTCATTATTTTTTTAAGTCTGACATTAGTTGTTACGATTCCTTCAATTTCATTTGAAGATTTGGTACTTTGAATTTTTGCTATTTCAATAAGTTTATTTAATTCTCTCGGCCTTTGTTTTAAATAAAGATCCTGCTTTCCTTGATATTTATAAATTGAAGCAACTAAACCTAATACTTCTGAATCCCATTTTTTATCTTTAACCTTAGAGTAATTAAAATTTCTCATCATACTCTCCCTTAAAAATCAATTTACCCCTTAAATTATAGCACAATTTAAGGGGTAAACGTTTGCTTTTGTTATATAGGATATACAAGACGATAATGAGATCCGCTTGCCAAATTTTATTCACAATCCACCTCATGCACTGTCCCCTTGCCTGCTTTAAGATCGGCAATGGGCTTTTTAAGTCTATTCATATTTGCTTCAGAATAAAATGGATTTGCAGATACTTCAAACGGGATTCTTCTTTCATTTCCAACCTTAGTAAGAAAAATATTAATTGCAGAAGACATCGTTAAGCCCATCGCAGAACAAGCACTTTCTGCTTTTGCTTTTACTGCATCATTTACTCTTAAATTTATCTGTGCCACAATATCAACTTCTTCCTACTGCATATACATTGTATATTAAAACCTCCCATTATAAATGATTTGTTGCATGTTTGGTAAGTTTACTTTACTATCAATTTTGTTTATTTATAATTAATACCTGTTTTTTGCTGTTTACTTCTGAAATAAAGTTGTCATCTTTACCTGATGGTTTCCACTTTCCTGCAACTACTATAATTTTATTACTATTGTTAAATATTTCATTCCGGATAGTTGTATATTTTTTTCCATCTAAGAATGATAATATGAATGTGTATTTTTTACTGTTAATAGGTGCTGTTAAATAAATTTCTTTATTTTTAGTATCATATATCCAATCATTTGTAGTAGCTTCAATTATCTTATTTCCAAAGCACCCTTTAGGATATCTATATTCACTCCTATCATCCAATATCATTTCCCCTACTTCTTTGCCAGAATATAGAGATTTTACTGACATACTTTTACACATGCAATATATTTGTCTTAATGTCCTTGGTGGATGAATACTAAATTTACCTTTTTTATGTGCAGAACTATTATGAGATGTTAATGATGTTTGAGTTGTGCATGATAGATTATCTATTGCATTGTCAAAAATAAATTTTGATTCGTCATATTTATCAGGATCAAAATTTATTTTCCCATTATTATTAAATGAACAATTCGCTATATGTTTAAATTTAGATTTAGTCGCCCTGAAATAAGCTTTTTTACTCCCATCAATTGCACAAATATATAATCTTGCGCTGCACTTTGGATTAGGACAAAAAAATGCTGTATTTCTATCCTCTTCTATTGCTTCGTGTGAATAAATTATATTTTTTCTATCTTTATCTCTATATGCATAACTTGCCATATTTCTACCTCTTTGCTAAACTATTCAAACTTATCATCAACCGAATCAAATTCAAACCAATGTTTTGGATTTCTTTTACATTGCAATGACGGCACTTTTTCAGCCCTGATAATCATTATATTTCTTTATATAATAAATTATCTAATTTCATTATAACAAAAACTAGTAAATTTTGCA
>ERZ772799.201-NODE-201-length-24113-cov-3.721132_pt1 | contig 24113 bp, 13 predicted proteins | sample MGYA00511345_ERZ772799 | MGnify/ENA primary metagenome ERZ772799 (study PRJEB29015, sample SAMEA2738037) | human oral metagenome | biome: human oral; feature: human-associated habitat; material: saliva | place: China | collected 2238 ... | reverse complement strand
GGGGGACCAGTAGGTCGCGGTGTCGACGGTGGTGAGGCCGGTGACGGTCACGGCGCTGGTGGCGGTGAAAAATGCGTGATGCAGCGGCGCCATGTGCCCGTCATTTGAGGCGATCGGCAGTAAGAGCATGAGCGTGAAGAACACGATAACCAGCAGGAAGGTGCTGATGGCGGTTCGTGCGGGGGAGGAGAGCACTTTCGCGTCGATAAAGTCGCGCAGGTTCTCGTAGGTGTGGACATCAAGCAGCCGTGGCTGGTGTGTGCTTGCCCCCGGTGCGGACGCCTCAACGGTGAGTGCCCCGCGCCGGGCGGTGCCGGTGTGGGTGCTGCGCGCATCTGTGGTTTTTCGGCTCGGCAGCAGATTATCGAGCAGGCCGTGTTTTGGAGGCGCGGGGGTGGTACGGGAACTGGGTGCGCCGGTGAACGGGGTGATGTCGCTGCTGTTCTGTTTGGGCAGGCGCCACCTGCGTAGGGTGTGCTGGCGTTTGAAGAACTCACGGGAGGTGCGCAGGGCCTCGCGTTTACGGTGGCGTTTGCGCCAGTGTGCGCGGATGCGCCGGGCGAGGCGTCCCATGGGTTCCTCCCTTCATGGTGTGGGTGGGTGCCGGTGTTAGGTGCGGGGTTTGGGCCGTGTAGGTTGTGTGGCTGGTGCAGGCCCCTGAACGTGGTGGTGCGGCCTCCTCTAGTGTATCCCCGATGGCGGTATTCGGTGGTGGGGCGGGGCGGTTTTTTCGCCCGCAACCTTCAACATGCAGTAAAACACATATTCTGTTTCAAGAATTTAATGGGCCGGGGTTGATAATGTCCAGTTAAGTGTGTGGTTTGGGGGCTATTGGGAACTGGCAAACTAGCGTATATATGACATAATCGATATATGCATGCAGATGTTTTTTCAGTGATTGCGGATTCGACCCGCCGCCGCATCGTGCGGCTGCTCGCCGAACAGACCCACACTGTTGGTGCGGTTGTCGAGAAACTGGGCATGAGTCAGCCAACTATTTCTAAGCACCTGAAAGTGCTGCGTGAGGCCGGTGTGGTGTCGGCCGTGGTTGAGGGGCAGCGCCGACTGTATTCGCTGAACCCCGAGGTTTTCACTGAGATTACAGACTGGGTGGATGAGATTTTGGAGGCTGCCCGCGCCTCAGCGGCAGCTCACGCCCCGGTTGCGCTTCCCGGTGGGGAGAGCTTTTCTCCCGCGTTCCCGGGCAGTTCCGTGGTGGTGGGCGGATTTACCGGTGCGCACCAGCATGAGGTGGTTGAATCCAGTGAGAAACTCGACATTCCAGCCGAGCTGCACATCCCATCCGATGCTGAGGAAGACAATGATGAGGAACTCAGTGCGGAAGATAACGACGATACCGCCGCTGGTGGAAGTGAAGAGCTTCAGCGCCGCGTTGTGCCGTTGAGCTCGAATAACCCCAATATCCCGGCTGAGGACGAGCCCGCTGTGGAAGAAGGTGCTGACTCGCACCCCGATCCGGCTGTGGGTGTTGTGCTCAGCGCGAAAGCCCCCGAAGAGCCTGCCGAAACGGCAGAATCTGAGGGCCTGGATGAGGAGTTGGCTGGGAGCGAACAGAACGCCAGTGCCACATTTGCTGGTACCGGTGAAGTGAGCGAAGGCGTGGTGCCGATGCGCCCCTTCACCCCCTCCGCCTTTGCCTCTGACGAGGTGTCGCAATCTGATGAGGAGAAAACGCCCGTTGAAACTGCTGCGAAGGATTCCGCGAACGAGACCCAGTCGGTGGCTCTTGCGGGGCAGGGTGAAGACGATGAGGCAACTGAGGCTTCTGCTGGCGTGAGCCCCTGGAGTTCGGCAGGTGACGCCTCAGCCAAGCCTGCTGTATCGAATGAGCCTGCCCGCGGTAAGCATGAGGCTATTGACGCCGCCCCCGCCAATGAGCAGCCTGCTAAGAGTGAGCCTGTAAACGTTGAGTCTCAGGAGGCCGTATCGACGGCAGCTGACATGACCTCCACCACCGAGGATGCGCCTACGAAGAAGGAGCGTCACCACATGGGTGAGGACACGGCTGCCAGCGCTACCGAGTCTCAGGGTGAGCAGAAGGCCGCCGGACTATCCGAGGCAAAGACCGGGCAGGATGCTGCCGATAGCCCGCGTATCGAGGCATCAACGGCGGAAGCAGGCCGGGATGCTGCATCTGTGGAAGCTGCCACCGTGTCTAAGACCGTGAAGAGCGATGAAGCAACCCTGACGACTGACCCCGCTGACGGCCCGGACGCTGATGAGGATGTTGCAGCTCACGCTGATGATGCTGAACCCAAGAAGACTTACGCGGAGGGGAAGGGCACCGACCCCGAAGCGTCTGAGGATACCGAGGCAGCCGACACCGACGGCGCCTCAGTAACCGATACAGCCGATGCGGGTGCTGAACCCGAAACGGCCCAGACCGTAGAGCCCAAGGAGGCTCCCGAACCCACTGAGGAGCCGGTGTTCCGGCCGATCCCTCAGCCTGCACCGTATGAGCAGGTGACCGTTAAGGAGGAACCTCGTGGCCTTCTGGCGCGTGTCTTTGGTCGCCGACGATAGCATGCCGCACCGGCGGCACGCGGAGAGATAGCGAGTGGGGCGGGGCGTGCGCCCGTGTTCGCTTGATCATCAACTCATACACCTACCCTGATAAACCCTAATTTCCCGAAAGACGGAATCTACGTTGGCTATTCACCGTAAAATCCTCCGCTGGCTCGAGAACGAGCTCACTGAGGGCAACCTGCAGCTTGGCCAGGACTTGCCCGACGATCAGCGTATTGCCCGCGCGATTGGCTTGGGAAGAAGCCGTACCCGCGAGGGCTTGAAGACCCTCGAAGACATGGATCTGGTGCGCCTATACTCCGGTAAGGGCAAAGAGATCATCGCTCACCTGAATGAGGAGCCGGCGATGGCGGCAGCCGAGCCTCTGCGCCTGCACATGGCTGTTTCGCGCTACCCGAAACGTGACCTGGTGCAGACCCATATGCTTCTTGAAGGCTGGAGTGTTGCCAATATTGACCCCGGCGTCGCTGATTTCGGTGAAGTGGATGAGCTGCTGGAGGAGATGCAGGAGGGTGGGCACCCTATCCGGGAGTTCCTTGACCTGTACCTGGACTTTCACCTGGAGCTGAGCCGCCTCGCCAATAACGAGCTGATTGCTGGGCTGCTGATCGCTATCCGTCAGCCGACCTTCGATGCTCTGCTGTCGCTGGCGGGGCGTGTGCCGCTGTGGAGCAGCACCATGGAGCGCCTGAACGCTGAGAACCGCGCGGTTCTTGAAGCCGTGAAGGACGCCGATTCCGCGACCGCCCGCAACCTGATGATGAACCAGATGCGCGGCCTGTTCGATGAGGCCGGGGTGGACTTGGACGAGTCGGCGGTGGCGCTTACGGGCATGCCCGGAACCTCGGATCTGCGCATGTTTGAGCCGGTTGATATTGAAGACGATTTCGGCCCGTTCCCGGAGGAAGGCCCCAGTTTCGGGTGGGGCTTCGGTGCGGAGCGGTTCGGCAACGCCCCCGGCGGCGCGCCGGTGCCTTCGTCCGGCTCTCAGCAGGCTCGCCGTGATACCTCGCAGCAGTCTCAGCAGCACTATGACGGGCAGCAGGGGCAACAGGAGCAGCAGTCTAATCTGCCGTTGAGCTTTGGTACGGCCTCCGGCCGTGCGGCGGCGGCGTTTACCCGCCCGTCTGAGGGTGCCCCCGCTGCTCAGGCCGGTAACAATGGCGCTTCGCAGCACCCCGAGAACGCATCTGGGCAACCGTATGAGGCTGATAATGCTGCCTCTGCACAGGCGCCTGACCAGTCAATGCAGCACGGCCCTGTGCCGAATGGTGAGGGGCAGGGCGCAGCTCAGCCTACACCCGCCCAGGAGGTGCTGATTCAGGCCACCTCCGCGCTTCCGCTTCCGATTCAGCCGTTGCCGGTCGATCCTGATGCGTCCCAGCCGCTGCGTTTGACCGATGATGAGCCGCTGATTCAGGCCACGGCCGCTATTCCGCTGGATATGCGGGTGATTCCTGCTCAGGGCCTGCCCGAGAAGAAGTCTCAGCCCGCGGCGTCGGGTGAGGACGCCTCGAAGGGGGCTGCTAAGCCCGGCGAGACGCCCGCAAAGGCTGAAGGTGAACAGGCCGATAAGGCATCTGAGGATTCCCAGAAGCAGGGGTCTGCGACGAAGGATACGGGCAAGAAAGACGCCGAGGACGCTCAAGCTCAAAAGGCTAAGGGCGGGGCGCAGCCCGCAGCCGGTGATGCTCCGGCTCGGCCTACCCCCGGTGAGGATAAGCACGCCGAGGGGCAGAGCGGTAAGGATCAGCAGGCCCAAGATCAACAGTCTCAGGAGCAAGACCAGGCTAAGCAGCCCCAGGGTAAGCAGGCTGGCGGCAAGCCGGGCGGCTCACTTTCGGGTTCCGGGCAGAAGACCGATGCCGGTAAGGACGAGCAGAAGAGCTCGGCTGAGGCTGGCCAGTCGCAGCCTGCACAGGGCGAGCAGAAGGGCCAGGGCAAGCAGTCTGCCGTCTCCTCGCCGCAGGGCCAGAAGAACCAGTCTGACGGTGCGCAGCAGGCTGATGGTTCCGCGCCGCTCAAGGATGGCGGCGTGCCCAAGGACGCAAAGGCTTCGGCGGCCCAAAAATCCGCTCAGCCCGATGCACAGAAACCTGATGCTCAGACGTCTGAGACTCAAAAGGCCGAAGCGAAGTCCCCCAAGCAGGGTGCTCAGGGCGATCAGCAGAAGGCCCAGGATGCTCAGAAGCAGGGCGGTTCCGTCCCTTCTAAGAGTAAGGACGGGCAGAACGGTCAGCAGGCAGCCGACAATTCAGGCGGTTCGTCTGCTGCGCAGCAGAACTCTAAGGGCTCTGGTGCCGCGCAGAAAACACCGCAGCCGGATGCTTCAGGGGTGAACGGCTCCGCCGGTAAGGATGCTGCTTCCCTCAAGAGCGGCGAGCAGAAGGCCGAGAAGGCAGGCGAGAAGGCCCAGGGAACTTCAGCGCAGGAAAGCTCAGCACAGGAGAACCCGGCACAGCAGAAAGAGCCAGCGCAGAAAGATTCGGTGCAGAATGAGCAGGACGCTAAAGCTGCACCCCAGAAGCCTGCCGGACAGGAACCTGACGCGCAGGGGCCTAATAGTGCCGCATCAAAAACTGATAATGGTGCGGGCGACAATCGTGCGGATACTGCCGCCCAGAACGGTGTGAAGCGCAACCCCGGCCCGCATGATGATCAGGGCAGCGCCGAAAAGGCCGGTGCTGCACAAATTGATGCCGCTCAGGCTAATACTGCGCAGGGCAGCTCTTCACCGCAGGGCTCCGCCCAGCAGGGCGGTCAGGCCCAAGGGCCGCAGTCCGCTCAGCCTGCTCAGGCTGGGAATCCTGATGGGAAGCCGCAGGAGTCTGCCTCGGGTAGTGCCCAGCCTGCATCCTCACCTGCTGAAGGCCCGAACGGTCACGCTGGTTCTGCAGGCGCGGCTAATTCCCAAGGGCCCGCTGCGAACGAGCAGACCGGGCCGCACCCTGTAGCGGGTCAGGGCACAGCGCAGGAGCAGCCTCAGCAGGAGGTGCTGGGAGCTGTGCAGTCGCTTGATGGGCAGCAGGCGCGCCCCATTTCGTCGCTGGAGAATCCGCAGGCTATACCCGCCGCACCGGATAACGGTAACGGGCAGGCTCAGCCGGATGTGCCGCAGCAGGTGCAGAACCATGCCTCCGGGCAGGAGGCACAGGGCCAGGAAACCGCACCGGACGCGCACAACCCGCAGAATCACTGGGATAGTGCTGCCCCGCGCACCGGTTCCACACCCGCCCAGCAGCCCCATAGTGGGCCTCACACCGGGCAGTTTGGGGTAAGCGGGCCTGCCTCGGCTGGTATCCCTATTCAGGGGCGTACCGGTCCGAAGCCCAAGCTTCCCGAAAACCCTGTGGAACGTAAGGATGCTGAGCAGCGCCGAGTGGCTGAGGAAAACTTGGCGCGCGCCGCTGAGGAGCGGGTGAAGGTGATTCGTGCCCATTCGCCCTCCGGGGTGGGCCGCCGTCACGGCCAGATCATCACGCCGGTGCGTGCTGCTGTGGCGTCTCCCTTTAGCCGCCCGGCCACTGGGCTGCAGTACCCGAGCGCGGTATCGTCACAACCGCAGCCTCAACCCCAGCCTGGCCCCGCAGCTTCGGCTGCTGCCGACACCGGTAATGCTGAGGCCCCGAACGGCGCCGTGAACAGCACGCCAGCTGATGCTCTTGGCGTTGAGCACGCCCCGGAGGCTCTGGCGGAGCGGCCGCTGCCGCCGGTTGAGGTGCTGGCGACCACTCCGATTCGTATCGTTCCCGCGAATACGAGCGGAACCCCTATGGTGGTCAAAGATGAGCGGTCCACGGATGAGCGTGCGCCCGAGGAGCATGCCAGCGCTGAACGTAAGCAGGGCTGGCTTAGCCGCATGACCCGCTATTTGGGGTTGAGCTCGCGCGAGCAGGAGCAGGCTCTTCAGCAGCAGAATAACCCGCAGGATTCGGCGCATCAGCAGAACACTGCGAACCACAGTCAGCAGGTGTCTGCCTCCCCGCAGGGGGCTGCGGCAGATAACTCTGAAGGCGGCGCCTCAGATGCCGCTAACCCTGCTGATGCGAGCCAGCACGGCCAGCAGTAGCTGGCGCAGGCAATAACGCAAACACGCGGGCGTACCCTCAAACTGGGTGCGCCCGCGCAGCGCGTTAATGCCCGAGCATACCGGCATATTCTGGGGGAGGTGCGGGCGTGTGGGCGTGCGGGAAAATTTTCTTGCGTGTGCGCAGGGGGCTGCTACCGCCTCTGCGGGGTCTTTGGGGGACGGCTCCTCATCTTTGGGTGCGTCGGAATGGTGCAATGCGGTGTTTCCTAGTACTCTAGGAAGGTAGCGTTCTCAAAACGCTGGGGCACTGCTGTGCCTAAAATGCCTTTTAGAGCGTTTATACCGGTATAAACACCCCGGGTAGCTACCGCACCGAATGGGTGCGGCCGGGTCTAGCAAAGTGAGGAAATCCTATGGGTTCCGTTATTAAGAAGCGCCGCAAGCGCATGTCCAAGAAGAAGCACCGTAAACTGCTTCGTAAGACTCGCCACCAGCGCCGCAATAAGAAGTAAACAGTAGCTTCTGTGCCCCGTGCCCGGTAAGGGTTGCGGGGCATTGTGCGTTAATGAGGGCTGATGTGGGCTATTAGCGGCGGCTGTTGAACGCTAGTAGACTGGGAGCCATGCCCTCAGCTACACCTGAACCACCCGTTATTGAGCTTTTGACCCGCCCCGGCTGCCACCTGTGCGATGCTGCACGGCACACGGTGGCGCAGGTATGCACCGAATTTGGGGTGCCCTACACCGAGCTGAACATTGAGCTGTACCCGCAGCTGCTGCAGCGGCACGCCACCGAAATCCCGGTGCTGCGCATTGACGGGCAGGCGAAGGATTTTTGGCGTATTAACCCTAAACGGATGCGTAAGCTCATTGCCGCACGCATGCCTTAGCGTCGGCCCCCCGCTTCTGGCGAATTGGGGGCTATATGCGGCGCCCCTCGTTTTGGGGTAGCGTAGAAAATTTGAGAGACTGAGAGAATGACTACATCGGCTAAGGTCACGGTTCACCTGATGCGCCACGGCGAGGTGCATAACCCCGACCGCATCGTCTACGGGCGGCTACCCAACTACCACCTTTCGGAGAAGGGGCAGCAGATGGTGCGCATGAGCGCCCAGGAGTTTGCCCGGCGTCGGGGCGAAGGCGCGAACCTTGCGCACCTGGTATGCTCCCCGCTGACCCGCACCCGCGAGTCGGCCGAGCCGATCACAGAGCTTCTGGGGCTTCAAGCCCACCCCGATGCGCGCGTGGTTGAGGCCGATAACTATTTTGAGGGCCTGCACGTGAACCGGCAGGAGCTTCTGAACAACCCGCGCCACTGGACGAAACTGTACAACCCGCTGCGCCCATCCTGGGGCGAGCCGTACATTGTGCAGGTGCGCCGCATGGCTCAGGCCATTAAGGATGCCGCCCGCACCGCGTACCAGCAGGGCGGGGACGGGGCCGAGGCCATCATTGTTTCGCACCAGCTGCCCATCTGGGTGACTCGCCTGGCGCTTGAAGGTAAGCTATTGCAGCACGACCCGCGTGCGCGCGAATGCAACCTGGCGTCGATTACTTCGCTCACTTTCGATAACCTGTTATCGGGGAACCCGCCGCAGGTGAGCGGCTACACGGAACCCGCATCGCCCCTGTATTCGGGAGTGATTCAGCTGCCCGGCAGCTAAGACGCGGGTGTCTGCCGTTCAGCACCCCCTTCGCACACACCACCGGAAGGAACGCATGACTCCCACCCATAACCACACCCGCCGCACCGCCCTGCGTGCGGGTATTGCGCTGTGCGCGTCAGCGGCCGGGGCGGGCCTGCTCGCTGCGTGCTCTGAAGACACCTCCCTGTCAAAACAGGCGAATTCGGGTGACAATAAAGGCTACATTGCCGGGGACGGGTCGGTGACCGAGTACCAGGAGGCTGAGCGCGGCGAGCCCGTTGCGTTCACCGGTGAACTATTCGACGGCACCAGCGTGAACGCTGAGTCGTTGCGCGGCAAACCTACGCTCTTGAACTTCTGGTACGCCGGGTGCTCCCCCTGCCGTGCCGAGGCCAAAGACCTGCAGAAACTCTACACCGACTATAAGGACAAGCTGGGGTTCTACGGTGTGAACGTGCGGGATGAGAAAAGCACCGCCGAGGCGTTTGAGCGCAGCTTTGAGATCACCTACCCCTCGTTTAAGGACGCCTCGGGTAAGGTACTGCTGTCATTGAGTAAGTATGTGCCCGCCCAGGCAGTGCCGACCACCGTGATCCTGGATTCGCACGGTAGGGTGGCGGCACGCATCCTGGGTCAGGCGAACCCGTCGGTGCTGAAAACCCTGATTGAGACCGCTGTGAAGGGTGCCTAGCGTGCCTGCTGGAACCGGTATGATGCTCACCCCCGCCGCTGCGGCTGCCACGGCGGGCGCTGCGCCGTTGGCGAGTATCAGCTCAACCGTGCTGGATGGTTCCCTGTGGCTCTCCATCCCGTTGGCGGCGCTGGCGGGGCTGGTGTCGTTCGCTTCACCGTGTGTGCTGCCGCTGGTGCCCGGCTACCTGGGGTATGTGGCGGGTCTTGCAGGCTCGCAGCCGCAGGCACCCGAGGGCTCCGCGGCCGCATTGTTCCAGGGGAAGAAAACGGCGGTGGCGGCCCATAACCCCGCACCCCAAAAAGCCGCAGAAAACACCAAAAACCCGCCCGAGGCAACATCGGGGGTGGCTGTGGCGGACGCCCCCACCGACCCGAAAACCCCAGGTTCGCAGCCCGGTAAGGGGCGCCTTCACGCACAGCAGACCCGCCGTCACACCCGCCGGATGCTCGCAGGGGTGGCCCTGTTCGTGCTCGGGTTCTCCGCAGTTTTCGTCACCCTATCGGTGCTGCTGGCCCAGGTGGGTGCCGCCCCCTGGCTGAAAGGGCAGGCGTGGGTGAATATTCTGCTGGGTGCACTCGTGATCCTCATGGGTGTTGTATTCATGGGGCGGCTGAGCATCCTGCAGGTCGATAAACGGTTCCACACCCGCACCGGCACGGGCCTATGGGGTGCACCAGTGCTGGGAGTCACCTTCGGGCTGGGGTGGGCGCCGTGCATTGGACCCACCTTCGCCGCAGTGCAAACCCTCGTGTTCACTGGCGGGGCCGCAACCTTCAAGGCTGTGGTGCTCACCTTCGCCTACTGCCTGGGTTTGGGTGTGCCGTTCCTACTGGTCGCCTATTTCGCGGCGTGCGGGGTGAACACCACCGGGTGGGCGAGCACACATAAACGCGGGATTCAGCGTACGGGCGGGGCGATGCTCATCCTGATCGGCATCCTTATTTTGACGGGCGCCTGGAACCACCTCATGGCCTGGGTTCAGGCGGCGCTACCGGTTTACGAACTACCAATCTGACGGGGTACATATGGCACGCACACACACTGACGCCCCGGCGCTGGGAATCACCGGGATGCTCCGTTGGGGCTGGACGCAACTAACGAAAATGAACACCGCCTTGCTGCTGCTTCTGCTGCTAGCGGTTGCGGCAGTTCCCGGGTCTATGTTTCCGCAGCGCATTCAAGACCCCGCGAAGGTGACGGACTATATTAAAACCCACCCCGGCTGGGGCGAGTTTGCCGATAAGATACAGCTGTTTGATGTGTTCTCCTCCGGGTGGTTCTCGGCCATCTACCTGCTGCTGTTTATTTCCCTGATCGGGTGCGTTACCCCGCGCGCTATTAAACATGCCAAAGACTGGCGTAAACCGCCCGCGCGCACCCCCAAGAACCTTTCCCGCATGCCCGTGCACCGCACGATCGATATTGACGCGGATGCGCTCACCCCCCAGGCCGCGATAGAGGACGCTGCGGCGATCCTTCGTAAACGCCGCTACCGGGTGCAGATCCGGGAGGAAGGAGACGGGCAGTACTCGGTGGGTGCCGAACGCGGCTACCTGCGTGAGGTGGGGAACATCCTGTTCCATGTGGCGATGATCGGCATCCTGGTTGGGGTGGCGGTCGGCTCGCTTTTTGGGTACCGGGGCCAGAAAATCCTGGTAGAGGGGGAGACGTTCGTGAACTCCCTGATCGGCTACGACTCGTTTACACCCGGCACGAACTATAACCCCGACTGGCTGAGCCCGTACGCCGTGACGCTCAATAATTTTCAGGTGCGCTACGACAGGCAGCGCGACAGCCACACCTACGGGCAGGATCTGGACTATAACGCCCAGCTGACCGTGCAGAACCCCGGCAGCAGCCCCGAGCAGAAAACCCTCAAAGTGAACGAGCCGGTTGATGTGGGCGGCACCAGCGTGTTCCTCTCCGGCAACGGGTACGCCCCCATTGTGAAGGTGACCGACGGTGAGGGGAAAGTGGCGTATGAAGGCCCCGTGGTGGCCCTGCCAACTGACGGGAAGTACACCTCGTCGGTGGTGCTGAAGGTGCCCGATGCCCGCCCGGCCCAGCTGGGTTTTGTGGGCATGTTTCTTCCCACCGGCAGCTATGAGCGTGGGGCGGGCATCCCGCATTCGGTGGATTCAGCCCCGGCGAACCCTATGCTGGTGTTGCAGTCCTATTCGGGGGATTTGGGCTTGAACTCGGGCCAGCCGCAGAACGTGTATGTGCTGGACACCTCTAAACTGACCGCGTTGAACAGCATGGCGAACCAGAACGGTATTGTGCTGGATGCGCAGCACCGCACCGCCATCCTGCCGGAAGGCAACGGCACCATTGAGTTCATGGGGTATAAGCGGTACGTGGGGATGGAGGTTCGCCACGACCCGGGGCAGAATATTGTGCTGTACTCGTTTGTGGTGGCTTTCGTGGGGCTGATTGTGTCCCTGTTTGTGGCGCGCCGCCGCGTGTGGGTGCGTGCCAGCACCAATGAGGGGGTGCTCACCGTAGAGTACGGTCTGCTTGCGCGTGGGGAGGACCCGCGTCTTGCCGCCGAGGCTGAGCGTATTACGGATGCTTTCGCCGCCCGGTGGGGGCTGGAATTTGCTGAGGAGCCCTCATCCGAGGAGCCGACTGAGAAAACCGAGGGGAAGTAGCCCATGCTGAACGAGACATTAGCGCGCTACAGTGAGCTATTCATGTATATTGCCGCGCTGATTTACACCGTGGTGTTCGTGGCGTTCACCTGGGATGTGGTGAAGAATTCGCGGGTAACCCGCCGTCTGGAGGGTGCCGCGGCGCCTCGTGAGGCGGAGTTAGAGGAGGAACAGGCGGCTGAGCCCGTTACCGCGGGCGCGGCCAGCTCCGTTGCGGGTGCGGAGAAAACCAGCGGGAAAACCGCCGCGAAGTCGTCGGTTAAGATGAGCGCGAAAGCCACCCGTGTTGAACGCACCGGCGGCGCTGAGACCGGCACGGGCGAGCGGGGCGCCGGGTACCGGGGCGCGGCGGCACGCGCGCTTGAGGGCCACGTGGCGGACTCATCAATGCTGTACACGGGCCAGAGCCGCCCGGCGGCGCGCATCGCCGTGATCGTTATGCTGATGGGGGCGCTGGTGCACGCGGCGGCGGTTATTATGCGCGGCGTGGCTGCGCAGCGTGTGCCCTGGGGGAACATGTACGAGTTCTGCACCACGGGCGCGCTGGTGGTGGTGGCCGTGTACCTGGTGGCGCTGATTTTCCGTGACCTGCGGTTCGTGGGCACGCTCGTGTCTGGGCTGGCGCTGATTATGATGTGCGCCGCCACCATTAGTTTCGCCACCCCCGTGGGGCACCTAAAACCGGCGTTGCAGAGCTACTGGCTGGTGATTCACGTGTCGATTGCGGTGCTTGCCTCCGGGGTGTTTACGATTACGTTCGCGATGGCGGTGCTGCAGCTGGTGCAGACCCGCCGTGAGCAGCGCATCCTGAACGGTAAATCGGGCGGGTGGGCGTTTATGCGCCTGGTTCCGAGCGCCCAGGCCCTTGAGAATTTTGCGTTCCGCCTGAACGCTTTGGCGTTTGTGATGTGGACGTTCACGCTTGCCGCTGGCGCTATTTGGGCGAGCCAGGCGTGGGGCCGCTACTGGGGCTGGGACACCAAAGAGGTGTGGACTTTCGTGATCTGGGTGGTGTACGCGGCGTATCTGCATGCGCGCGCGACCCGCGGCTGGGCTGGCCCGCGTTCGGCGTGGCTGTCTATTATCGGCTATTTGTGCATTATTTTTAATTTCACGGTGGTAAATATTTTCTTCTCGGGCCTGCACTCGTATTCGGGGCTTTAGCTTTAACGGCGGAAACTAGCGGGAAGGCGTTAGTCCTGGGCGGTATTTATAAGGTGTATGGGCGAAGCTGTATTAACCCCGCCCATACGTTTCAGAAGTGTGACTATACTTGAAGACTCAAAACATTACCAAGAAAGTAATTGTGGGTCATTAAAATATGTTGATCAATGTTCTAGGTTCTTGGCTGGTACCTTCGTATAATAGTGGTGCTGAATGATGTATGGTGTAGGCTTGATGACAACCAACCACTATGAACATTCTTAAGGTGTTCTGAGATGTCTACCTGGTCACCCGCTGGGACGCTGCGGAATATGCCATGTGTCCAGTCCTTATTAGCCGATGATGAGAGAAAGGTAGCCTGTGCACGCGAATACCGACCCTGTTAAGTTTAATTTTGCAGAAGCTGAGAAACTTGAAGCTGCCTTCCGGGTTTGTAAAACAACGCTTGAAAACCAAATGCGGGAGCGTAATAAAGTTACAGAATATGCAAAAGAGCAACTTGAGGGCCCTTATGGTTCATTGTTTTCTCGTAATGCTGACAGCCTCATTGAGATGGGATCAGAGCTCATTGAGTCCCTTCGGAATGCCGAAGATAATATGAAAAAATATATTGCTGCTGCCCATGAGGAAGTTCGTATTCGTGACGCGGCGGCTGATTGGGATTCTATGCAACATTCCTTTGAGATTATCAGGTACAACTACAGGTCGGGTGATAATAAACCTGTAAAGCCGGAGCATCGCCATTTAAAAGTCACAGATACTATGCCTCCTCGGCCTGAGCCGCAGCCTCGTCCTCATTATGAAGTATATAATTCAACTTCTTTGGGGAAGTATAACGAAAAAGTTTCTCAAATACGGACTAATCTTAAGGGCGACAAAGGACCAGAAGCCGAGTCATTTGTTACATATAAGGCAAATGCAGACGATATAAATATGAGCGATTTGGCTCATGGTAAGGTTTCGGGTATTCCTGAGCACCTTATTAAATATTACAACGTGATTAAGGGCATGAGCCCTCGTGTAGAGCAAGACTATAATGCGATGAAGTCCTCTTACGAAACTTTTAAAAGCAGTACTGATTGGGGGAAACTTGACGCAACAGATCTCATCGCTGCTGTTTATGTCTGGTCTCAAGATAATCTTGTAGAGGCTTTTCGCGCCGGGAAAATTGGGGAAGAACTCTGGAAGGCTGGAAGTCAGGGTGAGCTTAGCAAAACAAATCCCAATCTTTCAGATCCGCGTGTTTTACATTCTGTTGAGAGTAGCGTATTTGTAAACGATAAAGATCTTAAAAAGCTTCCGACAAAACGTATGCTCCCCTATGTGCCTTCGGCGGGTGTATTGGGCGCTTACCCTAGCTCAGGGTTTCGTAACGATCCGGTTAATATTGCGACGGGTAACTTTATTGAATACGAGCTTGATTTAGCGTTCGATAATACTGCCGCTACTGCTTTATCCTTGGAGCGCATGTATAACAGCTTTACGGTGGCACACCCAAAGATACTTCCTTCAGGAATTTTTGGGCCTGGGTGGTGTTCGACACTTGATACCCGCCTTAACTTCACCTCAGAAAGTGCTCAGTGGTACACCAAAGACGGTCGTATTCTACACTTTAGCCGTTCGGGTGACGGATATGACCGAACCCCGCAGGAGCCTTGGTGGCTCACCAAAGTACTGCCTAACGACGAACTGTATGAGTGGATCACGCAGATGCGGCTGCAGGCAGTTGAACAGGTGCACGACTGCAAGGCGGAACTTGCCCAAAATACCTATGAGGAAACAGGTTTCTCACAAGTACGTGAAGAATTGGCCTCCACGCCACATTACTGGATCATTGAAGACAATAAACACGCGCGTCACGTGTATAACTCGGCAGGTGCATGGGTTGGTACTGCGGACGGGCACCTGAGCGATGCGATGGTTCCGGTGTACGCTACCGCGATTATTGAGCCTGAGGGTGGATCTCAGCGTGTTATTACAGACCTCGTGCATCCTGTGGCACATCGGGCTATTCATCTGGATTATGAGCTGGATTCTGCTGGTGGGTTACGCCCTAACCAGGCTTATGCGTACAATACTGCGGGTGAGAGCGTGGGTGCTCCCCAAGCTGCCGTTGGGTATCGCTATGTCCCTGAAGGGGAGAACGCTGCGGGTCACCTCTGCGCTGTAGAGAAGATGAATGGTACCCGCACATATACCCACACCCTGGAGCATCTGATCCACGAGGTGACTGATGTTAATGGGCATGTTGAGGTTACGAATACCTACGACGGCAATGGACGTGTGATCCGTCAGCATACGGAATATGATGATGATATCTCGTATAACTACACATCTGAGGGTGTGACAACTGTTGCCCAGGCTGAGACCGGCCTGAAGGTGAATATTTTTTACAGCGACCCTAAGGGGCGACTCATAGGTGTCATGGATGGGAACGGAAAACGTTACAGTATTCGGTACGGGACTGGCGATAATCGAATCAGTATTACTGACCGTGACGGTTCTATTACCAACCGCTCTTTTGACCGGTGTGACCGCCTCGTCCGCGAGCGTACCCCAGAAGGAACCGACTACACCTATAGTTGGGACGAGTATAACCGCATCACCGGGGTTTCGGTCTGTGATGCTCGGGACACCCTGAACCTAGGCACCCCCATCAATACTTTGTATGAGTATGCAGATTCGATGAACCCCAATCCCTCAGCCGTGATTGCGGGTAACGGGGCAAAAACCCAGTTGATCTGGGACGAACACGGTCGTCTTATGGAGACCATAGACCCTACCGGTGTGCGCACCGTCATGACCTATGATCTTCATGGTGATTTGAAGACCGTGACGGATGGTGCGGGAAACACAACTACTCTGGTACGTGACGGTGCTGGGCGCATAACACAGGTCATCGATCCGTTGGGTCGGTCTCTCCGTATCCGATATAACGCCGCTGGTATGATTTCCAGCTTCGAAGAAGCTACTGGTGCCCGGTGGAGTTTCGCATACCAAGAAGTACCAGAGACATCACAAGTACCTGCACTTTTGCGTGCTGCTCAACGTTTTGCTGCTCTAGAAAACACGGATATCACCGGCGATCAGGAACGAGGAAATCTGCCTCATACGGTGACGGATCCCTACGGAAATGTTACTACTCTGACCTATAACCGAGCTCGGGAAATTACCTCTGTTACCGACCCGTTAGGTCGCACTACCCAGAATATTTATAATCAGTCAGGCAACTTGGCCCAGGTTATTGAGGCATCAGGGGCAACATGGACTTATGAATATGACGGAATCCGCCAACTTATTGCCGCTATTGATCCTTTAGGTGGTGTGACTCAGTACACCTACAACCCTGTAGGGAACCGGACTTCTGAAACTGATCCCACGGGGGTTAAGATCAAGCAGGACATAGACCGTAAGCATGGTTGGGAAAGGACCACAAGCGCCTACGGTACCTCGTTTAAACAGGTTGATGTTTTTGGTCGCGTCGTTGCTCAGAAAACGGGGGTTACAGTAGGGTCTTCTGAGAAGCCCGACGCTGAAGAATTCATCACTTACGATCACGCCGGTAACCCCGTTGAAATTGTGGATGCGAGGGGCGGCCTAACCCGCATTATCCGTGATCTTGCGGGCCGCCCAGTGCGAGTGGTTTCACCTGCCGGGCGCGTGCAAACCTATGAATATGATGCTGCTGGCCGACTGGTGCAGTATGCGATGGGCCTTGATGAACCGGAGTCATCTTCCGAAGCGATACAAGATTCTGAACCCACACAGTGGGCTGTCACGCGCCTAGTGTATGATGCCGCATCCCAAGTGGTGAAACGCATTCTGCCAGACGGCTCTACGGAACATATTGATTACGACGCCGCAGGTCGGGTTATCAAGGTGACGAAAGGTGCCCGCAGCGCCAGGTATGAGTATGACCTGGGCGGTCGTCTGGTGGGTCTGCGTGATAACACGTACGGTTATCGCCGTTTTACCTATGATGCTGCTGGTCAGCTGATTCAGACCGTTGATGGGCTGGGCAACCGCACCCATATGAAGTATGACGCTGCGGGCAATATTTCGCAGGTTATGGATTCCACAGGGCAGGTCACCCGCTACGAGTATGATGCTTTGAACCGTCTGACCCGCACCATTAACGCGGCGGGTACTGCGTATGAATATGGGTATGATGCGGCTGGCCGCCTGATCCGCGCTTTTGATGGTGTGCATGAGCGCACCTATGAGTACGACTACAAACGTGGTGGCGAGCTTCGGTATGCTTTCTGCGATGGTGTGCGTATTGCCCAGTATGGTAGTGAGAACCGGGGACGCATCGTGTGGGTGCGTGACTACGCGACAGCTCAGGCTCTTGATACCAGTGCGCCAGAAGAAGCTTATGTTGAACACCGTTACGAGTACGACTCCGCTGGGCAGCTCATCAAGCGTTCCCGAAGCGCAGTCATTGACCCGCAGGTACCGAATGAAGAGCCTAAGGTATCTGAACTTACGGATGTTGAGAGCCAGGTACAGGCGCTCAACGTCTTTGTCTCAACGGGTGCCTACACGCTCACATATGCTTACGATGCCGATGGTAACCGCACGAGTACCGTGACCCCTTACGGTACCTCGCAGGTGGTCTACGATGGCGCTGGTCATGTGACGCGCCGCGAAACCCGCAGCATAGGTGAGAGCGAGCCCATTGTTTCCACCTATTCCTATGACGTGATGGGGCAGCTTGTTCGTGCGCAGGTAGGGGATATTGTCTCTACCTGGCAGTTTGACGCATCGGGGCGGGTTGCAGAATACGGTAAGAGCTTGGTGGCCGAAAACGGCTCTAACGCTGTGAGCAGTACTAAGAATCAGGGACTCACTGTATCTACTGAGCGGACCCAGATCACCCGTGATGCTGAGGGTCGTGTTGTGGGGGTTCAGACCGACGAGTCACTGGTCATGTATTCCTATGACGCCGCAGGTCAGCTGGTAGGTGCCCGCGAGGGTAACCATGAATATGAGTGGGCTTTCGACAACGGTTTGATGATGACCGAGAAGCTTTACCGCATGGACGATCTGGAAGGTGCAGAGCCGCAGGAACGCACGCTTCTGAGCGAACGCTCCTTTGAATATAATGTTCTCAACCAGCTGGTTCAGACCGAGACCCTGGAGTACGCAGCCGCTATCGCCCCGGAGTTTGTGGGGCTGCACCGTGAAGTTATTAATCGCCTCACAACAACCTATGAGTATGATGCCGCCGGATACCGTGTACGTGAGCATACTGCATCAAATCAGGGTATTCGCACTTCTCGCGAGTATGAGTGGGGAGTATGGGGCGGTCTCTCCTCGGTGACAACTACGTCAAATTCTGATGCCTTCCACACAGAGGTATTGGGTGTGCGCGGTGTGGCGTCTCGGGTACGTCTGGTGACTGATGCTGCGGGTGAACTGGCGCAGATAACCGGTGCTGACAGGGCTTCGGTACCAGTGCTGTGGGATTCGCTCTCTGATACCCCACAGGTTTTGGGTGTGGGAGCTGTCCCTGCCCCGGAAAATGACGGTGGGTTCTCCCAAGTGGGCGTTCCGCAGGGGTTTAATCCATGGGGCGTGCCCAACCTCTCAGGTATGGCTCACATGCCTGGCTTCGGAAGTTCTGATCCGCTTAACCAGGTGTTGCCTGCCGGGGTTTCTTTCACGGGCGCAGGCAGCGTGCGGGTTGCTGGGTTAGACGTGATGGGCGCTCGCACTTTTGATGGAGCCTCCAAGCGTTTTCTCTCCACTGACCCGCTGGCGCCGGTAACTGGGTCACCGTGGTTCGCAGACGCATACTCTTTCGTGGGGTCTAACCCAATGAACATGGTGGATCCGTGGGGGACGACGGAGGTTTCTGTTGAACTCGCAAAAGACACGAGTTTTAACGGATGGCTGAGCAGGAACCGTCAAGAGGTATCACATGTGCTTATCGCGGTTGGCGTAGTTGCTGCTGTTATTTCCATACCTATTCCCGGTTTAAGTGCAGCAATTGTAGCGGGCGTCGTATCCGGTGGTACTATAAGCGCCGGAATAACGTTGAACTCTGATGCTTCGTTGAAGAGCGACGGATATGTTGACACTGGTGATGTGGCCTTATCAGCTGTTGTTGGAGGCGTTTCTGGAGGCTTTACAGCCGCTGCTTCTTATGGTGTCGCCTATGGTGTTGAGACGTGGGTGGTGCCTAAGGTCGTGCAGGGAGCTTCTAAAGTTCGCGGTACTTTTGCGCCCTCTACGGCATCTGTGGTTCAGCCGAGTGAGCGCATAGTTGCTGCGGAGACCAAGTTCATTCCGCAGGGCTCTAAACTCATTAATTCTTCAAATACTGCTACTCGCGCTGCAACCGTGGAGTCGAAACTTACTTCGGCGTCCCCAACGGCGGTTGCATGGGAAAATGTACCGGTAGTCGCCGCTGGTTCTAAGGGTGTTACTACCAGTGTAAGTTCAGGGATCCCTACGCGGACGGTAACGGTGTCCGCCAGCCAAGGGAAAGCTGTTCCTCTCGTGGCCACCGGGTCGAAGGGGGCTTCAAGCGTAAGGCCTGTTGGCCCTGCCCAGGTGGGTAAGGTTCCGCCTGCTTCTACTGTTTCAGTTTCGTCGCGGGGTACGCAGACGGCTGGTGCTAAAGGCGCTTCTGACACAGCGAAGGTTGATAAGTCTATGTCTGTGGCTAAGGATCCTTCAAAATTGGATCGGTTGAAAGCTGTAGGTGCCAATGCTGCGGTAAATGGTATCACTGGTGCCGCCGTAAACGGAGTGTCGTATACGGGACAATCCTTGATGGGGCTTACTCCCGAGCCATTTAACACTGGCGAATTGTTGAATCAGATGGGGACTGGTGCTACGGGGAATATACTGGGTGGTTCGGCGAAACCTGTTGCAGGTTCTATCGGGAATTATTTGGGTTTCAGGCCTGGTGGTTTTAGGCAGAATAGTTTGGAGGCTGGTCTAGCTGGCGGTATGAGTATGGCTAATGGTGAGCTGTGGGCTGGTCTGTCAGGTAATCCTACATCGGGTGGGGATAAGGTGTATAACTTCTTGTCCGGAGGTACGTTGAGCCAAGTGGGTAATTTCGGTCCGAAGAATCATAAGTTGGAGGATGTGAAGCTCGGCCCTTTGGGGCAGCCGTTGAAGGCTCCTGGGTATTTGGGGTCTTATCGGCAGATGGGCTTAGGGCATCCTACATCAGTGCGTAAGCAGTATCGTGATTTTGGTCCGTTGGCGTTGAATTCTACGACGAATGCTGGTTTGGTGGCTGTGTCTGATGGGGTGAAGAAGTATTGGGTGGATAGGCTTTTGAATTTTGAGGGTGCTCCTGCACATCCTGTGCCGTCTCCTGACTCAGCCGGTGAGACTGCCGGTTTTGGTGCGCCTGATAGTGGGGCACAGGCTCGGGAACCTGGCGGTGTTCAGGTACCTGAATATATTCAGGAATTGGAGGATATTCAGGTTCCTGAAGATAGTTATGGGTCAGAAAATGTACAAGAGCCTGAGTATGTGTATCCCGTTGAGGGGGTTTATATTCCTGCTGATGCACAGCCTAAGGAGGGCCTGACGCAGGGGCAGAATCTTGATGAGGGAGTAGTTGAGGGTTTGTCTCAAGACGATTTAAACACTGAGTTTGTGGGTGGTGATTAAGTGAAACGGGTGCGTATACGGGATTGTGTGTATTGGGGCTGGGGTCCGTTTTGGGCTTTGGTGGTACAGATATTGATCTGGTGGCCTATTGTGGAATTAGTGGTGCGAATTGCGTCGTCAAATTCTAGGGTGGGTTCTAACCCGCTATTTTATATGGTTTTATTTTCTTTGCCGTTTATAGGTATTGCGGTTAATTTTTGTTTGTTTCGGTTTTTGCATCCGCGGCGGGCGTTAGGGTGGATGTTGCCTGTTGCGTTTGGTTTTATGTTTTTGTTTGGTCTTTTTCCAATGCCTTTTCGTGGTCTGTCGATGCTCGGTTTTGGATCTGTAGTGTGTGGGTTATATCCGGGTATTTTATTGAATAATTATTATGAGTTATATCGTGTGGCGAATATGTCTCCGGAAGAGGTGGAGGCGTATCAGCGTGAGCATGAGGCTCGGGAGGCTCGCGAGGAGCAATACGAAGAAAAGACGGCTGATGTTTATGTATCATTATTATTTTTAATGTTTTTTGTAATCGTTGGTTTTTTTGCGGTGGGTATTCCGGCAATGCATTGGAAGGGGTACGATCCGTCCCCAATGATTTTTCCTGCGGTGGTGGTGACAGCAGCCGGTATGGCGGTGTCGGTATTGGTGAAGCGTGTGTTGGAGTGGAAGGTTCCGGGGTGGGTGTATGCTGTGTTGGTGGTGGTGAGCGTGGTGGGTGTGTTGTTGGTGTGGGGTTATCCGGTGGTGTTGTTGGTGGCTCCATGGTGGGTTGCTTTTTGGATGGGAGAGAGCTGGCTCGGACTGGTTAAGGATACTATACATCGTAAATTGGGTAATATCACAAAATAAGTCTAGAGTTGAACATCTGACGCATATTTTTAATGGAATAAAACTGTAATATCTAATTTTCACAGAAAATGGCATGAATAGTTGGTTTATTTTTTCTAGAGCATACTTATTCTGATTAAATTCTAGTTTGATTTTTAGTAGGTTTATGCTTCACTATCTTTAGCAATTGGTGTGATTATGCGGTTCTAGGGAAAATGTATGCTTGGGTGACTTGCTTGTAAGATTTGCTGTTGGTGTGGTTGGGGTCTTATTCGCAGAAGGATGGTAGGAACATGGTGGGGGAGGGCGAGATGTTTTTGGGTGTTCGGAAAGAGTGGTTGGCTACGATTGATTGGTGAAGTTCTGGGATTTTTATTGGGATTTCTCAGTTTTTGATCGGGTGGCCTTTGCTGGGGTTTATTCTGCAGACCTCGTGTTCTCTTCCGGTGGGCGAGAATGTGTTGTTTTATGGGTATGTGCTGTTGTTTCCTGTGTTTGGGGCGGTTTATACTGGGTGTCTTTTTTATTTTCTGAATGCTAGTACTGTGTCGCAGCTGATTTGGTTGGCGTCTCCTCATGTGGGGATGTTAATGGTAGGGGTTTTGCCGTATCCGTGGAATCTTCCGTCTATGTTTGGGTTTGTTGCTGTGGTGACGGGGTTGTATCCGGGGGTTTTGCTGTATCAGTTGTTGGAGTTGCGGCGTCGTAGTCGGATGTCGCCGGATGAGTTGGAGGTGTTTCTTGCGGAGCTTGAGGTTCGGGAGGTAGAGGCACAAGAACGGGAGGATAAGATTTCTGCTATCTATGTATCGTTTTTTTCTTGCTTATGGTGGTTGTTGTGGATTTTATGTCGGTTGGTATTCCGACGATACATTGGAAGTGGTATGACCCGTTGCCAATGTTTGGGCAGGCTTTAGTGGTTTCTTCTGTGGGTATGGCGGTGTCGGTGTTGGTGAAGCGTGTGTTGGGGTGGAAGGTTTCGGGGTAGGTGTATGCTGTGTTGCTGGTGGTGAGTGTGGTGGGTGTGTTGTTGGTGTGGGGTTATCCGGTGGTGTTGTTGGTGGCTCCGTGGTGGGTTGCTTATGGGATAGGTAGTGATTGGGTAGCTTTGGTTGAAGAAACTGCGCGTAGCATTTTGAAAAGTTTGCATCTTTACACACAGAAATAATTTTTAAGAGTGGTTTTATGTGATTTATTATTTGTTAAATTTTAGTCTAGGGATATTTGTTGTGAATGATGGGCTGTGACGGCGTTGGCTGAAGGTTTGAAGTCCGGGCTATTTTTCGCCGTCAGTGTCGTCTGTGATGTCGTCGCGGGATTCTTGCCGCTGCCTGTCTCGTTTTTGCCGTTCTGCTTTGGCTTTGAGCCAGCGCAGGTACTCTTCATCGTCGTCGGGGGCTTTCGGCCCGGGAGGCACAGTACCCCGCCTGCCTGTCAAGCCCCGGCCCGTCTCTGCGGCGGGCGGCTGCTCGGCTGCACTTTTTTCGCTGCGGGGCCTGCCGAAGAACAGCCAGAAAACCGGCCCCACAACGGGGAAGAAGATGATGACAATAATCCACAGCCACTTGGGGAGGGTGCGCGCATCGGCGGCCGGTGTGCGGGCGGCATCCAGCAGGGTGTACAGGCTCAACCCAATCACCAGCGCGAACGCGCCGATTATCATCATCGCTCGTGTCATGCTCTAAGTCTGCCACAGGAATCTTGGGGGCGCATCCATGCTGCGGCTAGACTGGTGGGTATGAACTTCTTCAAGTACACCCTGGTGCGTTTCGGCTTGCTCGTGTTCTTCTTCTACCTGTATGAGCTGCTGGGGGCTGGGATTCTCGTCTCGGGGGGGTGCGCGATTGTTTCGGCTTTTGCGATGGCGTATATTTTCTTTCCGCGCCTGCACGCGGCCGCCAGCCAGGATACGGCCCGGTTTTTTAAGCGCACCCCCAAGGTGAAAAATAAGGAAGAAGAGGAAAACCGCGCCATTGAGGATGAGCTGGTGGAATCGCAGAAAAAAGAATCTGGGGAAGACTTCTAAACGGCCCCCGGCGCCTACACACGTGACGGGCCGGGCCCGCCGCGTCCTTGCCAGCAGGTAGTGTGCACCCGCTGCTGTGCCCAGTCCACAGCACGCGCAGAAGGCTAGGTCTCTTATTCCGCTTAGAGAACCTAGCCTTCTGCTAACAGGTGCGCCAGCCTACCCCTGTGCCAGGTATTCCAAGAACTGGTGGGTCAGCTGCGCATCGTGCGCCAGGGCGGTCCCATTAAGCCGTGTGACGGGTGCTAGCAGCCGCACCGAGGATGAGAGCCACACCCCGTCAGATTCAAAGAGGTCCTGCGGGTACAGCGGGCCGTAGCCCAGCTCCCAACCGTCGCGCCTAGCCGCCTCAAAAATAGCGCCCTGCGTGGTACCGGGCAGTATCCCGTGGTTCGGTTCGGGGGTGTACAGCATTTTCTTCCCGTGCTCAATGCGTGCCATGAGCACCGATGAGGTTGCCCCCTCCAGAATGCGGCGGTTGTCGGTCATAAAAATCGCGTCGTCCGCGCCGTGGGAGCGAACGTACCGCAGCACCGCCATATTCACCGCGTATGAGAGGGTTTTCGCGCCCGCCAGCAGCCACGGGTATGCGGTGTTGTCGGCGGGGTCGTGCCCGCGCGGCAGCAGCATGACCTTCACCCCGTTCTGCCGCTGGTTCACGGTAGTTTCGGGCACCGGGGATGCGATCAGCAGCGTGTACGGCCCGGCGGGCATTCCCGCAGAGGCGCTCGGCAGCCCGCGTGAGGTAATGATTTTGACGATATGCTCTTCGCCAAGTTCCGTGTGGGCGCCGGGCACTGCCTGGGCGAGAAAGTTTGCCAGCGCATCCCGAAGCTGGTGCAGGTCAGGTTCGGGCAGGTCGAGCATACGCGCCGAAGATTCGAGTCGGGCGAGGTGCATAT
>ERZ772799.200-NODE-200-length-24310-cov-3.562606_pt1 | contig 24310 bp, 24 predicted proteins | sample MGYA00511345_ERZ772799 | MGnify/ENA primary metagenome ERZ772799 (study PRJEB29015, sample SAMEA2738037) | human oral metagenome | biome: human oral; feature: human-associated habitat; material: saliva | place: China | collected 2238 ... | reverse complement strand
ATCCCATCAAGTAACTCCAGAGATACGCAATCGGTTCCAATCGCTCGTACTGAAAGACGGAAGCGTTCAGACAGCGGTTTCGGCATCTGCACTCGCGTCATTTTGGGATGAGTTGGGCGATCGCACGTATAAAGAAGCAATTAGTGAGTGGAAAATGAGAGACTACGAGGCTCTTGATTAGTCTTACGCTTTCGACATCTCTCGTGAGAATTCCATATTAATAAAGCTGTTTACAGTAGATTGAGTATCCATAAGTCAGAAAATCTACTAGTAACAGACTTAGATGTTGTATAAAAACCACGCTAGAGGGAATACTACTCACGATTAAAAATGATTTCCGGCACGTCTGTTACTGTGCTTGGCGATGGATTAAAGCCCAAGAGTTCAAGCTTGTGGAAACGAAAGATTCTTCCAATCGTCATGGCCAGGCGTACCCGGAGAGGAAGGAATGATGCTATGAGAATTGATAAATGGGCGGTGACTGCCCAAGAAGCGCTGCAGGGAGCACTCGGTATTGCCGGGGACGCAGAGGCCGCAGAGATCGCTCCTCTTCATTTACTTAAGGCGCTGCTTGACAGCAATGAGCGTAACCTGCGCTCTATTTTGGAGAAGGTTGGTGCCGATGTCGAGGCCATTGAAGCACAGGTAGATGATGCTATCGATCGCGCGCCTCACGTAAGCGGTGGAGCTCAGATCGGCCTTGGAAATGACCTGATCAAGGTAACCAATGAAGCTGAGAAACTGGCTACAAAGCTGGGGGATTCCTATGTAACCTCCGAGCACCTGCTGACGGCACTTGCCAACGACAAGTCCGAAGCCGGCCGCATCCTGCGCGATTCCGGTGTGACCGCCAAGCGCGTGGAGGAAGTGTACAACGACCTTCGTGGTGATGAGCGCGTGACCTCACAGGACGCAAAACCTGAGTTTGAAGCGCTGGAGCATTACGGACGCAACGTCACGGATCTGGCGCGCCAAGGCAAGCTTGATCCGGTCATCGGTCGCGTTGAGGAAATCCGTCGTACCATTCAGGTACTCAGCCGTCGTACCAAAAACAATCCCGTGCTTATCGGCGAGCCGGGCGTCGGCAAGACCGCCATCGTGGAAGGTTTGGCGGAGCGTATGGTCTCCGGCGACGTCCCTTCAACACTGCGCAACAAGGAGCTTATTGAGCTTGACATGTCCGCGCTGGTGGCGGGCGCAAAATATCGCGGCGAATTTGAGGATCGTCTCAAGAGCGTCGTAAAGGAAGTCAGCAAGGCCAACGGTCGCATCATCCTCTTCATCGATGAGCTGCACACCATTGTGGGCGCCGGTGCCACCGAGGGCTCCATGGATGCGGGCAACATTTTGAAGCCCGCACTTGCCCGTGGTGAGCTGCGTGCCATTGGTGCAACAACCTTGGACGAGTACCGCAAATATATCGAGAAGGACGCGGCTCTTGCCCGTCGTTTCCAAACCGTGTTGGTTTCCGAGCCGTCCGTTGAGGACACCATCTCCATTTTGCGCGGTCTGAAAGAGAAGTATGAGCAGCACCACCGCGTTCGGATCACGGACTCCGCGCTGGTAGCCGCTGCCGACCTTTCCAATCGCTACATCTCTGATCGCTTCATGCCTGATAAGGCCATTGACTTGGTAGATGAGGCTGCTTCTCGCCTTCGCATGGAGCTCGACTCAATGCCGTCAGATATTGATGCGGTGGATCGCCAGCTCACTCAGATGCAGATTGAGGAGCAGGCTCTCATGAAGGAAGAGGATGCCGCATCAAAGGAGCGTCTTGAGGCCCTGCGTGAGGAAATTGCCACAACGCGAGAAAAGCTTGACGGCATGAAAGCAAACTGGCAAAACGAACGCAGTGCCATCGATAAGGTCCAGGAGCTTAAAGCGCAAATGGAAGATGCTCGCACGCAGATGGATCGAGCTACGCGTGACGGAGATCTTGCGCGCGCGTCCGAGCTTCGCTACAGCACAATTCCTGAGCTTCAGCGTCAATATGATGAAGCCGAGAAAGCACTTCTCGCCAAACAGGAAGACGGCGGAATCCTCAAGGAAGAGGTCACCACGGATGAGATTGCCGAGGTGGTTTCTTCGTGGACCGGCGTGCCCGTGTCCAAGATGATGCAGGGCGAGATGGACAAGCTCAAGAACCTTGAGAGCCAACTTCACCTGCGCGTTATTGGCCAAGACGAAGCCGTGTCTGCGGTTGCTGCGGCAGTCCGCAGAAGCCGCGCGGGACTGGCTGACCCCAACCGTCCGCTGGGTAGTTTCTTCTTCCTGGGACCCACCGGTGTCGGTAAGACCGAGCTGGCAAAAGCGCTGGCCGAGCTCCTCTTTGACGATGAGCGTTCGTTGGTTCGTATTGACATGTCCGAGTACATGGAGAAGTTCTCGGTGCAGCGTTTGATCGGTGCTCCTCCCGGATATGTGGGATATGACGAGGGTGGCCAGCTGACCGAGGCCGTGCGGCGCCATCCGTACTCCGTGGTGCTCCTGGACGAGATGGAAAAGGCCCATCCGGATGTATTCAACGTGCTTTTGCAGGTGCTCGATGACGGCCGCCTGACGGACGGACAAGGTCGCGTGGTCAGCTTCAAGAATACGATCATCATTATGACCAGCAACGTCGGTTCTCAGTTCATTGCCGGCGCGGGTGCTTCCGGTTTGAACGAGGAGGCTCGCAAGCAGGTTATGGATGCGCTGCGAGGTGCGTTCCGTCCGGAGTTCCTGAATCGTATCGACGACGTGGTCATCTTCCAGCCGCTTGGTCTTTCCGATATCGAGAAGATCGTGGATATCCAGCTCAAAGATGTGCGTGCACGTTTGGCTCGTGAGCGCATGACCTTGGAGCTTTCCGATGCTGCGGTGCAGTCGCTGGCACTGGACGGTTTGGATCCCGTGTACGGCGCGCGTCCCTTGAAGCGTCTGATTCAGCGGCGTGTTGTTGATCAGGTGGCAAACCTCATCATTGCCGGTAAGCTCCACGAGGGCGACACCGTCCTTATTGATACCGACGATGACGGTAACCTGGTGGCACGTCGCGCTCAAGGCGATGCGGCAAGTGCTGCAAGCACCGTGAACTAAGCGTTATACGCCGAGAAAAACGCCGTTGATTGCTGGTTGCCGGTTGCCGGCGGCAAGGCGAGGTAATGTTGTCGGCACCAATCACGACAGTTCCGTAACGGTATACAGCTGAGGCGGGGTGGCATAGAGTTCATCCCGCTTTGCTTGTGCCGCCGTATCATTTCGGTTTATGCTGAGAGCCACACTGGAGTCTACGAATGACTCAAGCCAGGCAAAGTAGAGCCGGTCAAAGTCTTGCGCAGGTTTTACGAGGTACGACTTTGATTGGACGCTTTCGTCCGTAAAGGTCGCCTCTATAACGATTTCTGTTTTCGCGAGAATTTCCGAGAAATGCTTCTCGGCAATAAGCAGCATTTTGTTGGTAAGGTGCTCTTGCTGCCTCAGAAGATCTTCTGAGGTCTCGTTTTCAGGAGAGTCGGCAATATGAAGATCGTTTATTTGATTACTCAGCGCTTGTAGCTCGCCATTGTCGTGAAAATGAACGGTAAGATTGCGCGTTATATCGTTTCTATCGGCGGAGCCAGTATCTGTTGTGCCTCTCTTCTCGCGTGCGTTTTTATCGGAAAGAGTGACGGAAAATTCTGTAGAAGGTGCTCCTGCGGTTTCATTTTCAGAAGGGTCATTTGCCAGCAAGTCAAAGAAGATTTTTTCCTCCGTAATATCTTCACCGTTGGGTCTTACGTACTCTCCTCTGAGCGAATAACTCAGCTGTTTGACCCCCACCGTAGTGCATGACAGATCCATGGTGTGGCTTATCGACCACATGGACGGATCGTCTCCACGGCTGAACGAGCTCCAATTTCCAATTGTTTTTATCGGCATGAGAGCCGTGCGATTTTCTTCAGGTTTGGAATCGTTCTCCCTCATTCCTTCGGCATAGGCTTTCAAAACGAATGAGTTTTCTTCGGAAATTTTTTCAAATGAGCCGCTAAAAGCTCTCAATCCTATGAATATCACACCTGCTGCCGCCGCAATGCCACTGGCATATATAAATCTGCGTCGAGTGATTGCCTGCGAGAACGCGTGTCGGTGATCTGTTTGCTGGGGAGAGTTCTCCACTTTTGTTAACACCGCTTCTTTTACATGTCTGGGAAGTTTGATTTCTGCAGCGATTGATCTGAGTTCTTCAAGGGCGTCCTTAGACATGAGTATCCTCCCAGTCTACGTGAAGTAATGGTTTCATTTCTTGAAGAGCGCGACGAAGGCGTGTGCGAATGGTTGCAGACGGACAGTTGAAAATGCGGGCAATCTCCTTTGTTGAGTAATTTTCCACATACCGAAGAAGCACGATTGCCCGGAGCTGTTCCGGTAGCGTCCCAATGGCCTGCCATATTTCGTTTTCTGCGAGCTTTTTGATGATTGCATCCGAGGGATCGGGTGTTGAGAGGGGATCCGTGCCGGGAGCTGTGCCGTCTGAGGTATCCATGAGCTCGACTTTCTTTGCCCAAGGATGCCGATATAAATCATGGCATTTGTTGAGGGTTACGCGAATGAGCCAAGCTTTGAGGTGTTGTTCGTCTGCAAACGCAGTGGATGAGTTTAAAAGCTGCATAAAAACGTCTTGGGAGATATCTTCAGCATCGGCAGGAGAGCGAGTTTGGTTAAGGGCGACGAGATAAACCGTGTCACCGTAGTCTTCCAAAACTTTGCCGATACGTTTTACGTCGAAACCTGTGTCGTCGCGAGACGTTTGTTTTTGATGGCTCACCGTAGCACCTCCTTATCTGTAATACGTTTGATACCTTGAGAACGTTTCATCTTTGTGCGCATTGCTATACTTGAGCTTATAACGTATCAGGCGAGAAGAGCGGTGAAATTGGAGCTCGGAGGCAGCGTATGGGCAGTGATGGTACGAAAGACGATTCGATAAAAGATGATGCTAGACCTAAGGAAGCTCCTCTTAGTGCTGTTGCAGTTGGCAATGGCGAAGAGCGTACGGGCTTCTCGCCACATGCTCCGATACAACCGATACAAGACAAAAGCCCTTTGGAAAAGCCGAAACCATTACAAACGTCTACCAAAGAGAAGCTCGCCAAAAAGCCCGCTCCTAAAAAATCAGCTCCCAAACAGTCGGAATTCATTCGTGCGGAAAACGAAGATGACGACGGCTATGACCCATATTCCGATCGACGCCCGGAAGTTGAGCCGTTGTTTGAGCGCGATCCTTGGATGTAGAAATATGTGCTGTAAAAATACCTACGTTACAGGAAGTGTTCCTTTCCGAGCAGCATTCCCTGAGGCACCACGTTCGGTTGATAGTAACGCAATGAGCGATGAGGAGTTGAGAGCAGCATTTATGAAGGGCTATCAAGAGGCCAACAGAAATCATCAGAAGACTTTGAAGGCTTTGCTTTGAAGGCTTTGCTTTGAAGGCTTTGCACTATCAGTTAAAGCTCTATGAATAAGAGTATGAAAAATGTAACGGTGTACGCAGCTGCTTACCTAACAGCAGAACCCCAGGTAGCCGACATCCATGTCCAAAGGAAATAGGCAACGACGGCGATAATTGCAAGTACTACAACGGCTGCAATCAGAGAACCTGCGTGCATGCGGCGCTCTTTCTTTACAAAGATGTCGCGCTGCCCCTTGGGAACCTGCAAGTACTGACCATAATGAAGATCTTTTTTGAGCTGTGCGATCTCGGCTTTTGATCGACGCCAACTGCGACTGCCATGACCATGATGCGCCCTGCTAAGCATAAATTCGGAGTCATGCGAAACGGCGGCTTCATCTTCCTCATCGCGAGCAAAATCGTTGATGGGGGCTACGGTTTTATGCGCGCGACGCTCACGGACGTACGACGTATGCGTATGTCCATCACTCATGTGACGCTCGTGATAAACGTGCTCATGAGATGATGCAACGTCATTCTCAAGATCTCCCTCAAAGGAGGTTTCGCCAGAGAATACCTCAACAGTCTCATACTCGCTTTCAACTGCCTGTGCGACCGCATCTGAATCTTTCATTTTGAGATGATTGCTTGAGGAGCTTGAGGAAGTTTCGCGAGCAATGTCCGTTGCAGCCGACTCATCGGCAGATACCTGATCTGATGTATGGTCTGCTTCGAGGGGGAACTTCTCGTCAGAATATGTCGTCTGATCCACGTTAACCTCCGCGGTTGAGCGATTATTCGTTACATATTTTAGTCCATGTACGCATATCTGTCGCGTTGCGATGTGGATTACTTGGAAAGAAAGTCTCAGTTGATGAACTTTAGGAGAATAAGAACATAGTATTCGCAGGAATATATGAGTCATAGACGCTTAGATAACATAAGTCCATAAAGCTAAGAAAATTTGAAAATAATGATTAAAATCAGACTGGCTGGGCATATACAACATCGAACAACGGAATGCCAGAAATGGCATACAAACAGTGAAGGAGTGGTTTTTATGAACAGCATGGTTCCTTTTGATCGTTACGCACGTGGCTTGAGCAATTGGCCTTTTGGCGGCAGCCTAGAGAGCTTCTTTGATTCACCTTTTTCATCCACAAGTTCTGAGGCGTTTCTGGTAAACGTTGAGGACGCTGGCGAGAAGTACGTGGTAACTGCAGAGCTTCCGGGTCTTTCTCGCGAAGACATCGATGTTGAGCTCAATGAGGGTCGTCTTTCGATTACAGCCGAGCGCAAAGAGTCCGACGAGGAGAAGGGTAAGAATTACCTGCATAAGGAATCCTCTGAGTGGCGCGCAACTCGTGGTGTGTATCTGAAAGATGCAGCTACACAGGGTTTGAGCGCAAAGCTTGACAATGGCGTACTGACCATTTCCGTTCCAAAGCAGGACGAAAAGGCAAACGTTACCAAGATCTCCATTGACTAAGCTGCGCATAAGCCGGTTGAACCGTTATATAGATCGGCATGCGTGAAGACTGGGAAAGAGGTCGAGAAAAGAGGTTGCGAAAAGCGCTTGCGTTCCTCAAAATCCACGTATTCCTTTTCCGTAAGTGAGAAAAAGCAGTTCGGAGTTTACTCCGGGCTGCTTTTTTAGAGAACGCTCATGGGCCAATCTTGGCCGGCGACAAGAACTTGCAAACCACCGGCTGTTTTTGCTTGGGTATAGGTATCGTTTACCGGTTCTGCGCCCAGTGCGGCGGCAAGGGTTCGCACGGCAAGACTGGGCCGATTGTTTTCACGCGAAAGATGCATGCCAACGACTGTCCTTGTGTTAGGACGTATCAGCCCTGCAAGTGCAGAGGCTGCTTGTTCATTTGAGAGATGTCCATAAGGTCCACCAACGCGCTCTTTAAGCACCTGCGGATACGGACCTGTGGCAAGCATATGTTCATCGTGGTTTGATTCAAGAGCCAAGATGCGGGTGCCTGCAAGCTCCGTAAGAGCATCGTCGGTCAGGATTCCCGTATCGGTACAGTATCCGATACTGTCTATCTCAAGGTTCTTCTCGCCAAGGAGGCTGAAACGAAAGCCTACGGGTTCGGCTACGTCGTGCGATGTGGAAAATGCTTGAACCGATATCTCTCCAACACGCTTCTGCGCATCCGTTGAAATCAAAGAAAATTCAACCCCAGCCATGCTGCTGCGCTGGGAAAGGATGTGCGCGGTCCCTGAGGTGGCAAATATGGGGCCGTCGAAGTGCTTTGCGAACACACGGAGTCCGCCTACATGGTCCGAATGTTCATGCGTTATAAAAACCGCGGCTATACGATCTGTATCAATGTCAAGTTCCTGGGAGCGACGGAGCAATTCTCGCCGGGAAAGTCCGCAGTCTATTAAAATACTCGTTTGAGGTCCTTCAACAATGGCCGCATTTCCGCTTGAACCGCTGGCAAGAATGTGAAGATGAATCTGTGGTGTCATAAGAGCCTTTCATGATTTACACTCAAAGTATCATAGTAGCTTGTTTGTGAGGTGCCGTGCCAACTGTTTCACACCGATATCACCCGTCTGTTCCAACGGCCGCGCCTGACGGAGCGCCTGTGGTGCTGATGGTTTCGGGAGGTGCCGATTCTACGGCACTTTTGGTTATGGCCGCAACGGATGTTTTGGATGTGCAAGACGGCCGAGGCCGTGCCAAGATTGCACAAGATCGTCTGTGTGTGCTTCATATCAACCACCAGCTTCGCGGCGCAGATGCCGAGAAGGACGAGCAGTTTGTTCGCGCACTTTCCGCCAAATATGGCATCACGTGTGTGGTGCGCACGCTCGACATTGCGTCCATTGCCGCGGCCGACCACTTAAATGTGGAGGACGCCGGCCGCCGCGTTCGGTATGAAGCGGCAAATCAGCTGGCAAATGAATTGTGTGAGCAGGCTGGTGTACCACGTGCCTCTGCTCGTATTGTGACGGCACACAACGCCAACGATCGCGCGGAAACCTTTCTTATGAATGTAACGCGTGGTACGGGTACCTCGGGACTCGCATCCATTCCGCGTCGCCGTAATCGCATCGTGCGTCCGCTTTTGGGATTTACCCATCTTGAGCTGTGCAACTACCTTATTGAACGGGGCATTTCTTGGCGAGAAGATCTTACCAATGCCGATACATATTATCTGCGCTCATATATTCGCCATGAGATACTTCCACGCCTTGAAGTGAAAAATCCTCAGGTACTCTCTGCAATTTCAGGCGCCTGCGACATTGTATCGGATGAAGATGCCTATGTAAGCGGTGTTGCTGCACGCTGTTTGAGAAAGCTTACGGTTCGAGAGTACGATGGATATATGGTGCTTGATGCGGCACGCCTTGCGGCAACCGATGTGGTGATTGCTCGCCGCGTTATACGCTTGGCCGTAAAGCACCTGGCAGACGACCCGCGCCTTGAGGCACGTCATGTTGAGAGCGTTCTTATGGCGGTGGCAAACGGAAGAGGCGCGGTTAATTTGCCTCAGGATATCCAGGCGCGTATCGAGTTTGGAACGCTCACCCTTGCCAAGGTATATCGTAAGGAACGCGCAGGTAATATTCCTGCAGGTGTTCATGATGCTCACACTCACATGTCAGAGGCTTCGTTTTCGGCGTGGCTCAGCGTGCCGGGAGAGCAGCGACTTACTCAAAATCGAAGACTTCGAGCGCGGCTTATCCCAGTGGAACACGGCCTTGATGTGGTGTCGTTCGCACGTGCGCATGGTCGCGAATGGTTGGGGGAGTCGGTGCTGTTGGATGCCGAAGCCGCGGGAATAGATGCCACGCACGGCGGAAGGCTTTGGATAGAGCCTCCCTGTGCGGGAGATGTTCTTTGTCCGTTGGGGATGCACGGACAGTCAAAAAAGCTTTCCGACCTGCTAAGTGCTTCTCGCCTCCCACTGGCCGAACGTAGAGGCGTGCCTGTTGTGCGTACATCCCCAAACGGTCGAATCGTGTGGGTTGCGGGAATTCGAGCGGACGAACGATCAAAATGCACACAAGATACAAAAGTGCTGCTAGAATTAAGTATCCACGAGAGTTTGATAACGGTGTCAGACAACTACGGTGGCTGAGAGGAGCCAATATGGCAGAAGCGCATCCTGATATTGAAAGCATTCTACTATCTGAAGAAGAAATCAAAGAAATCGTTGCGCGTATGGGCAAAGAGATTACACGCGATTACGCCGATAAGAACCCGCTGGTTATTGCAGTACTTCGCGGTGCCGTTGTGTTTATGGCGGACGTCATGCGAGCTATCACCTGCCCTATGTCCGTTGATTTTATGGCGGTTTCAAGCTATGCCGATGGGGTCAAAAGCTCCGGTGTCGTTCGCATCGTGAAAGATCTGGATACCAAAATTGAGGGCCGCAACGTATTGATTGTTGAGGACATTTTGGACTCCGGCCTTACGCTCTCATACCTTATGCGTATGCTGCAATCGCGCAACCCCGCGTCTATTGAGATTGCGGCCTTTGTGGTGAAAGATATTGAAGGGAAAAAGCCGGCGGTAGAGCCTCGTTATGTGGGGGCACATGTACCCAATGCGTTTGTGGTCGGTTACGGCCTTGATTATGCTGAACGGTATCGTAATTTACCGTATTTGGGCGTTTTGAAGCCATCGGTATACGAGTAGGTATGTCCTGCAAAGAAGGCAGTAGGTTTTATGGGCGTTTACGGACGCCCTGAGGTTCAATACAAGGAGTTGCCATGGGTATCAATCAAAAGAATCTAAATTACGGACAAGCAAAATCTGCCATTCGAGAAATCGCAGGATTTGCGGCTCGTCGCCGTGCTGAGATTGGTGCCGACAACGTCTTTGACTTCTCTATCGGAAACCCCTCCGTGCCTGCACCGTCTGCGGTGAAGGCATCCATCGAACATGCTTTGACGCTTCCGCCACAGGCAGTCCACTCCTATACGGCAGCCATCGGAACTCCTGCCACACGTGAGGCGGTGGCCGCATCACTGTGCCGTCGCTTTGGAGAAGGCACCGCAACGGCGTCCGATGTCATTATGACCTGCGGAGCTGCCGCTTCCGTTTCAATGGCGCTTCAGGCAGTCGTTAACCCGGGCGATGAGGTCATCGTTATCGCTCCGTATTTTCCTGAGTATAAAGTGTGGATTGAGCACGCCGGTGCCGTCTGTGTTGAGGTTTTGGCTGACGAGAAGACCTTCCAAATCGATGCCGAACGTCTTTCTGCGGCCATAACTTCTCGCACGAAAGCCGTCATAGTAAATTCGCCTAACAATCCCGTGGGTGCGGTATATACACGAGAAACCCTTACGGCTCTTGCGGATGTTTTGCATACGCGCGGAACCGAGTTGGGAGAGCACATCTACCTCATCTCCGATGAGCCGTATCGAGAAATTGTGTACGGAGGCGTGGAGGTTCCTTGGATACCTGAGGTATATGACCGCACAATCGTGTGTTACTCCTACTCCAAGTCGCTGTCTCTGCCGGGAGAGCGTATCGGTTGGGTGCTTATTCCACCAACCAATCCTGAGCACGATGATTTATATGCGGCCTCTGCCGGTGCGGCTCGCGCTTTGGGCTTTGTATGCGCTCCGTCTCTGTTCCAGCTTGTATTGATTGACTGCGTTGATGAGCCTGCCGATATTGAGGCATACGCAAAGAATCGCGACGTGCTCACGCGCGGACTTTCGGATTTGGGTTATGAGTATATTCAGCCTGACGGAGCGTTCTATTTGTGGGTGAAGGCTCCCGGTGGTGATGCACAGGAGTTCTGCACGCGTGCCCGAGCGTATGAGCTGCTCCCGGTTCCCTCTGATTCGTTTGGATGTTCCGGTTGGCTTCGCGTGAGCTATTGCGTGCCCTACGATATCTGCGTCAATTCTCTTGACGCGTGGAAAAAGGTTGTCTCTTAATGCGCATTCTATGTGACGTTCATACGCATACCATGTACTCGCGCCATGCGTATTCTACGATGGAGGAAAATATCCGTGAGGCAGCATCTCAAGGGTTTGAACTCTTGGGATTAACGGATCATTTTTCTTCGATGTTGTATGAAGAGCAGACACTCAAGAACTTCCAGTTTTTTCTCAACCTGAATGTCATTCCGGAAGTTTGGCACGGTGTCCGTGTTTTGCATGGCTGCGAGGTAGACATCGTTGACCTTGAGGGCAACCTTTTTGGACACGATATTGTTGTGGATACGTCAATCAACGGCGACAAGCTCGCGCATCCGCGATACCTCGGTGACCTTGTTTTGTCCCGCTGCGATTATGCGGTGGCAAGCATCCACGGAAAAGACTGGGCGAGAAGGGCAACGTCGGCGCAGGTGACACGGATGTATGTGAATGTGCTGGATAACCCACACGTTCTCATCTTGGGACATCTTGGGAGAAGCTTTCTTGACTTTGATGTGGATGCGTTGGTTCGTGAATGCCGTGACCGCGGTAAGCTCATCGAGATAAATGAAGCAACGTATGCGGAAGGGCATGCGGCAGAGCAACAGGACAGATGCCGTAGGATTGCGGAGCGCTGTGCTGAGCTGGGATGCATGGTTTCATTTGGCTCTGATGCGCACATTGCAACGCGCATTGCGCATGCCAATTGCGTATCCCGTCTGCTTGATGAAATCCACTTTCCGGAAGAGCTTATGGCATGTCGCGATGCCGCAACGTTTCTGAAGGTAAAAGAAGCGGCTGGGGTAGGTATACCTCACTGAGGTGCGGTATACCACCGGATAAGCACTGCGCTATACCACCGGATAAGCACGCACGCGCAAGAAAACTACAGCTCTATGGTAAGTTCAACGGGGCAATGATCGCTGCCGTAGACTTCGTTCAAGATGGCCGCACCGGTAATCTGTTGTGCTATGCGATTACTGACAAGGAAGTAGTCAATGCGCCAGCCGGCATTGTTTTTGCGGGCGTTAAAGCGATAGCTCCACCAGCTATAAGCGCCGGTTACATCGGGGTGCCGATAGCGGAACGTATCGGTAAATCCCGCGTCAAGAAGTTTCGTGAAGCTCTCGCGTTCTTCATCAGAAAATCCGGCGTTTTTGTGATTGCTACTGGGGTTTTTGAGGTCAATCTCAGTGTGGGCAACATTGAAGTCTCCACAGGTAATGAGTGGTTTTTGTGCAGATAGCTCTGCAATGAAATCTCGATAGCGCTCATCCCAAACCAGGCGTTCATCGAGTCGTGCAAGCTGCTCTTTTGAATTGGGTGTATACACGTCAACAAACCAGAACCGATCAAATTCCAAGGCACAGACGCGACCTTCATTATCAGCAACCGGAGATCCAATTTGACGTATTACCTGCAGAGGTTCTTCTCGCGAGAAAACCGCCGTGCCCGAGTAACCCTTGCGCTCAGCATAGTTCCATGTTTGGAAATAACCGGGTATATCAAGGTCAACTTGGCCTTCCTGCAGCTTAGTTTCTTGAAGGGCAAAGATGTCGGCATCGATTGTTTCAAGAATCTCGGTAAACGAAGGATCTTTTTTTAAGACGGCTCGCAGTCCGTTGACGTTCCACGAGGCGAACTTGTATTCTTTGGCATCTGCAGTGTTTGAGCTGCAGGAAGTTTGAGAGACGGCGGTGTCGGACTTTTGTGTGTTATTTGTAGCACTCATGGTTTCTCACTTTCTCGGATGGTCATAGACCATGGTAAACGAGTAAGCGCGCAAAAACCTCTACAATAGATACGTTCACGACAAGCGCAATGAAGTTACATCGTGCTCGCGCAAGGAGGCCTTCATGCTGAGGCAAAGCTATACGACATGGCAATGTGGTACCCATACCCTTTCTCTTGCTCGTCCGCGAATCATGGGCATCTTAAACGTCACGCCCGATTCGTTTTCTGACGGGGGCAAGAATTTTGATGCGAAAGCAGCAATCAAGCGAGGTCTTCAGATGCTTGATGAGGGCGCGGACATTATAGACGTTGGCGGAGAGTCAACCAGACCCGGACATACGCCGGTGGATTCAAAAGAAGAGGCCGAGCGTGTGGTTCCCGTAGTCCGTGAGCTCCTTAAGGCCGGAGCGCTTGTTTCCATCGATACGCGCCATGCCGAGGTGGCACGCATGTGCGTCCGTTTGGGAGTGCAGATTATCAATGACGTTTCGGGTTTTACCGATCCTGAAATGGTGAAGGTGGCCGCGGATTCTAAGTGCGGCTGCATCGTGATGCACTGGAACAAGGAGGGCTTGGGAGCGCATGTTGAGCGCAAGCGTGTCGCCCTAGACGACAGTAGACCGGCTCGTCCGGAAGCCGCTCGTTCTCTCACGTCACAGCGCCGCTTTACCCTGCCTGAAGAAGCGCCTATCATGCGTCAAATTATGGGTTTTTTGGGCGATCAAGCGCGTATTCTCATACGAGCCGGCGTTTCTCATGATCGTATTTGCATCGATCCCGGCCCGGGCTTTGATAAGTTTTCCGATGAGGACATTGTTATTCAGCGGGCCACACGCTCCATGGTTTCCATGGGCTATCCGCTCATGTGCGCGGTATCGCGTAAACGCTTTGTGGGTGCGGTGTCGGGTGTGAGTATGGCGACGGATCGGGATGCGGCAACGCAGGCCATTTGTATTGCCGCCATCACTAACGGGGCCAGAATTCTCCGTGTGCATAATGTTGAGGGTGCTGCACAAGCCATTAATTCATTTTGGGCTATGACCGAAAAAGATTCACGTCAGGGATTTGTGGCACTTGGCTCAAACGTGGGTGATCGCGTGGCGTATTTGGCTCGCGCAACACAGCTCATAGATGAGATTCCTTTGACGTGCGTGGTGTCTGTGAGCCATGCGTACGAGACAGAACCGGCCTACGGTATTGCAACGCCGGTTGCCAATGCGGTGGCTGAAATCCGGACCGAGCTTCATCCGCTTGTACTTCTCGGCGAGTTGCTTAAAGTTGAAGACACGCTCGGCCGTATCCGCAAGCCGGGTGAGGAAGGCCATGGCCCGCGTACCATCGACTGCGATTTGCTTTGGGTTGAGGGAGAAGAGCACGCCGGCAGGCGCCTGACGCTTCCGCACCCGCTCCTCGGTGAGCGCGACTATGTGCTGGTCCCCATGGAAGATCTGATGCACGATCCGGTCCGCTTCCTTACCCATAGCGGAGTTGAAGTCGTCCCTTCCGATCAGCGTGTTGGTCATGTCACGGCCGACCTTGGCGAAGTTGTTTGGGAGTAGCTCCGTGAGTGTGTTCGATACGGTAGTTAAGCTGGCGCAAACCGGTGAGCAAGCAGGAGTTTTTCTTGCGGAAGACAGCAATGGAAAAAGTACCGACCAAGGCGAGAAGCATGTTGAATGTGCGCTCATTCTGCGCCTCGATGTTCCCATGCAACAGGTAATGGGCATTCCGTACGTTGTGGCGTATGGTCTGGCGGAGGCTCTTGAAAATGCCGTACCGAACATTGGCATTGCGTGGCCCTATGGGATTGTTATTGGGGATACGCCTGTCGCCTCCATACGAGCCCATGCGGGATATGCGGACGGTATGTTTGTCGTGTGCGGGTTGACATTTGATTTTGAGGAGTTTCCTGAAATTGAGGAGCTTCTCGCCACAGGGGCATTGAGCCTCACAAACCTAGCGCAAAAGGCCATGGCTACGGTAGGTAGTTGGGCTGAAAATGTTAAGGCGGGTCGTGCGGCTGCAGGGCCGCTTGCACCCATCCTGAATGAGTATTTTGATCGTGTAACGTTGCTTGGGCAGACGGTTGATGTGGTGTATCCCAATGGTAACGTGGCGTATACGGCGCATTTTGGTGGCGTTGACGTGTGGGGTCGTGCGATCATTGTGGATGGTGAGGGAAAAGAGACCGCCATTACACCTGAACAGGCATCTATCCGCGCTTCCAGATGAGATAAATACCACGCAAGGTGAGTTCTGGATCCACAACATCAAATACGTCTGTTGCAACGCTCACAGTCTTTGCAAGGCCGCCCGTGGCAATGATTTTTGCACCACCAATACCAGGCTCTTGCAAAATGCGGGCTACAAGACCTTCTGCCTGTGCCGCTGCACCAATGACCAAACCCGATTGAACGGCACTTTCGGTGTCGTCTCCCAAAGCCGATGCGGGAGCTTCTATGGGAATACTGGAAAGCTTGGCTGCGCGCTCAAAAAGTGCGTTTGCAGACAGCATAAGACCGGGAGAAATAGCGCCACCGCGATATGCACCCGAATCATCAACAACGTCGATATTAGTGGCCGTGCCAAAGTCAACTACCACCACGGGAGACCCATATCGATCGCGAGCAGCCACGGCATTGGCAATGCGGTCAGCGCCGACACGCTCCGGATGTGGCATGTGTACGGGTACCCCGGTATTGGAAGCAGCGCTGATTGCAACCAGCGGTCTCTTCAGAAGCACTTCAAAACAACGCTTCCAAGCTCGGGAGATGGCAGGAACAACGCAAGCAATTCCTCCGGCGGAAATGTCGTCAAGCAAAAGCCCATCTTTCATGAAGAACGTAAATAGGCGCCCATGCAGCATGTCTGCCGTGTCAATGGAGTTTGTCGACATGCGCCAGCCGTGAAGCATCTGGCCCTTCTCGTCAAAAAGTCCAAGGGTTGTTTGAGTATTGCCTACATCAATAGCTAAAAACATGTCGCCTCCGTGTAAAGCGGGGAATAGTTCGTTCTATCCTAGCGAAACCGTGCGGACTCTGCTATACTCATTCGGCTATTCCCTTGCTCTGGTCGGAAACCAGAGCCGATGTAAGGAGTCCTGTATGAAGCAAGGAATTCATCCTGAGTACGTTGAGTGCACCGTTCGCTGCACTTGTGGCAACACGTGGACCACACGCGCAACTGTTCCGGAAATGCGTGTTGACCTCTGCGATAAGTGCCACCCATTCTATACCGGTCAGCAGAAGCTCGTTGATACGGGCGGTCGTGTCCAGCGCTTCTCCAATAAGTTCGGCGAAGCTGCTTCCGCTCGTCTTGATGCCGCAAAGGCTGCCAAAGAGGCAAAGGCCGCAAAGGCCGCAGAGCAGGAAGCTGCTCGTAAGGCCGCTGCTGAGGCAAAGGCTGCCGAGAAGGCAAAGCGTGCCGCAGAGTTTGCCAAGAACGCTCCCGTTGAGGAGCCTGCCGCTCCGGCTGCGCCCGAAGCTCCGGCGGAGGAGTCAGCTGCTACCGAGACTCCGGCCGAGTAGTAGTTCGGCTTTTGGCATACAAAGCATAGTGATAAGGGAGCGGCTTCGGCTGCTCCTTTTTTCGTGAGGTTACATCCTGGCGAGAAGAACATAAGCCTGACGGGTATACTTAAATGCGTTCACTCGAGTGCGTCGGAGGACGTATGGAATCGTTATACACAAAGTATCGGCCGCAAACATTCGAGCAGGTTGTCGGTCAGAAGCATGTTGTCGGAACTTTGAAGCGCGCAGTGCTTGAAGGTAAGGTCAGTCATGCCTACCTGTTTTGCGGGCCCAGAGGAACCGGCAAGACAACCATGGCTCGTCTGTTGGCAAAAGCATTGCTTTGCCGTAAAGCCCCCGGACAGCTTCCGGATGGAACTTGCGAAGAATGCCAGCTTATTGCGGCGGGCAATCATCCCGATGTGGTCGAGATAGACGCCGCATCCAATACCGGTGTTGATAATGTCCGAGAAGAGATTATTTCTCGCGCAAATTATGCGCCGGTACGGGGTAAAGGCAAGGTTTATATCATTGACGAAGTGCACATGCTGACCACTGCGGCCTTCAATGCCTTGCTCAAAACTCTTGAAGAACCTCCGGCTCATGTAACATTTATTTTGTGTACGACAGATCCGCAAAAAGTATTGGGAACCGTTCTTTCGCGTGTACAGCGCTTTGACTTTCACGCTATTGGCAACGAAGAAATGCTGAGCCACCTACGGCAGGTTTGCGAAGCCGAGAGTTTCCAGTATGATGCTCGTGCGCTTGAGCTGATTGTTCGTCATGCTCGCGGAGGTATGCGTGACGCACTGACTTCTTTGGAGCAGCTGTCCGTGTTTGGCGATGGGGTGGTGTCGCTTGCCATTGCTCAGGACTTTTTGGGTGAGGCGTCAGGGTCACTTCTCGCGCACGTCTCGACAGCCATTGCAAAGCGCGACGTCTCAACGCTTTTTGAACAGGTCAACATGCTCGTTGATGAGGGTCGCGACGTACTGCAGTTTACGCGAGAGCTTGCGGCTCATATACGTAATGCTTATGTGATGGCAGCGGTTGGTCCCGATACGTCTGCGCTTACGATAACCGATGACGAGCGGACACAGCTTGCACAGGAGGTGCGTGAGTATCGTTCGGCTGACAGGCTTGCCCGAGCGCTCACAATACTGGGGGACGCTTCAAACCAGATGCGCACGGCGTCCAATCAGCGATTGGTTCTTGAGATTGCTTTTACGCGCCTTGCTCGTCCCACGTCCGATTTAACACTTGAATCTCTTGCTGAACGTATAGCGGATTTTGAGTATCAGCTGGCAGACGGCGTGGCGAGAAGTACATCTGATGTGGATACTTCTGCGGTAAGCGGAGTAGCCAAACCACCGGTTGAAACTGCACCTACGCCAGTGGTTGAGAAGCCCGCTCAAATGACACCTGCCCCAGTGGTTGAGGTACCCGTTCCGCCGATGCCCACACCAGTGGTTGAGATGCCTGCTCAACCGACACCACTTACGCCGCCCGTATCTGAACCTGTCACGGAGGTTCCTTTCCCAGCTAAAACGTCCTCACATGATACGTTCGCTCTTACTCCCGGTAATGCTGATGAGGCAACTCTCACACGGCGTTGGAAGCAGATTGTAAAGCAGTACCGAGAGAAGGCGCCTGCACATGGTTCGCTTCTCATGAATTCAACGCTTGCTTCAGATGACGGCTCCAACCTGTTGGTTTTACTTCCCAAGGGATCCGAGTTTGCCTCGGCGATGCTTGGACGAGAAGAGATTAAAAAGGAACTCCTTACGTTCATTGAGCCTGTTTTGGGTATGCGAACTGTTACATATGGGGAGTCATCGCTTCAAAATAAGGCCATTGCTGATGCGGAACGTGCGCTCAAACCGCAAGAGCCTCCGCATATACGCAAGAGAGACGCACAGCCACAAGGTTCAGCGGAGTCCGCAGTGAGCGCGGCACCTGTGCCGGTTGCGGCACCGGCGACGGTACCATCACCAACACCAACACCGGCGCCAACGCCTGTTCCCGATACGGTGCCGACACCGGCATCAGAGCCGATACCGGAACCGGAACAAACGCCAAGGATGGAGCAGGCACCAAAAGCAGAGCCCGGCTCGCCCGAGGATATTGCTGCTCAGTCGGCGCTTCCAAAAGAACTTGCGAGTGTTGCAGCAATGCTTGAAGATGTATTTGGACCCGCACTATCGGTTTCATTTGAGTCAAAAAAGGACCAACCTATAGAGAACAAGGAGAGCTAATGGCTAAAGGTGGATTCAACAGAGGCGGCATGAACCGCAATCAAATGATGGCGCAGGCTCGTAAAATGCAGGAGCAGCTTTTGGCGGCTCAGGAAAAAGCTGCCCTTACCCTGCACACGGCAAGCGCTGGCGGTGGAGCCGTAAAGGTAACGGTTTCGGGTGATTTGCGCCTTACAGATCTCAAAATTGATCCTGAGGTTTTAGATCCTGAAGACGTTGAGATGCTTCAAGATATGATTATTGCAGCCACCAACGATGCGCTTGAGTCCGCTGAGAAAGCAGCAAGTCAAGCAATGAGTTCCGTTACGGGTGGCTTGAATATTCCGGGACTGTTTTAATGGCATTTGATCCAACAAATGACGGGCGAGCTCTTCAGCGTCTTCTCGATGAGCTTGGACGTCTTCCGGGCATCGGCCCTAAATCAGCGCAGCGTATTGCGTATTATCTGCTTGAAGCCGATTCCGAGGAAGCCCATCGACTGTCTCGTGCGATTCTTGAGGTAAAGCAGCAGGTTCATTTTTGCCCCATTTGCTTCAATTATGCAACACGTGATGAGTGCGACGTATGCATGGATGCATCGCGGAACCGATCAGAAATTTGTGTAGTCTCTGAGCCGCGCGACGTGTCTGCTATTGAGCGCACCGGGGTTTATCATGGTCTCTATCACGTTCTTGGTGGTGTTATTTCACCGATGGATAAGATAGGTCCGGAGCAGCTTCATGTAAGAGAGTTACTTTCTCGCTTGGCAGACGGTACGGTACAAGAGGTTCTTCTCGCCACAAATCCTGATGTGGAGGGAGAGACTACGGCAACGTATCTCGCGCGGACGATTGCGCCTTTAGGGGTAAAAGTTTCGCGGCTTGCAAGTGGTTTGCCAGTGGGTGGTGATTTGGAGTACGCTGATGAGGTGACACTTGGTCGTGCTATTGAAGCGCGCCGTGAGGTATAGGTGACAAAGGAGCTATAATGGCAAATCACATGTCGCATCATATGGATATTGAACCGGATGACGAGAAGACCCCGCGTTCTTCCCCGATTAAATCGAGCGATATTTCTACCATCCATGCCGGTCAGGGTGTTCACATGGCCCGAGAGAAGATTACCGACGGACTGGAAGAGCAAAATCCACGTACCCGGCGCAATATGATTGTGCTGGTTATTATCGCTCTTATAGCGCTTGTCGCCCTCTTTTGTATCGTTCGCTGTGTTGCGTCTTCGCATGAAGCCGCTCCGGAAAAAGAAACAAAACAAACCGAGTCTGCCTATTCCTCTGAGAAACAGCAGGATGAACAGGATGCGCAGGGTAAAATTACCTATCAGGGCTCGACGTATGCCATCGAAAAGCAAGATGACGGTAAATATGGCATTACGCGTGATGGCGGATCAGGCAATAAAACCGTTGTCTTTGAGGTTGACGGAACTCCAACCAACTTGGTGCTTTATAACGGAACCATTCTTGTTCCCGAGAACAACAATGGTAAGTGGGACGTTGTGGCCTATACCATCGGAGACGGTGCTCTTCCGGTACTTGTAGCAGACAAGAGCGGAAATACCGTTGGCGGAGAAGGAACCATTGCATCGGCGGTACTTGATGGAACTTCTTTGAAAGTAACCGACTCCAGCGGTAATGTTACAAACGTTGCGCTTGAATAGGTTTTACCAGCGGTTTTTATGTCTGTTGCGTGTATCTTTTGGAAAAACTATAAATTCATGGGAAATCTTGCTAGACACGGACGGGTTTTCCCTGTAAACTTTCAATTCGCGCAAAGGCGTCCGGGGTATTAGCTCAGCTGGTTAGAGCGCCGGCCTGTCACGTCGGAGGTCGCGGGTTCGAGCCCCGCATATCCCGCCATGTGCAATTACAACCTCCTTCGGGAGGTTTTTTTATGGCGCAAGTTACAGGTATAATTTCTTGTCGGTAATGGAGACTTGCAGTATATGTGACGGATGAAGCGTTTTGAGGGTATACATATGCACGTCTGCAAGAGGTGGTGAGGAAGTATGGAGCACGCAAACCAAGACACAACGGCTGCCACGCAAGTGGTTGTTTTTGACTTTGACGGAACCGTTATTGCGGGTCAGTCGGGTTTTCTATTTGCTGCGTATCTTTACCGCCAGCATATCTCTTCCCTTATGCGCACGATTCGTCTTGCATGGTGGGGAATACGCTATAAGTTCCATCTTCCGCAACGCCAAGAAGAGGCTCGTGAGCTTGTTATGGGTGCGCTGACCGAGATGGACGTTGCGCAGGCAAACCAAGTCATGCAGGCATTTTACCAGGACGTCATTGCATCGCGGTTTCGCCCCGAGGCACTTCTCGCCGCAAAGCAGCATCATGATATGGGTCGCGTGGTACTTTTGGTTTCGGCAACGTTTGTCCCCATAGCGGAGCGCGCCGCAGAGTATTTGGGCGCCGATGACTTTATGGCCACACAAATGCAGGTTGCAGACGGTCACTATACCACGCGAGTGCTGGGATCCGTTGTTGAAGGTGTCGAGAAACCCCGCGCCGTTGAAAACTGGTGCAACGAGCATCTTGGTACTGGGGCATGGGAGATTGTCGACGCGTACGGAGATCACTATTCTGATGTGCCTCTATTGGGAATGGCGCAGAATGCTCATGCGGTTTGCCCCGGTCCAACGCTCGTAAAGATTGCTCGGCAGCGTGGATGGGAGATATTGAATTGGTCTTCAGCCGAGGAGCCAAAACAACCATCGGTTGGCTCTGTGCCGCAGCAACCAATGGATTCACCGGTAGATGAGTCATTCGAGTTGCCAAAGAAGTGAAATCAATAAGAAGCGTGTGAGCTGAGTTTGATATGTGGCCTGTGAGAGGGCTGTCCTTATAGGAGGACTGAGGAGGACAAATACATGGAGGTTTCAAGAAAGACAGACTATGCTCTGCGTATTTTGAGTATTTTGGTCAAGAACCCCGATAAGGTCATTTCCGTGAGGGATGCGGCGCAGGCAAGCGATGTTCCTTACTCTTTTGCCCGCGTTATTCAGCACGATCTTGTTTGTTCACATATTGTCTCGTCTACGCGGGGTGCGCAAGGCGGTATGAGCTTGGCGGTCGATCCAAAAGAGATTACGCTGCTTGATGTAGTGGAAGCCATACAAGGCCCTATTTTAATCACAGGTTGTGAATCTGCCGGTCCTGACAATACGCCATGCCCGCGTAAAGCGACCTGCTCCTTTAATCCCGTATGGTGTAATGCCGAGAAAATCCTCCGGTCGTATTTTGCGTCCGTGACGTTAAGCCAGATTGTTGAAGAGGGTTTGGTGCCCGAGTTATCCGGTAGCTTTCGGTTGGTAAAGAGCGAGAAGTCCCTCCGCAGCGATGAGTTTCAAAAACAAGTGGCTGATACTCTCAGGAATGCTCACACTCAAACGGCAGGTCAATGTGAATAATCGGCACCATGATCTTCTCGCAAGCAATGCGTCTGCAAACAAAAGTGATACCGCATTGAGCCCAAACTCCGCTTCGATGGATCTTGAAGCGTTTTGTGCCTTGGTGCAGGCCCGCGGTCGCGAACTGTATCGCGATTTGCCTTGGCGCAGAACATATGACCCGTATGCCATTTGGATCTCTGAAGTTATGCTTCAGCAGACACAGGTAAGTCGTGTCATGGATCGCTGGCAGCGATGGCTTGAGCGTTTTCCTACGGTAGATGCGCTTGCGGCGGCTGCTCCCGCTGACGTGCTTGAAGAATGGCAGGGGCTTGGATACAATCGCCGTGCTCTTTTGGTGCATAAAGCCTCTCAGCTTATTTCTGAGTCAGGTGGAGTGTTTCCTCATGAGGTAAAAGAGCTTGTTTCCCTTCCCGGTATCGGGCCTGCCACCGCAGCGGGTATCCGCGCCTTTTCTTGGAATCTGCATGGTGTGTACCTGGAGACCAATGTGCGGGCGGTATTTCTGCATGAGCTTTATCCTGACGCAGAAGGAGTGCCGGATTCCGAGTTGATTCCTCTTGTGGAAAAAACGTGTCCCTCCGATGATCCCCTCCGTGAGCGTCCGAATGACAATCCGCGCAGCTGGTATTACGCTCTTTTGGACTATGGAGCGCAGCTTAAGAAGACCCTGCCCAATCCTGGCAGAAGGTCCAAGACTCATGTGCGCCAGTCAAAGTTTGAAGGATCGCACCGGCAGAAGAGGGCAACGCTTTTGCGACTTCTTTTGGCGCATAGAGACGCAGGAGGCACAACCGCCGAAACGCTTGCAAAAGAGCTTAATTCCGTTGAGGTTGCGGCAGGGCGAGAAGCTCTGCATATGGGTGCTGTACTGGGGTTACTTGAAGAATTGGCAAAAGAAGGATTTTGTTACCTGCGCGGTGACATTTGGTGCGCATAGTGGGTATAATGAGCGACGTTGGTGAGGATTGCCCTATGGTAAGAATTCCGACGTTACGTAAAACCAAATAGGGGATGGTTTTGCTACAATGCAGGTACGTTTTGATCATCCGATCAAAACAGGAGAGGAGAAAAAATGGCTGTTGATTTTGAGAACTCACAGACAAAGAAGAACCTTGAGGCCGCCTTTGCCGGTGAGTCCCAGGCATGCGTCAAGTATGGCTTCTATGCCAAGCAGGCTTCAAAAGACGGATATCAGCAAATTGCCGACATCTTCAATGAGACATCCGGCAATGAGAACGTTCACGCCAAGCTGTGGTTTAAGTATTTGCATGATGGCAAGGTTCCTGCGACTCCCGAGGCTCTGAAGGATGCCGCTGCAGGTGAGAACTACGAGTGGACCACCATGTATGCTGATTTTGCCAAGACCGCCGAGGAAGAGGGCTTCAAAGAGATCGCCGCTAAGATGCGTCTTGTTGGCGAGATTGAGAAGGCTCATGACGAGCGCTACAATAAGCTCCTTGAGCGTGTTGAGTCCGGCGAAGTCTTTGAGCGTCCCGGCGTCAAGGTTTGGCAGTGCCTCAAGTGCGGCCACCTGCATGTTGGCCCAACCGCACCAAAGGTATGCCCCGTATGTGGTCACCCACAGTCCTATTTCCAGGAGCGTGCTCTTAACTACTAGAGTGTCGTTGCACGGTTCTTCTCAACAAGAACCATTTCATTGCTTGCAAAAAGAGGTGTCTCCACGGGAGGCACCTCTTTTTGCATTAACGGAGAAAACACATCACCAAAGGCGAGAAGAACCTCGGTACTTACGCATCAGGTTCTTCCTGGTGACTCCTCATTAAGACTCTAACGTTTAGCGCTTTTCTTGCCGCCGCCTTTGAACCAGCGATTGGGTTGTCCGAAAGAAGGGCAAATGTCCGAAAGGGGACAGGCGTTACACGTGGGATTTCGGGCGGTGCAGATATCACGACCAAAGTGAATCCACTCTTCGTTCACGTCTTTCCAAAGTTCGTGAGGTAAAAGAGAAAGAAGATCTTGTTCGGCAGCAAGCGGCGTGGCGGCAGAGGTAAGGCGCAAGCGGCTGGCAATGCGGTAGACGTGCGTGTCAACGGCGATACCGTCAACCGTGTTAAACATTTTATTGAGCA
>ERZ772799.196-NODE-196-length-24926-cov-4.041695_pt1 | contig 24926 bp, 18 predicted proteins | sample MGYA00511345_ERZ772799 | MGnify/ENA primary metagenome ERZ772799 (study PRJEB29015, sample SAMEA2738037) | human oral metagenome | biome: human oral; feature: human-associated habitat; material: saliva | place: China | collected 2238 ... | reverse complement strand
AAACCGGCACCCCTAGCGAGATGGCTTTGCGTTCTTTAGAGCCAGCCTTCTCCCCCGCCACTAGGTAATCGGTTTTCTTCGAAACACTACCGGCAGCCTTGCCGCCCCTAGCCACAATCGCCGCCTGGGCTTGGGAGCGGGTAAAGCCAGAGAGCGTGCCGGTGACCACCAAAGTAAGCCCGGTCAGAGTTTGCTCCAGCTCTTGCGTCTCAGCAGTGGCGCCATCGCCTGCGCCGCCAGCGACGTCGTCGCCAGTGCCCCCCGCAGCGCCGCCAGCAGGTGCCTCACCCTCGGCGTCGTCCATACGCACCCCGGCGTCTTGCCAGGCCTGCAAAATTTCGCGGTGCCAGTCCACTTCAAGCCAGCTCAGCCAAGCCTGGGCAATGGTCTCGCCCACGCCCTCAACCGCAGCTAGCTCCTCTAGGGAAGCTTGACGTAAAGCCTGCATAGAGCCAAAGTGGGCAGCCCAAGCCTGCGCCGCCGTCGGCCCTATGTGCCGGATCGAAAGCGCCACCAAAACCCGCCACAGTGGGCGCTGCTTGGCCTGCTCAATGGCGGCCAGCATGGCGATAGCGTTTTTACGCGGCACTGAAGGTTTCTTGGCTGTGGGCTTGGTGTAAAACACCGGCACCTGCTCGCTTACGCCGGTGCGCGCATTAGTGCGGGTGGTGGTTACCTGTTCAAGATCTTCAATTTTTAAGTCAAATAGCTGGGCTTCGTTGCTAAGCACCGGCGGGTGCTCACTAGTGGATTGAGTCAGCGCCAGGGCAGATTCCTCCCCCAATCCCTCAATGTCAAAGGCACTACGGCCGGCCAAATACACCAGACGCTGGGTCAGCTGAGCTGGGCACGAGCGCTGGTTGGGGCAACGTAGATCCACGTCGCCATCCTTCATGGGCGCCAAGGCGGCGCCGCAAGAAGGGCAGTTGGCGGGCATAACAAAGGGGTAGGCGTCCTCGGGGCGCAGCGACAATACCGGCCCTAAAACCTCAGGGATCACATCCCCGGCTTTACGCAGCACCACCGTGTCGCCGATCCACACACCTTTACGGGCTACCTCACTGGCATTGTGCAAAGTAGCGCGGGCTACCGTAGAACCAGCTACCGCCACCGGCTCCATCACCGCGAAGGGGGTGACGCGCCCAGTGCGCCCCACCTGCACGTCGATATCTAGCAGCTTGGTGTGCACTTCCTGGGGCGGGTACTTGTAGGCCACTGCCCAGCGCGGCACGCGGGCGGTAAAGCCCAGCTCACGTTGACGCTGGACATCGTCTAGTTTGAACACGATACCGTCGATGTCGTGTACCAGCTGGTCGCGGCGCTTAGCGTAGGTGGCGATATATTCTTCGCGCTGTTTGCGCCCCACTAGCACCTGCGTGTAGCTAGACACTGGCAAGCCCCAGGAACGCATTAGCTCATACCATTCACGCTGAGTTTGCGGCAGTTCTTGGGCCTCATCTTGCACTTCTACCGCCCCGAAACCGTGCACCACCATAGCCAGCGGGCGCGAGGCGGTTACTGCCGGATTCTTTTGCCGCAGCGAGCCGGCAGCGGCGTTGCGCGGGTTAGCGAAAATCTGCAGCAGCGGCTCAGTTTTACGTCCCTGCTCACGCGCTTGTAGGTTACGCTGCTCGCGGCGCTGATTTTCTTCCTGGCGCTCACGGTTAAACCGGGCAAAAGCTTCGCTTGGGAAATACACCTCACCGCGCACCTCAATGCGCTTGGGGTGATTGGCACCGGCTAGCACCAGCGGAATTGAGGCGATAGTGCGGGCATTGGCCGTGATATCTTCACCCACACGCCCATCTCCGCGCGTGGCAGCCTGGGTTAAGACACCGTCTAGGTAGGTTAGTGAGATGGCCAGGCCGTCAACCTTAACCTCGGCGGTCATGGGTAGCTCATCGGTCGGGTCTATGCGCGCACACCACTGAGCTAGCTCCTCCAAGCTAAAAACGTCTTGCAGCGAGTACATGCGTTCAGCGTGAGTGATGGGGGCAAACTGATTGGCGCCTTGACCACCTACATGCTGGGTTGGCGAGGAGGGCAGGGCCAGTGCCGGGTAGGTGTCTTCAAGTTCTTCTAGCTCGCGGTAAAGGCGGTCATATTCCTGATCGCTGAGCGAACTTTGGGTGTCTACGGCGTCGTAGTAATCGTGGCGGGCGCGGTCGATGATGCGTACCAGCTGCCCCCAACGCTCGCGTGCGGATGCGGGAATTTGGCTTACTGCCTGCGGGCTAGTCATGGCTCAATCATCGCAGAAATCCGCCCTTCTCGCGATTTTTCCCCAGCACTAGATCATATTTGATTATGTTGTGTTATGCTTGAAATATGGCAACGCCGCTTAATGATGTTTATTCGCTGCGTGCAGCCACCGACGCTGAGCTGCACATAGCAGTTGTGCACGGTCCTCATGCCGGCATGGTTCTGCCCGCGAGCGCCACTGCTTTAGGCCGGGCTGATTTACCTGATGACCAGTTTGTTTCCTGGCAGCATTTGCGCCTGCGTCAGCTGCGTGGGGCTTTGCGGGTGCGTGATGTGGGCTCTGTTAATGGGCTTTGGTTGCGCTGTGGGGGTTGTTTTTGGCGACGACGCCGCCGCCTGGTGTGGTATCCGCGCGCCCGGATTCGTATTGGCACTACCGTGTTGCAGCTGCGGCGCTTGCCGCGCCAGTTGCAGGTGCCCCAGCCTCATGGTGGCGGGTTTTTGTTGCAAAGCTTGTATGTGCTTTTGCCGCTGGTGGCCATGGCCGGGTTTTTGCTAACCGATCAGGGCTGGTCAATGATGCTAATTAGCGCCCCCATGTTGGGGCTAATGATGCTGCGTAGCTATCCCTCTGGTCGAGGCGCTAGCCCCGGGCGTCTACCTGATCCGGCTACTTTGGCGCTGGCCTGCGCCATGGTTGGCGAGCATAAACCCAATACGAAAAACTGTTTGCGGGCTTGGCCGGGTATCCGCCGCTTTCACGCCACCCGGATTCGCCCCGATGAGCGTATTACCATTACCGGCCCTAATGCCCAGACAACCGGGCGCTGGCTGTGTGCGCAGCTGTTAGCCACAGCCCAGGCCCGGGTACAACCGGTTAGCGGCGGAGCCCACCTGCTTTGGGATGAGGGCCAAAACCAGGCTTGGTTGATGTGGGCCACCACTAAGCCAGCTACCCGCTGTATTCGCGCCCCTAGGCGCGTAGCTGAGATTTCTGATTCGTGGTGGCGCCAGATTTTTACTCCCGCCACTTTGCAGGCCACGCAAGAGCGCCAAGGCCCAGCTTGTATTGCACTAGCTTCACTTTTGGATTTAGCAGCTGGCCCTACTTTTGCCAGCCAGATTCAAGAACCTAAAGCAACCGCCAAGTTTACCCAGCCTGGGGCAGCCTTTTCTAAGGCCAAGCCTGCCAAGTTTACCCAGGCTGATCCCAGCGCTTCCGCCAAAAGCCCCACCCAGCTGCGCGCCTGCTTGGGGGTGGGTGACTGTGGCCAAGCTTGGGTGGATTTGGTGGCTGACGGGCCCCACGCCCTGGTGGTGGGCACTACCGGGGCTGGTAAATCAGAGCTATTAACCAGTTGGCTATTGCAGTTGGCCTGGGCCCATTCCCCCTCAGCTTTGCAACTGATTTTGGTTGACTACAAGGGCGGCACCTGCCTGGGGCCGCTAAAGCGCCTGCCGCATTGCGTCGATCTACTAACTGATTTAGAGCCTGCCGCCACCGCCAGGGCTATTGAGGCCATCAGTGCCCAACTGCGCCGTCGTGAACAAATTTTGCGCAAAAGCAACTGTAAAGACATAACCGAATATGAGCAGCTACGCCACCACCAACCCAGCTTGGCGCCGCTAGCCCGGATGCTAGTGGTGGTGGATGAGTTCGCCACCCTGGCGGCCACCCAAGAAGAGCTACTTGAGCACCTGCTGCGCCTGGCCGCGCAGGGACGCAGTTTAGGGATGCACCTGATTTTGGCTACCCAACACCCACATGGGGCGCTGAGCACCTCAATTACCGCCAATGCGGCGCTACGAGTGTGCCTGCGGATGCTTGACACCAGCGAAGGCGCCCCGCTGCTGGGCCACGGTGACCTGCCAGATTTGCCGCGTGCGCCGGGGTTTTTATGTCTAAGCACCCAGCGCGGACATTTTCGCTGTCCCTATGCCGGCACTGCCCAGGAAAGCGCTGTGTGGATTGATGCTTGCGTTAAAGCCGCCCAGGCCCTGCCACCTTGTCAGTCACCCTGGCTAGCGCCGCCCCCAGCTAACCTCACTTTTACCCAAGCCCAACAGTTACTATCTGCCCACGTCACCCCAGCGCCCGCTAAAGGACTAGCTACCAGCCTGGTTAGTACCCGCCAAAATTTGGCCTTGGCCCTATGTGACCTGCCTGAGCAGCTAGCCTATGGGGCTTTTAACTGGGACAGCGCCACGCCGCTAGGGATTTTTGGTACCAGCGCTTCGGGGCGCACCGCTGCCCTGCGGCAACTGGCTAGCAGCGCCGCCCAGGCTGGTCTGGTTACCCATACGATAGGCGCTGATTTAAACCAGCTGGCTTTGCCAAATGCAGCCCTGGCCGGCTCGCAACTAGACACCTTTCATCCTTGCGAAGTTTTGCGCCTAACCCAGTTAGCTTTGGAGGGAAAACTACGTGGCCAACTGCTACTAATTGATGATCTGGACTGTGTGGGCGAGGCAATAGACACTGTCTTGGGACTGGGTGAAGGCCGCGACGTGCTAGAAAAACTGGTTAACGCTTCACGTCGAGGCCTGTTTGCCCTAGCTTTAGCTGGGGATTTAGCTAATGCCCCAATGCGTTGGTGCGCCAATATTTCCCAGCGCCTGTACCTGGGAGTTTGCTCTGACACCCTGGCTGATCAAGCCGGCCTTAAACGCTGCCAGCAGGCCCCTAATCAGGTGGGTGCCGGGGTGCTCACTTTAGCCTCGCACTGGTGCGCCGCCCAGATTTTGCTGGCGCCGGTTTTGCCCACTAGTGCCGCAAATTTGCCTGCTAGCGTCGTAGATTCGCCCGCTAGCGCCTCAGATTTACCCGTTAACCCCTCAGACACGACGACGGCGCTCGCGGCTGCCCCAGTTGTGGCCCTGCCGGAGATTGTCCCCACCTGCCCGCCCTGGGCGCTGGGTTTAGGCGGTGACCAAGCCCAGCCTTGGTGCCCACAGCTAAGCCAAGGGCTGGCCATCATTGGGCCTGCTGGTAGTGGCCGCAGCACCGCCCTGGCGCGCGTCTACGACATTTTGCAGGCTACCGACCCAACCCTGGCTCAGCATGCAATTTTTATCGACAACCTAGACCAAGCCTGCCCAAGCGCCATTAACACCGTAGAAACTGCCCTAGATGCTGGCACCCCGGTTTTTGCCACCGCCTTAACCAGCCGCGCCGCCAACACTTATAGCGGCGCCCTCTCCCAGCTGCGCAGCCTAAGTCCGCTGCTACTACTTGCCCCTGGCCTGGGCGAAGGGACGCAGCTAGCTAATGTGCGACTAACGCGCTGGCTTGATCCTCATCGCCAGCACCTACCAGGCAGGGGGCTTGTCATAGCTAGCTCACAAATCACACCTATACAGATCTGCCAAAATACCAGCCCAACATTTGCAGCTAACCCACAAGTGTAGGCTTTTCCACAAGTAAACCTCTTGAAATTTGCAAAAACTGCTCAAAAGTGCCCAAATGTGATTACTTCCACCGCATTTCTGCGCAGTTCTCAGGTAAAAAGTCTTGTCCTAGCGCTTATACCGTGTGAGAGTTGGACAGGCAAATCGAACGGGCGATCGGCGCTACGGCGGCGACGACCGTTCATCTGTTTTTACCTGGCCTTAATGGCGGTATTAAGAAGGGAGAATGTCATGGACTGGCGTGAGCGTGCAGCGTGCCTGAACGCAGACCCGGAGTTGTTCTTCCCTGTGGGTAACACCGGTCCGGCAATCGCCCAAATCGCGGAAGCCAAGACTGTATGCCGCAGCTGTTCAGTTGTGGATGTGTGTTTGAAATGGGCTCTGGACAACGGTCAAGACGCTGGCGTCTGGGGTGGAATGAGTGAAGACGAACGGCGCTCCCTAAAACGTAGGGCTGCCCGTGCTCGTCGTTCTGCCTGACCGAAAATTTATGGCCGCACCAACTTGGTGCGGCCATAAATTTTTAGCGCAGCTATAAATTTTTTAAGGCGCCTAGTCTTCCAGGCAGGCGTGGATAGTTACCACTGTGCCGCCTTGCGGGTTAGGTGACCAGTCAATGACGCCGTGCAGCTCAGTGCGCACCAAGGTGGAGACAATCTGGGTACCCAAACCACTCATTACCTTGCCCTCAGCCAAGCCTTCGCCGTCGTCGCTAACCAGCACCTTCAAAGCGGCCCCATCACGCTGGGCGGTAACCGTAACTGTACCGTCGCGTTTAGCCAAGCCATGCTCAACAGCGTTAGCGACCAGCTCCGCCAGCACCGTAACCAGGGCCTGGGCGGCGTCGCCACCGACCATGCCAAACCTGCCCTCCAGCTGGACACTTACCTTATGGTCACTTTCAGCCACCACTGCGGCCTGACGCAAAACCTGACCGAAAACCTCATCAAAATTAACGATTTCATCAATGTTTTGACTCAGCGCATCATGCACGGTGGCAATGGTAGCCACGCGCCGCTCCGCCTCACGCAGGGCTGCCTGCGCCTCCGGCTGCTCAGCACGCCGCGCCTGCATACGCAGCAGCGCCGAGACGGTTTGTAGATTGTTTTTAACGCGGTGGTGAATTTCGCGGATGGTGGCATCCTTGCTCAGCAGCACCTGTTCTCTACGACGCAGCTCGCTGATGTCACGCACCAGCAGCAGTCCCCCAGCCCGCTGGCCAGCGTCTAGCAGCGGCACAGAGCGCACCGCCAAGAACACTCCCCCTAGCTCCAGCTCAGTTAGCCAAGCCTGGCGTCCCATAAGCACTAGCGACATAGTCTCATCCACGTGGCTATGGGGAGGAATCAGGTTTGTTACCTGCTCAAGTAGCTGTACTTTATCCAGGCTTCCCTTAATACCTAACCGGTGAAAACAGGTGGTTGCGTTAGGTGAGGCGTAGGTAACATTCCCCTCAACACTGAGGCAGATCATACCGTCAGTTACACGCGGCATCCCGTGGCGTACGCTGGTGCCCGCCCCTGACACGGGAAAATCTCCCTGAGAAATCATCTGGCACAGGCGGTTAGCCGCTTGCAGCTGGCCATCGTCAATCAGGCGCCCGCCGCTAAGCAGCCCCACGGTGGATTCACGAGTTAGCACTGCAATAGCTCGCCCACTGCGCACCACCGGAATGAATTCTTCTTTAACAGCTACCGTGCCGTTCCAAATATTGTTTTTAGCGACCCTTACCTGGCAGGAGGCCAGCGCTTCCAGGGCCAGTGCTTCACGCGCTGCCGGCATACGCAGGCCGATCACGTCGTCATGGTGCACAGTGGTGTTGTTGGAGGGACGGCACTGATCCATAGCCATCAGACGCCCATTCTTGTTACACACCCACAGCACCAGGTCAGCCATCGACATGTCAGCCACCAGCTGCCAGTCCCCCACAAGTTGATGCAGCCAGTCCAGGTCAGCTGGGGCAAACTCAACTTTGTCTCGTAGCGCTGCGGGGAGAGTCGTCATGACTCCAGCCTAGCGCGCATGGCAGGCTTATCTCATGCGTACATCAGTAAAAATAAATTATCCGGCTCCTTGCGAACAGATTTTGTCGATGTTTAACGACCCGGCTTACCAGTTAATCCGTTTTGGTAGGGCCCCGCTAGAAAATTTGCACGCTAACGCCTTGCCTGCCAGCGCCGACGACGCCGGTAAAACCTGGCAGGGCACGCTCACCAAGGCCACCGTAAGCCCCACTGTTATTCCGGCCAACGCCAGCCGTTTTATAAAAGGTGAGGTAAACCTGGCTCTGGCTCAGCGTTGGTGCACCCAACCCCGCTCTGACTCAAGCTACCAGGGCCAAATTGCCACCCAGATCAGCGGGGTGCCGCTCAAACTAAGTGGCCAGGGTACTTTAACCCCCACCGCCTCAGGTTGCGAGCTAAACGTGGATATTGACGCGACTTTGGCGATCCCGCTTTTTGGTGAACGCATCTTACGCAGCGCCCTGAAGTTCTCCGACGACGCCGTCGCCTATGAGCTTGCCTGTGCCGCTAAATACCTGGCGGGCCACAGCGCCAACTAGGCGCACCCAAACTGCCTGCCCGGCCGCAGCCCTAGCGAGGCCAGATGCCGGGCACAAGGTCCATTGCGCCGCAAGCAATAGCCCTGCCAGCTGGCGGCGCAGCATGTAAAGATATTGCACATGAGTGAACTACATCCTGAACTTGTCCCTGCCAACCTACCCGCCGCCGGGGTTTGGGCTAAGCGCCTAGGCACCCGTCACTACCTGGCCGGAAACGAAAACGGCGTAAGCGTCGAGGTTGGCGGCGAAGGCAACTTCACCCCCGGTGAACTGATGAAGATTGCCCTGCTCACCTGCCAGACTCTCTCAGCCGACCACCGTATCGCCCGCGAACTGGGGCAAGACGGTCAGCTGACCGCCGTGGCCACCGCCGTCAAAAACGATGCGGAAGAGCGCTACGAGTCCTTCGTCGTCGACATTGACGCAGCCCTAGCCGGCCTAGACGAAAACCAACTCGCCAAGCTGCGTGAACGCGTGGATGTAGCCATTGACCGTTACTGCACGGTAGGCCACACGGTAGAGCACGGCGCCCCCGTAACCACCCGCCTCAACGGCACCCCTATCGCCTAAATTAACCACTAACTGAAGGGAGCGGGGGCTTGTCCCTAGAACCTAACAAGTTTGAAACTGCACTAGATAAGGCCCTATCCATTCCGGCAGACCGGGTGGTTGTGCGCGCCGAGCGTATGCGGGCCCAACACCCCCACGCCACCACTGAGGAACTGGTGGAATTAGCTGGGCGCGCCCTAGTGCGTGACGTTTCGCTATCTAGCGGGGCAGTAGGTACCGCCGCCGCTCTGCCTTCAGTTGGCACCATTACGGCAGCGGGCCTAACCACGGCCCAAACCGCCGCATTTTTCGTGCAAGCCGCCTACTATGTGCTCACCGTAGCCCAGCTGCAGGGCATTTCCGTGGTAGACCGCGAGCGCCGTCGTACCCTGCTGCTTAGCGCTCTGTTGGGCAAGGAGGGCCAGGAAATTATTGAGGGCCAGCTGGGGATGCAGTCGCTGGTGTGGGTGGGGCAGCTGGTTAACACCCTGCCTATTTCCACGGTGCGTACGGTTAACGCCAAACTGGCTACTCGCGCCGCTAAGTATGCCGGGCGCAAGGTTTTGGGTGTGGCCGCTGGGCGCCTGGCTCCCCTGGGGATTGGCGCGGCTGTGGGCTGGTGGGGCGGGCGTTCCCTGGCCCGGCAGGTGATTGAGTCCACCCAGGTGGCGATGCAGGATCATGCTGCGGATCTAGTTTCCTCCCCCAAAGTTGCAGACCTGGACTTAGACGAAAGTAAGGTTATCGACATATGAGCTACCCCTTTTTGGAGGCTATGGGGCTAACCGCGCCTGAAGGCGTGGATGTGACCTATGAGGAGCTTTTAGCTGAGGTGCTCACCAGTGGCGCCCGTAAATCTGACCGCACCGGTACGGGCACGCTCAGTGTTTTTGGACGCCAGCTGCGCTATGACCTAAGTAAGGGTTTTCCGCGTATTACCACCAAGTTTGTGGCTATGAAGGCGGTTAAGGGTGAGCTGCTGTGGTTTTTGCGTGGCGACACTAATGTGCGTTGGTTGCAAGAGCGCGGCATCACTATTTGGGATGAGTGGGCCGACGCCGCCGGTGAGCTGGGGCCGGTTTATGGGCACCAGTGGCGTAGCTGGCAGGGTGCTGACGGGGCCACCTATGACCAGATTGCGCAGCTAGTTGCGGATTTGCGGGCTAACCCTGATTCGCGCCGGATGATTGTTTCGGCCTGGAATGTGGGGGCTTTGCAGGATATGGCCCTGGCGCCTTGTCACGCTTTCTTCCAGTGCTATGTGGCCGACGGCAAGCTGTCTTTGCAGATTTATCAGCGCAGCGCCGACCTGTTCTTAGGGGTGCCCTTCAATATTGCTTCCTATGCGCTGCTGGTGCATATGTTGGCGCAGCAAACTGGTTTGCAGCCCGGTGAGCTGGTGTGGACTGGCGGGGATTGCCACATTTATTTGAACCACTTGGAGCAGGTACGCACGCAGCTTAGCCGGGTACCGCAGGCCTATAGTTTCCCCACCTTGCATCTAAATCCGGCTGATTCGATTGATAGCTATCAGATGGATGACATTGATGCTTCTGATGGCTACCGTCACCACCCCACGATTAAGGCTCCGGTAGCGGTGTGAGCGGTGTAGTTGCTGCCTCCGGCCTATCTGGAGCTGATTCTGCGGTGGTTGGCCCTGTAACTGGCTCTGGAGCGACAGCTCCGGCAACCACGACGGCGCCGGCTTTGTCTCCGGCTTTGGGGCGCGTAGGGCTGATTTGGGCCCAGTCTGACGACGGCGTGCTTGGGGTTGACGGCGACATGGCCTGGCGGGTACCGGCTGATTTCAAGCATTTTCGGGCCGCCACCATGGGTTGCGGCGTAGTTATGGGTTCGCGCACCTGGCATTCGCTGGGTGGGGCCCTGCCTGGACGTAACTGTGTGGTGCTTACCCGCCGGGGTGTAGCTGGGCCCACCTGCGCATCCACCCTAGATGAAGCTTTGCAGTTGGCTGGCGCGGGCCTGGGCCCAGATTCGCGTGAGGGTATTTACCGTACTTTCCCAAGGGTTTGGGTGTTAGGTGGAGCCCAGGTGTATCAGCTGGCTTTAGACAGCGATCTGGCTGATGTGCTGGTGATTAGCGAGCTGGAGCTAGATGCCCGCGCCAAGCTGGGGCCGTTGCATGGGCGCCAGTTAACCCTGGCTCCCCAAGTGGATTATTCACGTTTCCGTCTAGAAGCCAGTGCCAGCGATAGCCATTGGCGTCCGCCTAGCGGCGATGCCCGCTGGCGCGTAAAAACCTGGGTGCGAGCCTAAAGCGCCCCTAAAATGCGCGCCTAAACCGCCCCCAAAAAAGTCGTGGCCAGCCGGTTTAAACCGGCTGGCCACTAGCGTTTTATTTGGCGCTTTTACTCGGCGCTTTCTTGTACTCAGCGCCTTCTTGCTCCTGACGCTTACTCAGCGCTTTCTTGCTGCTTGCGCCAGCGGATGCCAGCGTCGATGAAACCGTCAATGTCGCCGTCGAACACAGATTCAGGGTTACCCACCTCGTAGCTGGTACGCAGGTCCTTAACCATCTGGTAGGGGTTGAGCACGTAGGAGCGCATCTGGTCACCCCAGGATGCCTTAACGTCGCCAGCCAGTTCCTTCTTCTTGGCGTCTTCTTCCTGTTGCTTTAGCAGCAGCAGGCGCGACTGGAGCACGCGCATGGCGGCGGCGCGGTTTTGGATCTGGGACTTTTCGTCCTGCATGGACACCACCAGGCCGGTGGGCAAGTGGGTGATGCGCACAGCCGAGTCGGTGGTGTTAACGCTCTGACCACCCGGGCCTGAGGAGCGGAAGACATCAATGCGGATGTCGGTTTCGGGAATTTCGATGTGGTCGGTGGATTCAATCAGAGGAATAACCTCAACCGCCGCAAATGAAGTCTGGCGCCTGCCCTGGTTATCGAAGGGGCTGATACGCACCAGGCGGTGGGTGCCACCCTCAACCGAAAGCGTGCCGTAAGCGTAGGGGGCGTGTACTTCGAAGGTAACCGACTTTAGACCAGCTTCTTCAGCGTAGGAGGTGTCCAGCACTTTAACCGGGTATTCGTGGCGTTCAGCCCAACGCAAGTACATGCGTAGCAGCATCTGGGCGAAGTCTGCCGCATCCACACCGCCGGCGCCTGAACGGATAGTTACTACGGCGTCGCGCTGATCGTATTCGCCCGAAAGTAGGGTGCGGATTTCCAGATCTGCCAGGTCTTTGGAGATAGCTTCCAGGTCAGCGCCGGCCTCGTCGAGGATAGCCTCGCGCTCGTCGCCTTCTTCTTCCTCAGCTAGCTCCACCATGGCTTGTAGGTCTTCAATGCGCTCGCCCAGCTTCTCCACGCGCGCCAGTTCAGCCTGGGCGTGGGACAGGGCGCTGGTGACCACCTGGGCCGCCTCGGGGTCATCCCAAAGGTCTGGGGCGGCAGCTTTTTCGCTTAATTCGTCGATGCGTACCCGCAGTGCTTGCGGGTCGGTTACTGCTGCGATGGAAGAGTAGGTGTGTTCTAGTCGCTCAATTTCAGCTGAAAAGTCAATGGCCACTGCTCAAGTCTAACGGGTCGACAGGCAAATTGTCGGCCTAGATAGGCCGCAAGTGGCACACTTTGCTTATGCGCGTGTTGCACACTTCCGACTGGCACCTGGGCCGTTTCTTCCACGGCCATGATCTGCATGAGATCCACAGTGCTTTTTTGGATCACCTCATTGAGGTGGTTAAAGACCAAAAAATTGATTTGGTGGTGCTATCTGGGGATGTTTTTGACCGCGCGGTTGCCCCCACCCAGTCGGTAGCCCTGGCTGATGAGGCATTTAGGCGACTAACTGAGCTGACCCACGTGGTGTTAACTGCCGGCAACCACGACAGTAATATTCGTTTAGGCTTCAACGCTGAGCAGCTAAATGAGCGCCTGACTATTGCCGCCCGGATTGAAAATTGTGGGCGCGGCTATGACTTTCCTGACGCCAGTGGCCGGGTTGGTTTGCGGGTTTATCCCCTGCCTTATCTTGATCCCGACGCCGCCCGGGTCACTTTGCCGCCTCACTTGCGGCTTTTGGGTGAGCAAGTGTGGGCTGAAGGCGAGGAGCATCCACAAACTTGGCAGATGCTGGCGCGCTCCCATGAGGCAGCGGTGGGCGCCGCGCTGCGCCTGGTACAGGCGGATTTGGCGGCGCATAAGCCGAAAACACCGGTGTTGGTGATGGCCCATGCTTTTGTGGTGGGCGGCCAAGCTAGCCAGTCTGAACGCGATATTCGCGTGGGTGGGGTTGATAGCGTGCCCAGCGCGCTTTTTACCCAAGTCCCGGGCCTGGCCTATGCAGCTTTAGGGCATTTGCACCGCCCCCAGGAGATAGCTTTAGGTGACTTAGACTCTGCCCGCCCACCGGCGCGACTGGTCTATAGCGGCTCACCTGTGCCCCTGTCTTTTGGGGAGGCTGAGTTTGAAAAGTCTTCTGTTATCGCTGAGTTTGACGACGCCGGACTAGTTAGCTTGGAGCGGGTGGCTGTGCCCAGCTTCCAACCTATTGCCACTATTAGCGGCACTTTTGAGCAGCTAATGGGGCCCGATTTTGATAACTACAGTGAGCATTGGCTGCGGGTGCGCCTGGCTGGAGTGCGTCCACCGCAGGCTTTAGCTCAACTCAAGCAGCGTTTTAAGGGCTTGTGCGTATTTGAGCAAACAGATTTGCCCCAGCAAATTGACTCCCCACGCCTTAACCGCGACAACACGCTTTCCCCCTTGCAGTTAAGCCAAGGTTTTATGGATGAGATGGGTATTGAGTTAAATCCCTACCAGCTCCAGATTTTGCGTAGCAGCTATGAAAAAGTTGTTAAGGAGGCGCACTGATGCGCATTTTGCGGCTAACGATGGATGCGGTGGGGCCATTTCCAGGCCACGAAGTTATTGATTTTGAGGCTTTTAGCGACGCCGGCCGGTTCCTGCTTTCGGGCCCTACCGGGGCGGGTAAATCAACCATCATTGATGCAATTGTGTTTGCTCTTTATGGCAAGGTTTCTGGCGGTAGGGATTCTTCAGATAGCCGGATCCGTTCACGCTACGCCAGTGAGCAAGCTAAAACTGAGGTGGAGCTGATTTTTTCTACTTCCTCGGGCAACTATAAGGTGCGTCGTCAACCGGCCTATGAGCGGGTTAAGAAAAACGGTAAAGGTGTCACTAAACAAAACGCTAAAGCCTGGTTATTTAAGCTAGATGAGCAGCTACGGGAAGTAAGTGAACCACTTACTAAAACCAGCGACGTCGGCACTGAAATAACCCGCATTGTGGGCCTGAGCCGTGAGCAATTCACCCAAACCGTGGTTTTGCCGCAAGGTAAGTTCGCCCAGTTTTTACGTTCAACTTCAAAAGACCGCCAGGATCTGCTGCAAGAGCTATTTGGCACCGCGATTTTTGAAGATTTGCAGCTTGATCTAGTTGAGCGTGCCCGTAAGGTCAAAAAGAATCAGGAAGCTTTAGACGCCACCTTGCGCGCCAATTTGGGGGTGCTGGCCTCGCTGTTAGATGAGGCGCCTCAGTTAGACCCGGCGCGCTGCCTGGTCTACGAGCCGGTGCCGGAAGTTGACTGCGAGTTTAACCCGCTAGAAACCGCGTGGACCAGCCGGTTTAAGCCGCTTACGCCCTGGCTGGAGCACAACCAGCGCTGCGCCAATTTAGAGGTGAGCGCGCTTAGAGGACAGGAAGATAAATTACGCAGCGACTTTGCATACCAGCGTGATTTAGCGGCCCGCCAAGAACGCTATTTGGCGCTCACTAAAGAGCATGAGCAGCTAGTGGCCCAGGGGCCTGCACAGAGGCAGCGCCTAGCCCAGATTCAGGCCTTGCAGGCTCTATCTGACTTAAAGCCTTGGCATGAACAGCTAAAACAGGCCCAAGCCCAGCAAGCTGTAGCGCAGCGCCAGCTAAGCCAGGCTCTGGCGCTTGAGCAGCTGGAGTCAGATGAGCGCGCACAAGCTGTTTTACAGCCTTTAGATTACCGAGGTGCCCAGGCCTTAAGTGTGCAGCTAACCGCCCAGGTGGCAGCCCTAAACCCGCAGGTGGAATTGGAGGCGGGACTGGCCGGGCGGCGTCGTGATTTACAGACCAAAACCCAGGCCCACGAAAGCGCCAACGCCAAACTAGCCCAGGGACGCGAACGCGAAAACCAGCTACCCACCCAGATTGCCTCCAAGCAGGAGCTTTTGGAGCAGCTAAACGAGCAGGCCGCCACCTTGCCCACCGCCCAGCTGGCCCAGGAGCAAGCCACCCAGACCCTGAAACTAGCTAAAGCCCATGAGCAGCTAGTCAAAGATCATCAGCGGGCACGCAAACTTCAACAGCTCGTGGCGCTGGAGTTAAAGCAGGCTAGCCAGAGACATAAGCACATGTTGGAGCAGTGGCTAAGCCAGTCGGCCCTGAACTTGGCACAAAATTTGGTTGCTGGTGAGCCTTGCCCGGTCTGCGGCGCCACCGAGCACCCGGCCCCAGCCACCCAGGGCGGTGAGAACATCAGCCAGGAGCAGCTAGATCAGGCCCTTGAGGAAGTTAATGAGGTTCAAGGCGAGCTTTCGCAGGCCAGCGAACGGGTAACAAAACTGGCCGCCCAACTTGAAGCTCAGCCTTGCCAGCTAAGCCCAGCCCAGGCCCGTGAGCAGTTACAGGAAGCTAAAGCGGCTCTGACTGCTGCCCAGCAGGCTAGCGAGCAGGCAAGCAGCTGTAAGGCGCAGATTGCCAAGCTAAATGCGGAGCTTGAGGCGCTGCGGGCAGATAATCAGGCTGCCCAGGCTCGCCTGGCCGGTGACGCTAAAGAGATCCAGTTGCTGGGTGAAAAGATTGACGCCGATGCGGCTTCGCTAAGCTGTGAGGGATTTGAGAGTGTAGCCGCGAAGGTTGAGTATTTGAGTCAGTTGGCCGCCGCCCTTGAGCAGTTGGCTAACGCCGCCCAGGAGCTGGACCAATGTAAAAAGCGTGCGCAGCAGGCCGCTGACAGTTTCGCTGTGCAATGGGCCCAGGCCAGCGCTAACTTTGCTGATCACAGCGCTAAACCGGCGGCCCCTGCCCCTACAGACCCAGCCGAGACAGAGCCAACCCAAGCAGAGCCAACCCAAGACACCAGCACCACCAACGTCCAGGATGACTATGCGCAGGCCTGCCAAGATTTTGCCGGGCTAGATTTGGCCGCTTTGAAAGCTACCTCAGCCAGCTACGAAAAATCCTTATCAATTAACCAGGCGGCTTTGGCTGAGCTTGAAGGAATTGAGCTGACTCCTCCCCCGCTAGAGCAAACCCAGGGCCAGCTAGAGCAGGCTCAGGCTAAAACGCAAGCGTGCCAAACCTACGCCAGTACCTGGCAGGCGTTTGCCGGGCAGGTAAATGCGCAGCTAGCTAAGCTAAATGAGCTTTTGGCTCGCCGTAGTAAGGCCAGCGATAAGGATGGCCAACTATTGGCGTTGGCTAGCGCCGCCAATGGCGACAACCAGGCCCGCTTGACACTGTCTGCCTGGGTATTGCAGGCCCATTTCCGCCAGGTGTTAGTGTTCGCCAATGAACGCCTGGGAGTGATTGGGGCGGGCCGCTATGAGCTGATTAATGTTGATAGTGAGGAAGACACTCGCCAGCAGAAGCAGGGCTTGGGCCTGGCGGTGGTTGACCATTTAAGTGGCACTACCCGCTCTCCACGTACGCTTTCAGGCGGTGAGAGTTTCTATGTGTCTTTGGCTTTAGCCCTAGCTTTGGCTGATGTGGTGGCCACCCAAAATGGGGGCATCGAGATGAACACCCTGTTTATTGATGAGGGTTTTGGTTCCCTTGATGAGGGCACGCTGGCTGAGGTTATGGACGTGCTTAGCGCCTTGCATTCAGGCGGGCGCGTAGTGGGGATTGTTTCTCATGTCAGCGAACTAAAGCGTGCTATCCCCGCCGCTGTTGAGGTGCGTCCCCTGCTTGGCGGTGGCTCTACCCTGCGCACACGGGTTTAGGTGCGCGCCTTCGCCGCTGGTAAGTCTGGCGTGGCCTCAAGCTTGCACGCGAGTTTAGGGCCTGCGCGCGAGTTTAGGACCAGTTTTTGGCCAGTACCGCCACTTCACACACGTCGAACCAGAGCAGATCGGCGTCAGCGCTGCGCTCGAAAGCGTCCTCGTCGCCTTCGGCTGCTAGTTTTACATCCGCACTGGCTTGATCTTCATCTGCCAATACTGCGGCCACGTCATCCCAAGGCACATCCACCAGCACCTGGACAGTGCCAGGTAGGGTTTCGTCGTCGACCTCTAATTCACGCAGGTTCTCACGCTCCACGTCAGCAGCAATTACTACGCGACGGTAGCGTTTTTGCGCCTCATCTTGCTCAGAGATGGCAATTACTGAGGAGTCGGCTGCGCACAGGCAGGCCGACACTTCCAGACCTTCCTCGTCTTCGTCAGGTAGCGCCGCAGCCAGTGAGGCGGTGGCGGCGTGGGCCTGGCGGGAGGTGATGGCCGGGGCGGAAAGGTCCGCCACTGTGGCAGGTAGATATACGCGCATAACGTTTAGTTTAACGGCCTAACCGGAACTAAAGCGCTAGCGCCTCGCCAAAGCTGGCTGGTTACACGCCGCCACCGCCTAAGCCCACAGGCCGCTTAAGCCAGCTGGGTCATCACTAGTTTGGCCAGTTTGGCAATGGATTTGGCGGCCGCGCTGCGGCTTTCCACCACTGCCACCGGCTGGGCTTGCATCAGGGCCTTATCGAATAGGCGATAGTCTGCCGGCACGTAGACAATGTCTGAAGCGCTGGTGTAGCGGGCAAGTACGCTGCCGATAGCGGTGTTGGGGTCGGCCCCGGCGGTGCTTGAGCGTACTCGGTTAACTACCACCTGGCTGCGTCCACCAACTGCTTGACGGTTGGAGTTGAGCAGCTGGATTAGGCGCCTAATACCTACTGGGTCGGCCGCGCCCACAATCAAGGTCAGGTCCGCTTGTTCAAGTAGGGCGGCGGCGACGGCGTCATGGTCGGGTTCCATGGCGAAGTCTTCTACCCGTTCTTCTTCCAGCCCACCGCTTAAGTCCACCACCGTGTATTCAGCGGTGTGGCGGCAAACTTCCCAGACCTTATTCATGGAGGCTACTGGCAGTTCACGCCAGCGCCCTGAGCGTCCCAGCCCGGTTAGTACCTGCAGGTCAGCTTTAGCGCTGAGCAGGGTTTGTACCAGCCGAGTGGAGTCGAGCTCGCCGTGGGTGGCCAGGCGTGCGGCACTAGCCAGGCCAGAGGAGTCTTCAGGCAGTCCCAGCAGCTGTACCTGTGCGGGAGCGTTGATGTCGCAGTCAACCAAAATGGTGCTGCCCTGCTCGTTTAGGTAGGCAGCCAATGCCAGTGCCAAGGTGGAGCGCCCAGGCGCCCCGTGGGTGCCCCAAACTGCAATGATTTTGCCGATTTGAGGCTTGCCTGCAGCGTCAATTTCTTCGCGATGTGAGGCTGGTGCAAAAGCGCTGGTGGCCGGGCTTGAGGGGGTTCCGGCGGTGACCGGCCAGCCGAGCTTTACTTCAGGCTGCGCTGAGTGGGTGGTTGCGGCTGTGTTTAGTGGGGCCGCGTTATTTTGCGACGACGCCGCAGCCAAGGCGCCTGTAACTCCAGCCCCGCCCGCCCTAGCCGGCCCTGCGCCAGCCGGGCCTGCCCCGACCGCACCTGATCCAGCCGCGCTGGCCGCTGAGAAAGCGGCCCGTGTTGAGCGGCGGGTAGGTAGCCCCCCATTCGGGGTAAGCGCAGCCCCAGGACTAGCTGGGCCATTAACTGCGCGAGGTTGCCCATTGGGGGCATAAGCACTCGGGGCGCCCTGGCTGCCAGGCATGGCCGTGGGCATGGCGGCGCCAGGGGTGCCTTGCCCGCCAGGCATACCGAGTCCACCTGCACCCGGGACGCCCACAGCGCCAGGAACCGCGCCTGCGACTGGCCCAGCACCGGGCATCCCCGGGGCCATGACACCAGGAACGACGCCTGGCACGCCCGCAGCCGCAGGCGCGGCCATAGCGGATCTGGGCATACCGGGCAACCCCGGGGCGCCAGCCCCCGATGCTCCAACACCAGGCATAGCACCCGGCGCGCCCGCACCGGGAATACCAACACCCGGAACGCCACCAGGAGCAGTACCAGGCATGGCGCCAGGAATACCAGCCCCAGGGGCCGCGCCACCAGGAGCAGTACCAGGCATAGCACCCGGCGCGCCGGCAATTACTGGCCCACCGGCGCTGGGGGTACTGGCCCCATTTTTGCGCGCCAACAAAGCACGTAAACCTTTACGACGTGGAGGCTGAGCCCCATTGCTGCCAGCTGGGTTTTGGTAACCATTAATTTGGCCAGGCGCCAGCACCTGAGTCTGCGCCGGCATAGGGCCGCCAGGTGCCGCTGCTGAAGCCGCGAATGGAGCCGAAGTAGCCGACCAAGCAGTCCCTGCAGCCGACATTGCCGACCAGGGCCCACCGGCTCCTGAGGCTGCAGTAGGGATTGCCGCTGAGGCGGCGGAAGCATAAGGCGCCGCTGAGGCGGCCGAACCATAGGGTGCGGCAGAAGCAGCCGAGCCATAAGGCGCAGCTGAAGCCAGCGGCCCAGCTGAAGCGGCCGACATTCCAGTGCTAGCTGAGAAACCAGAACCCGCCAAATCTGAACTAGCCACGCCTCGCTGCTGCGGCGGGGCAAAAGGCGAGACTTCTATACCAGCACCTGCCGCCTGGGCAGCTGCAACAGGCTCAGAGGGCGTGGCCGGGCGCGCCGTTTGAGAGCGGCGCACACTGCGGCGCGTAACTGGTTGAACCGGCTGCGGCAGCACGCGAGCAGCTAATGCCCCCTCAGGCAATGGAGGCGAGTCAATACTGGTCTGGCCAGCTGAAACAGCCGACTTGACAGTATCTACATTAGAGTCATTGAGCTGCTGCGGCGGATCGTCCGGCTCAACCCTAGCTTCAGCCTCGCCGCTTTGCTCCTGACTAGCCGTACTGAAGTAGCTAGACGTATTGCCTTGGCTCGGGGTAACTGGGCTGGCAGCGTGGCTGGCGTGGCGGGCACGACGGCGCCCCATGCGGGTGGTTGGCTGCGCAGCGGTGATGTCTGCTGGGCTTTGTTCAGAGCTGACAGCTGGCAGCTCAGCTGGCGCCTCAGGTAAGTCGGCGCTGGGCGCCGGCGGCTCAAAGCTTGGAGCTGGCGGCAAGGGCAGCGCTAAAGCCGGATCTAACTGCCCACTAGGGGCCGGAGCCTCGGTTGGCGCCATAAGCGGCACTTGCCCCACCGCACTATCAAACGGCGGGGGTGGTAGCTGCTCTGGCGGCGCGGGCGGCGGACTGGAAGCTGAAGCCTGACTTTGGACGACGGCGTCGAACAAAGGAGAGCTAGCCCCGTCCGTCGTCGCAGCCATGGGCACATCTAAAGGATTAAAGGCTGCAGAACGCGCGCTAGGCAGCCCCAAGGCGCCGTCGTCAACTGCCGTAGGCGAAAGCCCAAAGAGCTCATCACCCAAACTGGCGGCAGCAGTGGGCTGGGGCGAAACCGTGCTGGCAGCCAAAACCCGCGAAATTTCAGCAACCACGCGCTGGGGTGAACCTGGCCAGGGAGCCACCCAAGCCCCCAAATCATGCCAGCGCACCCCGTCATTGCGGGTCAACACAATCGCGGGCACGCCATAAGAGTTCAAAGTGGCGATAACCGTGCGGTCTAGGCCGTCAAGCTGCTCATCGATAATGGCCAGCTGCCCTAGTCCCACGGCGGCGTCGGCCAAAAGCTCACTTATATCTGCACAGCGGCGCGAAACATACAGGTCACGCTCAGCGTCAATTTGTCGTAAAAGCGTGGAATCGTCATCCCACAGAGCTAGTAATACAGCTGTTCTCATTGCTCAGACCCCGTGTTCACCAGCACCAAGCCGGCACCAGAGCCGACTGCGGTGAGCACAGGCTCAACTTGTTCGGCCGGTACCAGCACGCGCACACTGGTGCTTTTATCTGCGACGATGGCGTTTTGATCGCCTCCGATTGCGTCCACTATCAGTCCTTGAGCCACGCGCCTAGCTCCATTGGTGCTAGCTGCTTTAGTTGCCGACGGCGTGGGTGCTACAGCCGCTACGTTTCTGGAAGGCAACTGCCACAGCTCCACGGTATCGCCAACCCGAATGCTATTTAAAAGCTGGCCACTGCTTTGCACCACAATTGAGCGCATATTCAATTTGCTTTGCTGGCTAGTGGCGTCGGCTGGCAATAACTCTCCTGAGTGTAATGAACGTTGCGCATATGTGTCAGCTTTAAGTTGCTTTTGTTGCACATAAGCGCTACTTGCGCTCCCAAGATTCACTGAGACTAATTTCAGGTTTTTTCCAGCTTTTAGAGCAGTTCCTGGGGCTACATCCTGACTCAAAGCCCATACCTGCTGCGTACTAGTGGCTCTATCGATTAGTACTGAACCGGCTACCATAGACACGATGACCAGCACTATTCCAATAAAAAGCCTAGGATCTCGCCAAGTTGGGCGCCTCCAGCGCCAAGCGTCAATGCTCGCACCAGCATCATTTTGATGCTGCCGCGCCCCGTATCTATTCGATTGATTTAATTCAGACATATGCGCACCCCTTGGTAACAACCCCCAGGTCGTCCAGCTATCTGCCTATCCTAAGAGAAATTCTGGGCAGCCATGAAGTTTTCACAATCTCACCTAACCAGTTTGCATCTGGGCTAACCCGTGACATTATTAGGACATGGCACCTCGATTTTTATCTATCGCCGACGTCGCCGAGCAGTTATCGATTTCCGCCCAGGCCGTCCGTTCACTTATCCGTACCGGAGAGCTACCCGCTATTCAGGTTGGCGCTCGCGGTCTATGGCGCATTGAAGTAGCTGCACTCGAAGACTACATCGACAAGCAGTATGCGCACACCCGCGAGGCCGTATCCGAAGGTGGACTAGATCTCTAAGCGCTATCGCTAGCACCCGATTTTGGGTAGCGATAGTGACCGCACGACCTAAATATTAGCCGCTTGCGGCTAAATACTGGTCACAATTTCAATTGCTGACAGGATAAGCGTGACCCGATCGGATAAGTCACGCTTATCCACACTCAGCACGTCCACATGATCCGCACCGACACGGATGATCCTGCCGGTAATATCACCCGCCACCGTATTGAACCTGGCCGGTCGCTTAGTTCGCATAATTTGACGCAAAACTGCCGCAACCGTGTAGCTAACCCGTTGCGACGGCGTCGTCTCTAACTGGCGCCCCACGCCCCGCACACTAACTACCGCCCCCATTGGCACCAGCATCTGACTGGCATCAGAGGCACGCAGTAGCAAAAATTCTTGGCGCGCTTGCAGTAGCTTGCCGCTAGCTACCCGCCCGCTGCGAGTGGTTACAGTAAGCGCACCACCCTCCACCGCACGCAGGCGATCTACCAACGCGGTTCTACCAGCTTCAGCCTCGGCTAGCTCCCAAGCCTGAGCTGCCCTGGCAGAGCGTTCATACTGCTCAAACTGGCTATCTAGATCCGCTAGCAGGCTCTCTAAGTGCATGATTCAAGATTGCCATAACCAAAGTCACATTCGCTATTGACAGTCCAGTTCCAGCAAAACATAATTAAACATCACTATTCCTCACCAAAGAAGGTGTACCGATGTCTAAGAGCCTAAAATGTTGGCTAGGTCTTCACCTAGTTGCCTGGCTCGGCACAGCGCTGAGCGTCTTGCTGCTAGCAGCCGCCGTGGCTTTGCTCAAGACCTTGTCTTTGCAGTATTTGTCGCTGTGGTCGATGGCGGATGTCAGCACTGCACTGGCCGGCCTGGCCGCCGCAGCCGGCGCCGCACTGGTGGCCTGGCACGCGCTGGGAGCCATGTGGGTGCTGGTATGTGCTTGCACTCACCGTACTTTGAATTTGCGTCACAGCGCGCCTTTGGTGCGCAAACTGGCCACCGGGGCCGCCATTATTGCCCTTAGCTGCGCCCCGGCCAGCGCTAATGACGACAATCTGGGCTGGGGCGCACACGGCCCCTCTCCTAGCGCCACCGCGAGCGCGAGCGCTTCAGCCAGGCCCAGTGCTTCAGCCAAGGCGAGCGCCCCGGCCACAGCAAGCTCCCCATCCAGGAGCCCGCACGCTAGCAGCGCGCCCACTAGCCGAGCCAGTGCCACGCCCACTAGTCACGCCAGCGCGCGAGCCAGGGCTAGCGCAAGCGCTAGTGCCTCACCCCGGCCTAGTGCACGGCCTTCAGCCAGCCCGAGCCGCTCTAGTGCTCATCCGCGCTCTGGCGGGCCTGGGTCTAAAACCCCGGCGGTTAAAAGTCCGGGAGCCAAATCTCCAAACTCGAAGGCCAGCCCCAAGAGCGGCAGCCTCAAGAGCAGCGTCCCCAAGAGCGGCAGTCTCAAGCCGGGTAGCGCGCAGCGCTCGGGCACTTGTGTGCCGGCTCCGGATGCTAAACCCGCCCCGGTTATTCGCCAGCACCTGGTTTTAGCTGGAGAGAGCCTATGGTCTATTTCCCTCCAGTGGTTGCAGCAAAATGGGGTACCCTCCCCCACCAACGGGCAGGTAGCTCAGCTGTCTAAACAGATTTTTGCGGCCAATGCGGCGCTTATCGGGGCTAATCCAGATTTGATTCGCCCCGGCCTCGCACTGACGATTCCCACTAAGGGGTAGCCATGAGCACGCTTTATGCCTCAAGTTATGCCCCTAGCGCGCGCCAGCAAGCCCCCCAAAGGCGCCAAACTGCAGCAGCCTCCAGCCGCAGCCCGCAGCGCCAGGCAAGCAAGTCGCAGCGCCAGGCAAGCGGCGCCGTCGGCCCTGGTTCTCCCAGCTCACAGCAAAGCCGCCAGCCCCAAAATCACCAGTCCCAAACTCGGCGACAAAGCCAGCCTCAAAGCCAACAACTGCCCGATCCGGGACGCTGGGCGGGGACGGTAGCCGTTTACGCCTGGGAAATCATGCACGGGATGCGCCAGCCGCAGCATTTAGCTCGCTGGCTCACCCCGGAGCTGTACGACGCCCTCAGCCGCCGAGCACAAGTAGCCGCACGCTGCCAGGCCGGTAAGCCAGCCCGGATCCCCTACCTATATGCGGTGCGGGCCCAGGCCAGTGCCAGCGGCTGGGAAGTTAGCGTGTTGCTCTCCCACGATGGGCGCATCCACGCCTGTGCCTGCCAGATCCAGTTGCGCCACGGGCACTGGGTAATGACCTACCTGCACATGGGCTAATGGATCCTTAGGCGCTTTGCGGCTTCAGCGGCCTGCTCAGCTACCCCAGGGCCCTGCTCAGCTACCCCAGGGCCCTGCTCAGCTACCCCAGGGCCCTGCTCAGCTGCCCCAGCCAGGGCCCTGATCAGCGGCGACGGCGCTTCTTGTTGGAGCGACGACGACGCTCAGCGCGGTTACCCTGGTTGTCGCCGCCTTGAGTGTCGGCGTCGGAGTAGGTCACCCCGGTAGACAGGGCCTTACGGCCGGTGTCACCCATGATCGAGGCCTGCTCACGGGCCTGAGCGGCTTCGCGGGCGGCCTGCTTGGCCTGAGCTTCAAAGCGGGCGCAATAAGCGAAAATCTGCTCGATCGTGTCTTCGCGAATGGCTTCCATCATGGCCTTGAACATGTGGGCACCCTCGTTGGCGTATTCAACCAACGGGTCGCGCTGGGCCATGGCCCGCAGTCCAATACCTTCCTTGAGGTAGTCCATTTCGTACAGGTGCTCGCGCCAGTGCTGGTCCACCACGGCCAGCAGCAGGCGACGCTCCAGGGTGCGCATGGGTTCTTCACCCAGCTGCGCCACAGCTAGATCGTTAGCGGACAGGTTAGCTTCGGCGTCCTCATAGGCCACCGCAATGTCCTCAGTGAGCTCTTCAGTTAGGCGCTCGCTGGTCAGGGCGTCCAGGCCGCCTACGCCGTCGACCACCTCATCCACGGTCAAGCCCATCGGGTAGACAGTGGACAGGTCCTTCCACAGCTGATCCAGGTCCCACTGGTCGCTGCGGCCCTCGGCAGTGCGCTGCGCCACCACATTGGCAATTACGCGCTCACGGAAGGCCTTGATGTGGGGCTCTAGATCCTCACCCTGCAGCACCATGCGGCGCTCATCGTAAACCTTTTGACGCTGCTCGGTGAGCACGTCGTCGTACTTAAGCACGTTTTTACGGATCTCGAAGTTACGCGCCTCTAGCTGACGCTGGTAGGAGGCGATGTTTCGGGTGATCATCTTGGATTCGAGCGGCACGTCGTCGGGGTAACGGTCCGAGGCGATAA
>ERZ772799.195-NODE-195-length-25032-cov-3.546303_pt1 | contig 25032 bp, 25 predicted proteins | sample MGYA00511345_ERZ772799 | MGnify/ENA primary metagenome ERZ772799 (study PRJEB29015, sample SAMEA2738037) | human oral metagenome | biome: human oral; feature: human-associated habitat; material: saliva | place: China | collected 2238 ... | reverse complement strand
GGCATATTGCAAGATGAAGTTAGCCACAATGATAAATAATTTCCGGAGTCAAATAATTAAACATTCTTTTAAGATATTTGTTTATCCAAAGTTCTATTCTTGCCATATCAGCTGAGGTGGTATTTTTACAACCTTTTTAGGTAAATGTCTGCGAATTAGGCAATTGTGATTTTCGTTGCTTCCTCTTTCTTGCGAACAATATGGATGTGCATAATAAATATTATCTTTGGAGATCACATCGAATAATCTAGCAAACTCAGTTCCATTATCTGCTGTTAATGACTTTATTTCATGGGTTTCAACTTAATTATATCGCTTAAAGATGCTTTTTTGTTATCTAATTCCTTTTAGGTGGCTAATTTCATTTTAGAACTTACCAATTTATTTTACAACTCGCCCTGAGGGTATTTATCGGAATTTTTCTTTGAGTTGCGGATAAAAAGTGTTATAATACTACAATAGCCGAACTATACGAATTTTGAGGATGAACTATGAAAGATATTATCTGTGATAAAGATTTATTTGACAGTATACCGTTGCCGATGTGTGCAGTGGATTCCAACGGTAAAATAATTGGATTCAACTCACATATAGGAGAGGTTTTTCTGTACGATGATATTATCGGCAGTGACTTTTTTGCAATAACGGGACTGAAAATTGAGGATGTAATAAATGCAGGAAAAAATAATACAAATTTAACTATTGAAAGAAGCGATAAAACTTTTAGGGTTTTTACCGGAAGAAATGATTTTCCCCACCGAAACAAAGCTCTGATATTAGATGCTTCAACAGAAGCTATGGGTATCGATAGTTCTGTGAGTGAAACGGATGAACGGGCGAAAACTGCTGAAAAACCTCTCATAGTATTCTTTTATGATATAACAAGATACGAAACCCTGAAGACAACATACGAAGGTGAAAAAACCTGCGTTTCTTTAATTCGTATAGACAACTACGATGAATTGATTGCAGGCACACTCCCGGATATGAGAATGGAGGTTTCGTCCAGAATAGATAAAACAATAAGGAAGTGGGCATCAGATTGTGAGGCATCCATTGTAAAGCATGAAGAAGACGAGTATGCAATGTATTTTCAGAAGACCTTTCTGACAAAGATGATTGACGGCAAGTTTTCTATTCTCGATGAGGTGAGACAAATTGAAACAGAAGTGGATTTTCCTATGAGCCTTTCCATAGGTGTTGGTGTCGCCGAGGATAACATGTTTGATACGGAGGAGTCTGCAAGGGCTGCCTTAGACCTTGCCCTGGGGCGAGGAGGAGATCAGGCGGTTGTTAAGAAACATCATCAGATTGATTATTACGGAGGAAAACTTCAGACCGTTGAAAAAACTAATAAAGGAAAATCCAGAGTAATTGCCCATATTCTAAAGCAACTAATCGCAGAAGCAGGAAGAATTTTAATAATGGGTCATACAAATCCGGATATGGACTGCTTCGGTGCCGCTTTGGGAATGTTTAGAGTTTGCAAGATGCAGGGGAGAGATGCATGTATCATTGTGGACGAAGTAAACGATCCTTTAAGGGTGATATATAAACAGGCAAAGGAAAGTGAAAATTATAGTTTACTTTCAGGAGAACGGGCATTGGAGCTTGCAAATGAGGAAACCCTTTTAATCGTAGTGGATACCCATAGACCGAGTTATGTATCCTGCCCGGAACTGCTGGGGAAAGTTGGGAAAATTGCGATAATTGATCACCACAGGAGAGCCACTGATTTTATCAAGGATGCCGATTTGTCATATATTGAATCCTATGCTTCATCAGCCTGCGAGCTGGTATCAGAAATTCTTCAGTATGCAGGAAAGAAGAGAGCTTTAGAAAAACTTGAGGCAGAGGCACTGCTGGGTGGTATTACTTTAGATACCAACAGATTTGCAGTAAAGACGGGCGTAAGAACTTTTGAGGCTGCAGCTTGGTTGAGGAGATCAGGTGCAGATACCACGGAAGTAAAAAGATTTTTCCAAACTGACATGGAAATGTTCAGAGTTAGGGCAAAAAGTATAGCTTCAGCAGAACTTCACAATAATGGGGTAGCAACTTCTTTGTGCGAGGGATACAATAGAGATGCACAGATAATAAATTCACAGGTTGCAGATGAGCTTTTGAATATAAAAGGTGTTAAGGCATCCTTTGTCGCAGGAAAGAATGATTCCGGAAAAACCGTTGTAAGCGCAAGGTCATTGGGCGAGCTTAATGTTCAGGTTATTATGGAAAAGCTGGGAGGCGGAGGTCATTTAACTACGGCAGGTGCCCAGGTGGAAGAAAGTCCCGAGGATGTTCTGGAAGTTATTAAGAATATAATCGGAAGTGAAGAGAGGTAGAAGAGATGGTTGTAATTTTAAAAAGAGATATTAAGGGAACGGGCAAAGCCGGAGATATTGTGAAAGTAAGTGATGGCTATGCCAGAAATATGCTGATTCCAAAGGGCTGGGCTATCGAAGCTACTAAAGGAAATATCAATACTTTGGAGAAGGTGAAGGCAAAGCAGGCGGAAGAAGAAGCCGCAAGAAAGGCTTCTGCCCAAGAACTTGCAAAGAAAATAGAAGAAATAGAAGTTTGTATTGAGACTAAAGCAGGAGAGGGAGGCAGGCTGTTCGGCTCAATTACATCAAAGGATGTTTGTGAGGCCCTGAAAACTCAGCACAATATTGCCATAGATAAAAAGAAACTGCAGATGAGCCAGCCGATCAAGGCTCTTGGAACATTTAGTGTAAAAATAAAATTATACCAGGATGTTTCGGCAGAACTTGCAGTTAAGGTGACAGAATAATGGCAGAGAAAATTCCTCCACATAATTTAGACGCAGAGAGATCGGTTTTAGGCTCCGGACTTTTGAGTAAAGAAGCCTTGTCCGATGTCATGGAGATTCTGAAACCGGATGATTTTTACGATGGCGCAAACAAGGAAATTTACATGGCAATGATTGATATGTTCAGGGAGAATAAATCTGTGGACATAGTTACCGTGTGTGAAGAATTGAAGCGTAGAAATGTACTGGAGATGGTAGGAGGTAGATCCTATGTAGGCACATTGTCAGGGGAAGTTCCGGTGACAACTAATGCTTCGGAATATGCCAAGATTGTTGCAGAAAAATCATCTATAAGAAAGTTGATTCATACCTCAGAATTGATTCGTGAGAAGAGCTTTGACGAAAATGAAGAAGCAAAAGAGATTATCAACTTTGCGGAAAAGGAAATTCTCAGCGTGGCACAGGAACGGCAGCGAGGAGATTACTCAAAGCTTCAGGATGTATTGGTAACAGACATTGAACTTATCAATGAAGCTGCGAGAAATCAGGACAAGATTATAGGAGTTCCCACAGGATTTAAACCCTTCGACAGTATGACCTCAGGACTTCAGAAATCAGAGCTTGTAATCGTTGCGGCGAGACCGGCTATGGGAAAAACGGCATTTGCACTTAATATTGCACTTAATGCCGCAGTTAAACACGATGCATCCGTCCTGATATTCAGTTTGGAAATGGGGAAAGAACAGCTTGGAAATCGTCTTCTTTCCATGGAATCTCGGGTTGAAATGGAAAATATCAAGAAGGGAACCTTGGACAATAATGACTGGGACAGAATTTTTCTGGCAGTGGATAATCTGGCAAAAGCCAATGTATATATAGATGACACACCGGATTTGAGTGTATTTGAAATAAAAAATAAATGTAGAAGATTAAAGGCAGAAAAAGGTCTCGATCTTGTGGTTGTGGACTATCTGCAGCTTATGAAATCTGAGGGAAGAGCAGAAAACAGGCAACAGGAAATAAGCACATTATCCAGATATTTAAAGCTTTTGGCAAGGGAAATGGATTGTCCGGTTATCGTGCTTTCACAGCTTTCTCGTGCTCCGGATCAAAGACCAAACCACACTCCCGTGCTTTCTGATCTCCGTGAGTCCGGTTCTATTGAGCAGGACGCAGACATTGTACTTTTTTTGTATAGAGATGATTACTATGCGAAAGAGGAATCGGAAAAACCGGGAATATGTGATGTTATAATAGCAAAGAACAGAAGTGGTCCTACCGGCAATATAGAACTGGCGTGGGTAGGAAAGTATACGAAATTTAGTGATATAGCGAATGGATTTTAAGAAGAAAAAGGTTAGGGATTTATATCTTTACGATACGCCTGTTGAAAATATCTTTATAAATGAATACTTACCCCAAGCAAAGGGGGATTATGTCAAGGTGTACATGTATGGCTATATGCACGCCCATTTTGACATAAAATTAGATGAAGAAGCTATATCAAAACAGCTGGGGTTGTCGAGAGCAAAGGTTTCTGAAGCCTGGAGCTATTGGGAAGAAATAGGAGCTGTCAAGCGTCATTATGTCCAAGGTGATAAGGTAGAGCCTGTAATTGAATTTTTGAGTATTAAAGATCTGATGTATGCAACTTTGGAGGAGGAAGCCCGGGAGGATAAAATTTCAGAAAAGGATTTTAACGACAATAATCTTAAGGAAATATTCCGGCAGATAGAAAAGTTGATGGAAAGACAGCTGAGCTCGACAGAAATTTTGAATTTCAATGAAATGCTCACAGAGGAACATATTGCAGCTGAACTTATTTTCTATGGTATTGAGTACTGCAAAGGCAAAGGGAAGGACAGTCTGAAATATATTCAGACTGTTATAAGAAACTGGGCAATTAAAGGCTTTTCAAAGGTTTCCGAGGTTAAAGAATATATGGAAGAAAATGACAGAAGACATCTTCAATACCGCAGAATATTGCAGGCCTTCGGTTTTACCAGAAATGCCACTGAACAGGAGAAACAGATGATGGACAGGTGGCTTGATATAATGGGCTATACCATGGATACCATCGTGGAAGCGGTTGGAAAAACTGCGGGAATTTCCACTCCGAATTTTAATTATGTAAATAAAGTTTTGGAAAACTGGAAGAAAGACTCAGAAAAGAAAGGCATAAAGGATGTAAACAGTCGTGTGACAGTCACAGAAGCTCAGCTAAATGATTATTACAGGTATATTTTAGAAAAGGACAAGGCTGAAGCAGAGAAACGCACTAAAGAGATTTATGCCAAAATTCCTAGAGTGAAGGAAATAGATAATAAGCTCAACGATATAAGAAGAAAACTGGTTCAGAATATGTTGGAGGGAAAAGATTATAACTCTAAAGATGCAAACGAAGAGAAAACAGATTTAGAAGTCGAAAGAGCCGGACTTCTTACGGATATGGATTATGAAATGGATTATACCGATGTCAGGTATTTGTGTGAAATTTGCAGAGATACAGGGCAGACAGATTTAGGTGAGGTGTGTACCTGCAGGGTAGAGCGCATGAAAGAGGCAGAGGATTGGATAAAACAGAAGGATATTTAAAATGAACGATCGCAGAGCAGAGCGCAGAAAAAAAAAGAAAATCAGAATCAATATAGGGAGAATGATTGTTGTAGCTGTGGTGATAGTGCTTATCGGCGTTACATCTTTTAGTGTGAAGAGGATTGTAGCCTTGAAGATTGAGCAAAACCAATTAAAGCGTGAGCAGGCATCTCTGAAGGCAAAGAAAGAGAAACTTAAGTACGAGCTGAAACATATAGACAGTGAGAGTTATATAGAGGAACAGGCAAGAAAACAGCTAAATATGATTAAACCCGGTGAAATCATTTATATGATAGAAAAAGATAAATCCAAGAATAAAAAGAATGAGTAGTTATGCAGAAAATCAACGAAGTTATAGTGGTTGAAGGACGAGATGATACGGCAGCGATAAATAGGGCGGTAGAAGCTAAAACCATTGAAACCCACGGATTTGGAATGAACAGCTCCATGTGGAAGGAAATCGACAGAGCATATAAGGGTCCGGGAATAATAGTATTCACCGATCCTGACAGGGCAGGCGAAAATATAAGAAAAGAAATAAAAAAAAGGTATCCGGACTGCAGGGAGGCGTTTTTGCCACAGGATAAAGCTCTGAAAAAAGGAGATTTAGGTGTTGAAAATGCAGAGCCTGACGCCATTATAGAAGCCTTAAAAAAGGCAAGAACCACAAAACATACTGAAACTTTGGAATTCACTGTAGAGGACTTGCGTATGGCAGGTCTTGTGAACAGCAGTTTTAGCAGGAGAAGAAGAGAGCTCTTTTCTGAGAAACTGGGCATCGGATATGGTAACGGCAAAAACCTGTTAAAAAAATTAAACGGATACGGTATAACAAGAGAGGAGTTTAATGGAGCTATACAATCCCTCAGTGATACGGGGAATAAAGAATAAATACGGATTTAAGTTTTCCAGAAGTTTAGGACAAAATTTCTTGACGAATAAGGAAGTGATTGATGGAATTGTGGAAGGCGCAGATATAACTAAAGAAGATTTGGTTATAGAAATAGGCCCCGGAATAGGAGTTTTAACCGCTGCAGCAGCAGAGAAGGCAGGTAAAGTCATAGCCATTGAAATCGATACAAACCTTGTGACAATTTTGGGAGATACCCTGGCTGAATTTGATAATGTCAAGGTTATAAACGAAAATGTCTTGAAACTGAACCTTGCAAAAATCATAGAAGAGGAGGCAGGAGATTATAAAGCTGTCAAGGTTATAGGGAATCTGCCCTACTATATAACCACAGCGATCATAATGAAGCTTCTGGAGGAAAAACTTCCGGTTGAGAGCATCACGATCATGATGCAGAAGGAAGTTGCAGACAGGATTAAGTCCTCGCCGGGAAGTAGAATATATGGAGCAATTTCTGTTGCCGTACAATATTATTGCAGGGTCAATATAGTTGAAGATGTTCCGAAGGAATATTTTATGCCTATGCCAAAGGTGGATTCTGCTGTACTCAGATTAGATGTGAGAAAAGAAGCACCTGTTAACCTTTTAGATGAAAAAATGTTTTTTAGATGTATAAAGGCAGGTTTCAGTCAAAGGAGGAAAACACTTTTGAATTCTCTTACAGGTACAGGGTTTGGAAAAGGGGTTATTTCAAAGTGCCTTGTAAATGCAGGAATTGATGGAAAGAGGCGTGCAGAAACCTTGTCGCTTTCAGACTTTGCGGCAGTGGCAAACGAACTGGTTAAAGAGGGGAAAAAGTAAATGCATAGAATTAGAGATTTTTATAATAAATATTTTAATAACACGATTATCAATTATTTGTTGTGGGCATTTTTTCTGAACCTGTTTATTGAGACTTGGGCCAGACAGAAAATGCCGCTATATGGCGGGCTTTATTTTATGGTAAAAGAACCTTTGGTTTTTTTCTATAATGTGCTTGTGATTCTGTCAACAATTTGCATTGGACTTTTATTCAAAAGAAGATTTTTTGTAACTCTTCTGATTTCAAGCGTGTGGATTACTATCGGTATTGTGAACGGAATAATTTTGATGCAGAGGATGACTCCGTTTACCATGAAAGATATGGATTCTTTTGATGATGCACTTACAATTATGACCAATTATATGTCCATAAAGCAAATTATCTTATTATTTTGCGGAATAGCCCTTGTGGTTGCACTTTTTATATTTCTGTTTATAAAAGGACCGAAAGTAAAGGATAAAATTTCTATAAAGAAAAATATAGTTGTTATTATCCTGATAATTGCAGCGACTTTCGGAAGCACCTACGGGCTGATTAGAATCAATGTTCTGGAAACTTTCTTCGGAAATCTTGCTTATGCCTATGAGGATTATGGAGTTCCGTATTGTTTTATAAATACATGGCTTAATCAAGGTATACACAAACCGCATGGATATTCCAAGGATAAGATTAAAAACATAATCCAAAAGAGCGGTATTGATAAGAGCGGAAAAGTCACTTTGGTGAGGGGTGATGGTACGAAGAAGCAACCGAATATTCTTTTCTTACAGTTGGAGTCTTTCGTGGATCCTACCCTGTTTAAAGATATAAGGGTTTCCAAAGACCCGATACCTTATTACAGGAGCCTTATGAAAAAATATTCCTCAGGAAGTCTGACTGTTCCTGCATGTGGCGCAGGAACTGCAAATACTGAGTTTGAAGTTATGACAGGTCTTTCCGTCAAGTTTTTTGGACCGGGAGAATATCCTTTTAAATCGGTTTTGAAAGAAAGAACTGCAGAAAGTATTGCAAGGGATTTGAAGAATATCGGTTATTCTACCCATGCAGTGCATAATCATAGAGGCGTTTTTTACAGCCGAAATGAAGTATTTGATAATATAGGATACGATACATTCACATCTCTTGAATATATGAGTGATGTGGAAAAAACTCCTAAGAACTGGGCAAAGGACAATATTTTACCGTCACAGATTCTGGGAGCACTTAAATCCACCAAGGGAAGAGATTATGTATACACAATTTCCGTTCAGGGTCACGGAAAATATCCGTCAGAGTCTTTAATTGCCCATCCTAAGATAAGAGTAACCAAGGCTGCAAATGAAGAGACGAAAAATAAATATGAATACTATGTCAATCAGGTATACGAAATGGACTTATTTGTGAAAGACCTTATAAATAAGTTAAATAAATTCGGAGAGCCGACAGTACTTGTCATGTACGGTGACCATATTCCCGCCTTGGAGATGGCAGAAAGTTCATATAAGGCAAAGGATTTATATCAGACGCAGTATGTGATTTGGGATAATATCGGGATGAAGAAAAAGGATGGAGACATAACGGCATACGAACTGACGGCAGAGGTTTTAAACCGTCTGAATATCCATGCGGGAACGACATTCAGGTATCACCAAAATGTGAATCATAGTTCATCAAATTACCTTCCTGATTTAAAACTTCTGGGATATGACATGCTGTACGGAAAAGATTATATCTATGGTGGTTCCAATCCTTTCAGGAAAAGTGGAATGAAAATGGGTGTGAAGAAAATCAAAATTGACAAGGTGGTCAATGTGGGAGGTAAGTATTACATAAAAGGGGAGAATTTTACTGAATACAGTAAGGTGACTTTAAATGGAAAAGCTTTGAAGACCGTATATTTAGGACCCACCCTGCTGGGCCTTTCAGAAAGTGTTGAACTGAACGATGCAGCAAAGATGAAAGTTAGCCAGATTGACAGGAGCAGCAATACGATTATAAGCACCACGGAATAACCTTAATAACAGAATTAATTTCTGTTCTATGGAATAATTTTAATCTCCGATTGACTTGTTTCAGGGGTTATTGAGTATATTTGGAAGTCTGCCGGCTGCAAGTAGGAGAGCGATATTTGCAAGGGGAGGTAAGCATGCGTACCTTAGAAACTGAAAATTTGTTATTGAAAATGTACAGTAGAGATGATGCAGAGGATTTGTATAAATATGCCAAGAATCCTAATGTCGGACCTGTTGCAGGATGGAAGCCTCATGAAAACACAGAGGAATCTTTGGAAATAATTGAGAAAATGTTTATTCCTACAGAGGCTTGGGCGATAAGAGAAAAAGGCAATGACAGGGTCATCGGAACCATAGCACTTGAGAATGATCGCCATAGAGATGAAAACTCTAAAGAAATAGGATATTCTCTTGCTGAAGATAAATGGGGCAAGGGTTACATGACTGAGGCATGCAGGGAGGTTTTGAGATTTGCCTTTGAGGAGCTGGGACTGAATCTTGTAGCAATTTGTACAGGTCCGGATAACCTTCGTTCTCAAGGAGTGATAAAAAAATGCGGTTTTACTTACGAGGGAAGGATTCGTAAATCATATGGAACTTATACCGGAGTTTGCAGAGATTCACTATGCTATTCAATGCTGAGAGAAGAATATAAGAAACTGAAGTAATTATATCTTTTAGCCGATAAAAAATTAAAAATGATCTCTAAAAAGGGTTATCGATAGAAAACAAAAAAAGTTTGAAAAAATTGCGTCAATCATTTAAGATATAAGTATATTATAGTTCTGACAATAAAATATCCCATATGCTTGTAGCTTGCGATGTATGGTTTAAGGAAGTATTTAATTTGAGTTAAAAAGGGGGAGTCTGACATGATGAGAAAAAGAACATCCGGTAAAATTTTCACTTTAATGTTGATAGTGGCTGTTTTTGCAGTGTTATTGGCAGGTTGTGGAGAAAAAGAAGCAAAATTCGGCGAAAGGGTGAAGGATTATAAAGGCTTTAAAACCTTGAAGGAAGAAAAGATTATAGTAAAGAATAATCTTACTCTGCAAGCCTTTGTGCCTAATGGAAGTATTAGTAAATCAACGCTGGGTGGCATTACGGCAACGCATAACGGCGTTACACTTTCTCTGAAGATGCTGGACGCAAATCTCGTTAAGACGACAGGCGGTCCAAAGCAATACCTGAAAAGATTGGGAGTGACTACAGTAGTTACAAGTACTGCTGCAGAAGAAAAGCGCAATGATATTATCGAAAGATCTGATGTGACCTATGCCTCAAAATATACGATTACGAGAAGTCTTGGAAGATATACCGGTACAAGCAAAACAGAATTCATTAAGACAATTGAATTTGAGGGAAAAACCTATTATGCATATGGATATATAACCATTTACGAAACTTCGGTAAACAGCGATACCGAAGAGTTACTGAAAGAAATGAAAAAATATTATGGTGTGGACATATACCATGATAAAGAAAAGCTAAAAGAGAGGACAGAGTATTTTACAAAGAATCCGCCGAAGTATAAAAAGATTTTTGTAAATAAATATCTTGTCCAGATTCCTGTAGATTGGACCCAGGATTACAGGGTGTCAAATGCACAAGTAAAAACCTATGGTCCTAACGGGAAAGCAACGTATATAAATAATCTGTTCATTGCAAACCAATATATTTCTTCAAGTATTGACAATTTGCCTAGTGGCGAACTTGAAAAAAGGATGAAGCTGCACATGGAAAAATTATTTGCAGATTTGAAAATAACTATGAAAGCGACAAGACCTTCTATACACGGAACAAAAGCATTTACCGTAGTGATGAAGAAGGGTGGAATAGAGTATAAAGGATACTTTATAGCAGAGAAGAATTATGTGTTGTTTATCTATGCTGCCGGCAGAGGGAAGGTTAGCAGTGACTTGAATGAGATAGTCAAAAATGCCTTTGATAATTTAGAATACACTAGGCAGAGAGATAATAAAACCAATGTTTAAAATATGAGAAAAGTTAACATGATATATAGTTAATATGTAGTGATAAAAGCCTGCAAATAAAAAGTCAAGGCTAAACTAATGAACATTGAAAATTTTATACAGGTTGAAAAAGAAGGCACCAAAATAAGACCATCACAACCAGTGCCAGTCTAAAGAAGGATATTAACTTTGACTAATTAGACTCTGGCAGAGTGGCAAGATACTCTTTCACTCGACCATAATAAATCCTAAGAAACTTGTTTGCGCCAGCGGTCATATAGACATAATAAGGCTTGCCTTGTGCACGTTTCTTATCTAAGAATTGATAGACAGGATCGTCTTGTGGCATGGTTTTAATAAGTACATCCATTACCTGAAAAAGAGTTTTTCTTAAATTAGAGGAACCTCTTTTAGAAGTGGGAACACTACGCTGTTCATATGTGCCGGATTCATTTACACCGGGGTCTACACCTGCAAATGCTGTGATGGCTCCTTTGTGCGTAAATCTGCTCACATCACCAATTTCAGCCATAAGTTGAGGACCTAAAGACGGACCAACACCTTTCATATTCATAACGATTGAATATTCCGGGAGCTTTGAAGCTGTTTCGTTCATTAGGGCACGCAACTCTTCGACAGTTGCTGATGCATTATTAAGCTGCTCTACAGCTTGTTTGATTATTAGCTTGGTTATTTCATCTTTAGGAAGTACGGGAACAAGTTCCTTTGCTTTTCCGTAGATTTCTTCAGCTTTTGACTGACTGAAGTTGTACTTCTTGCGTTTACACCATTTTTGATAATGGCAGGTAAATGCATAGAGAGACATTTTACGAACACAATCTACATGCCAGTAGGTTGCTGCAAAATCAACCCATTTCTGACTCCCGTCACTTCGGGCGGGACTATCGAAGTATGCATTCAAACCAGGATAAGTCTGATCAAGGATGCCGATAAGGTTGTTTTTCATAGCTGTTTTGTGTTTCATGTAAAAACCAAACTGACGATTCATAGTTTTAAGTTGAATTCTTAATTCATCCATAACACTATACTGTTTTAGGTTTTGCCATTTGTCAAGTGCATAGCGAGCAATCTTAACAGAATCAGCTTTGTCTGACTTGACTTTACGAAGAGAATCATTGTCAAAGTCTTTAATAAGTTTGGGATTAATAGCACTAACAAAGAGATTTGCTGCTGAAAGCTCATGCGCAAGAGCTTCGTAATAGCGTCCTGTATGTTCCATAACAATGCGGGATTCACCATCAACAGAATGGATAAGTTCAATTAGTGAATTAATGTCACTAGATGTGTGTTTGATTTCAAAAGGTGATACTACAATCTCGCCAAAAGGTCTCATGATTGCGACCATACTTTTACCTTTAGAAACATCAATACCTACTGCGTTCATAATTTGTCACTCCTTAAAAAATATTGCAATGGATAAGCACCAGTTTTACTCATTGCCTATTCTATCTACTGTGGTGTGACACGAACGTGCCAAGGCAGTTCAACCTGCATAAAACGAACGCTGCAAATGAGGAGCTGGTTATCAGTCTTTTTTGCGGACACTAAGTCCAAGAAAGGAAGCCGACATACCGATTGCTCCACCATTATACAGCTAAGCAACAAGATGGATAATTCCTTACTAGTTGTAAGGGATATTAACCATAAATATATTGTAGTAGAAAGGAGAAAGAAATGGGATATGATTATGGCACAGCAACTACAGCGGAAGAAAGTTTACTTGCAGGTTTTTTTGCCGGGATGTTCTCAGTTTTTTGGATATGTGTACTTTTAGCGATTGCGGTGGTTGGTATAATTGGACTTTGGAAAGTCTTTGAAAAAGCGGGAGAAGAGGGATGGAAAGTATTGATTCCTTTCTATAATATGTATATTCTTTTTAAGATAACCTGGGGGAATGGCTGGCTCTTCCTTTTACTTTTAATACCGGTTGTCCATGTGGTTATACCGATTATTACGCTTTATAAATTAGCAAAGAGTTTTGGCAAGGGCGTTGGATTTTTCTTTGGATTATGGTTCTTGTATCCGGTATTCATTATGATTTTGGGATTTGGTCCGGATCAGTATCGTGGTGGAGTACAGCAGAATGTAAATATTACATATAACAACGATTCCTCTTGGGATAATGTATATTCATCGAATAACGATTTTGCACCGCAGAATAATTCTCCTGTGAATACGCCTGTTAATTCAGGAAATGAAACCTTTATGCAAGGTCAAGGAGAACCGACAAGAAACAATGCTGCACAAAGCTGGGGAACACCTACAAATAGCAATACTACACAGAATCAGGGAACTCCGATGAACAATAGTGGTGCATCAAACTGGGAAGCTCCTTCAAATAACAATGTTGCACAGAATCAGGGAGCTCCGATGAACAATAGTGGTGCATCAAACCGGGAAGCTCCTGCAAATAATAATGCTGCACCGAGTCAAAGCAATCCGGCAGGAAATAATATTTCAAATGCCCCAAATGCCCCAAATGCTCCAAATAGTTCCAATGATACAAAAAATATCAATAACATCAATAATGATCCACACTTTGGCGGTTGGGAATAATAAAAAATTACAAAACGATTATAAATTCTAAGTAATTACAGAATCGAAAGCTGCAGACTACCTATCATGGATAGTCTACAGCTTTTTTTGTTTTGTTATATCATTTGCTTATCTTATGCTATTTGATTATTGCAATTCCTTCAATCTCAATGAGGCTCCCCATAGGAAGTTTACTGACCTCAAAGGCTGAACGAGAGGGAAATACTCCGGAAGGGAAATAAGTTCCGTATATTTCGTTTACAGTGGCAAAGTCATCAAGATTTGCAAGGAAACAGGTGGTTTTTATCAGGTTATCCAGGCTAGTTCCCGCTTCTTCCAAAACAGCCGATAGATTTGCAAATACCTGCTTGGTTTGTTCCTCAATTCCACTTGATACGATTTTTCCGGTAGATGGATCCAGAGGAATCTGACCACTGGTGAATACCAGATTTCCCACCGTATTTGCCTGTGCGTATGGTCCGATTGCTGCCGGAGCCTTGTCTGTTGCGATTATTCTTCTCATTTTCTTTCCTTGTCCTCGTATTATTAAATTATCGTGTTGTAATGTGTTAACTTGCATCAGGTCACATAATGCTATACTGTTTGAGATGCTGTGGGTTAAAGAGTATCGAAATTTCTTTTGCAAGGCGAGTGAGTGTTATTATTCATCGGTTAGATCCGATAATTGTTTTTTTACACTTTCAAAAGAGGTCGATCCCTCCGACTTTTTTGCCTTTATGCAGTTCACAATATCGATTGCCGCATATATGTCCTCGTCAAAGGCATTTGAGAAAGACTTGAACTCATCCATTGTCAACTCATCCAAAGCAACCCCTTTATTTATCGCATAAAGAACCATATTTCCTATGATTTCATGACAATCTCTGAAGGGAATCCCTTTCGCCACGAGGTAATCAGCCGCATCTGTGGCATTCATATATCCGAATTTGGCAGCAGAAGCCATTTTGTCTTTCTTTACTGTCATGGTGGCTATCATTTCAGTGAATATTCCAATCGATGCCTTCAGAGTATCAACAGCATCAAACAGAGGTTCTTTGTCCTCCTGCAGATCTTTATTGTATGCCAGCGGCAACCCTTTACATATGGTGAGAAGTGCCATCAGATCTCCATATATTCTGCCGCTTTTGCCTCTTATCAGTTCTGCCATGTCAGGGTTTTTTTTCTGAGGCATAATGCTGCTGCCCGTTGAATAGGCATCGTCAATTTCAATGAATCCGAACTCAGCACTGCTCCAGTTAATCAACTCTTCGCAAAATCTGCTCATATGCATGATACATATACTGCAGCAGCTCAGAAATTCAATCGCAAAGTCTCTATCGGCCACAGCATCCATTCCATTTGGCAAAATTTCATTGAACCCCAGCTCAGCCTTCAGAAATTGTCTGTCTGTATCATAAGTGGTTCCCGCAAGGGCTCCGCTTCCCAGGGGAAGTCTGTTTATTCTTCCAAGACTGTCGGCGAACCTTTCTTTGTCGCGGGAGAACATCTGATAATATGCAAGCAGATGATAAGCCAGAGTTACAGGCTGTGCCCTTTGTAGATGTGTATATCCCGGCATTACCGTTTCGATATGCTCTTCCGCAAGATTTTTGATTGTCTCCAGAAGGACAGACAGCTTTTCATCAATATATGCGGACTCTTTCCTCAGATATAATCTGAAATCAAGAGCTACCTGGTCATTTCTGCTTCTGGCTGTATGGAGCTTTTTGCCCGTCTGTCCGATTCTGTCAGTCAGAATCGTCTCTATGTTCATGTGGATGTCTTCCGCTTCGATGGTAAAATCAATCTTACCGGTTTCGATGTCCTTCAATATTTCTCTAAGTGTTTTGACGATAAGCGCCGATTCTTCCGAAGATATGATTCCCTGTTTTCCCAGCATTTTGGCATGAGCTATACTGCCGGTGATATCTTCTTCATACATTCTTCGGTCGAATCCTATGGAAGCATTGAATTCATCACTCGACGAAGTCGCTTCCTTTAAGAACCTTCCTTTCCAGAGTTTCATCCTGTCTTGCCCCTCCTTCTACGGTTTCCTTCTGAATTGCACGGATTTTCAGTGGCAGAGACCACAGATTGATAAATCCTTCTGCATCGTATTGATTGTAAACTTCATCCTTGCTGAATGTTGCAAATTCTTCATTGTAAAGTGAATAAAGCGATTTTTTAGCGGCAACAATCGCATTGCCCTTGTATAACTTCATTTTTACCGTACCTGTAACTTTTTCCTGGGTTACATCTACAAATGCACTGATTGCTTCTCTGAGAGGTGTGAACCAGAGGCCATTGTACAGAAGCTCGGCAAATTTATCACCGACAATTTTCTTGTAATGTGAAGTGTCTCTGTCGAGAATAAGCTCCTCCAGACCCGAGTGAGCGGCAAAGAGGATAGTTCCTCCGGGAGTTTCATATACGCCGCGGGATTTCATTCCGACAAGTCGGTTTTCTACTATGTCTATTGTGCCTATACCGTTTTTGCTACCAAGTTCGTTTAATTTCATGAGAAGTTGAACCGGCTCCATTTTGACACCGTCTACTGCCACAGGAACGCCTTTTTCAAAATCTATTTCGACATAGGTGACCTCATCCGGTGCCTTTTCCGGTGGAACGCTCAAAACATGTATACTGTCATAGTGTTCGTTCCATGGGTTCTCAAGTTCGCCACCTTCATGGCTTATATGCCATATGTTCTCATCCCTTGAGTAAATTTTGGCGGTTGATTGACTGATCGGAATATCGTGATCCTTGGAATATTCAATGAGATCTTCCCTGGATTGAAATTCCCACGCATCCATTCGCCATGGAGCAATAATCTTAATCGACGGATCAAGTGCATGAACAGCAGTTTCAAATCTCACCTGATCGTTGCCCTTGCCTGTACATCCGTGGGCGATGTAAAATGCACCCTCCTCTTTTGCTATTTCAACAAGTTTTTGTGCCATTAGAGGTCTTGCCATTGATGTTCCCAGGAGATAGTTCTCGTAGGCTGCTCCCGCCTTTAATGTAGGCCAAATATAGTCGGTTATAAATTCTTCCCGAATATCAACGGTAATCGCCTTTATTGCACCCGTTGCAAGAGCCTTTTTTTCGATTGCATCAAAATCTTCCTTCTGACCGGCATTACAACACACTGCGATAACTTCATAGTCGTAATTTTCCTTTAGCCATTTCATGATTACGGAAGTATCGAGTCCCCCTGAATAAGCCAGTACTACTTTTTCTTTACTCATTGTTTTACCCTCCTTTTGCTGTGCTTTTATATTATATTATACCGTACTTTTTATTATCCTCATTCTTCTTCATGTTTGCATTACCACTGCGCCATTTACTTTATCCCCAACTGAATAAATCTTTCTAAATCAGATAAAAGAATCTTTTGTAATCGGCATTTACCAATGGCTTCAGGAATTACCATAGATATCGAATCGGCACTGATTTTTTTATCATTTTTGGCATATTTGTATAGTTGTTCTGCGGAATAGGGAAGGTTTAAGTCAAAGCCGCACTTAGTCAAAACCTCTGTCAGATATTCACTTGCATCGTATCCGGTGAGCCCCATTTTAAAAGCTGCTTTTGATTCAGCCACCATCCCCATGGCAACTGCTCTGCCGTGGGAGATTCTGTATGAACTCAGTTTTTCTATACCGTGGCCTATGGTATGACCGAAGTTCAGGAGCTGACGCATTCCAATATCCCGCTCGTCCGCCTCAACCACTGATTTTTTTATGGAAACACATCTTTCGATTACTTTACCGTAATCCTTGGCTAAAACTCTGTCTATTAGAGAGCTTTCCATGATCATTCCGCTTTTAATGGCTTCGGCAACTCCGTCCAGAAGAAAAGCTTCTTCCATACTGTCAAAAGTTTCGTAGTCACATATTACCATAGAAGGCTGCCAAAACGCTCCTGCCAGATTTTTTCCCGAAAGAAGATTGACGGCAGTTTTCCCGCCCACTGATGAATCCACGGCAGCAAGGTATGTGGTAGGAATTTGAATATATCTGATTCCTCGCAGATATGTGGCGGCTGCAAAGCCGGACAAATCCCCCACGACACCTCCGCCCAGAGCAATGATGATATCTGAACGGGAAAATGCTTTTTCTGCAAGGGATTCCAAAACATTGGCATAAGTTGCTATACTCTTGGAATATTCACCCTCCGGAAAAACAATTTTATGTGTTTCAAAACCATTTCCTTCTAATGATGATGATAAAATTTTGGAATACAGTTTGTTTACTTTGCTGTCTGTAATTATGCAGACACGACAAGGATTTACACACTCTTTAATATACTTACCGGATTGATCCAGAATTCCTTTTCCTATGAGAATATCATAAGGTCTTTCAGTTGTTACAGCAAAACGCTCCATTTATCAATCTCCCCACAACTCTTCTTTAAACTAACACATAGCTGTGCTATAATGCCATTTATTATTAAATCTGATTCTAACACAAAAATTTACCATTTGCAAAAGTGTATATATATGAAAAAAATGAAGAAAATATTTATTTTGTTCTGCTTGCTTGCAGCAATTATCATTGCTTTGACCTACGGCATAAACAGACATATTATCAATACGGAAAAAAAGAATATTGTGGCTAAGGTGACTACTAATGAAAATATCCTTGAGAAAACTGAGATTGACCAATCTAAAAATTTCAAAGGAGATTGTATCATGGTGTTGGGTTGCGGAATAAAGGATAGAGAAACTCCTTCACCTATGCTTAAAGACAGACTTGATGTCGCTATTTTGCTTTATAGAAATGGAGCAGCACCTAAAATTTTAATGACCGGAGATAACGGCACAGTTTCTCATAACGAAATCCATGTTATGCTTAACTACGCATTGAAGCAGGGTATTCCCAAAAAAGATATTTTCTGTGACCATGCGGGATTTTCCACCTACAAGTCCATGTATAGAGGAAAAAGTATTTTTAAGATTGATAAAATAATTGTCATTACACAGACCTATCATATGTACAGATCCCTGTACATTGCGGATAAGCTTGGAATTAAGGCTATAGGTGTTTCCGCAGACCAAGAACAATATTCAGGGAAATTTGGAAGAGAGAGCAGAGAGATTTTTGCGAGAGTAAAAGATTATTTTCAGAGTTTTTACAAACCGAAACCGACATTTGGAGGGGAAGAAATTCCGATTACAGGCAGTGGAGTTTCCAGCCATGGAGAGTAAACTTAAATTATAACAAAGAGTAAGTTTAAACAGAATGATTAGGTTCTGCACTAAATATTGTTGATGAAGATACAATAATTAAGAAACTCTAGAATCACCAAAAACTACTAAAAACCACCGGTGCATCCGGATTGACCCTGTAATGATCAGACTTTTAATCTGACTTTCAGGAATCATTTCATTTTGATGCCGATGGTTTTTAAATATTGTTATGTAATTTTTATGTTATAGATTATGTTTGGAAATCAGTTCTTCCTTTGGAAAAGCGCCTAAAAGCTTCGACTTAAGCTCTCCGCCTTCAATTACCATTGTAACGGGTATACTCATAACGCCGAACTTGGCAGCCAGCTCAGGTTCATTGTCTATATTGATTGTACCGAACTTAGCCTTATCTGAGTATTCTCCTGAAAGTTCTTCAACTGTAGGCATCAGCTGTTTGCAGTATCCGCACCATGGAGCCCAAAAGTCCAGAAATACCGGTTTGTCTGAATTCATAACTTCCTGTTCAAAGTTGTTTTTTGTAATTTCAATCATTTTAATTTCCTCTTTTCTTAATATCCTATAAAAGGTTATTTTTTTATTGCGACACGAATGGTGTCTTCTATGTTTTTGATAGTATTACTGATTTCTTTTCTGCTTAGCCCATCCGTTTCGACTGCAGGGTGAATAGTAACTGTCACATGAGCATCCTTTTGGTAATAACCCTTTTCTTCAAGAAGATGGTAAGTTCCATTGATTGTAATTGGCACTATTGCAGCTTTTGCCATCGTTGCCAGTTTGAAACTTCCGGGTTTAAAGTCAGCCATTTCAGGTCCTTTACTTCTGGTTCCCTCCGGAAAAATGACTAAATTATATCCATCCTTAATCTGTTTTGCACCCTGAGACAGCGACTTGAGAGCCTCTTTTGCATTTCCTCTGTGGAGAAACAGACCGTGTATTGTTGTAATCCATTTCCCAAATAAAGGTAATTTTGCTAAAGTGTCCTTTGCGATAAATCCAAGCTGCTTTCCCTGTAGCGCCTTAAATAATACTATAATATCTCCATACCCTTGATGATTAGAAATAAACACAAGACCATCCTTTTCCGGAATATTTTCACGACCAAAAACTTCCACATGCATACAAAGTTTTTCTATCGTGTCTTCTGCCCATTGATAGGTATATAAGGCAATAAGTTCTTTTTCAAGGTTTGTATTGCCTGCTTTTGCAGCTTCCTGAATAGGTTTGATTCGACTGTTGAAAGTTCTTATAGATTTATATATTTTGAAAATAGCAGGTATATTTTGAAGTTTTCCCATTTTTTTCTCCTCTACTGAAATTTAAGATAGTAAAAAGGTATCATATATGATGAGGTTAGTCAATTTTTCAGTTTGATAATTAAAAATTTTGGTGTATAATGCTATCAAGAATGATTTTTGAAATGATTCAAAGTTCGGAACTAGAAGTTATTGAACCGATGTTCCGCAGCGAATCAGGGGTGAAGCAGCAAGGAGGGAACTATGAAATTAATTAATTTGAGTTATGTGCCCGGAGTAGAAATTAAGGCATTAGGATTGGTGAAGGGAAATACTGTTCAGTCAAAGCATATCGGAAAAGATATAGGTGCAGGCTTTAAGACTATTGTAGGTGGTGAAATTTCAGGATATACAGACATGCTGAGGGAAGCCAGACAAGTGGCTACACAGAGAATGGTGGATGAAGCGGAGTCTTTGGGTGCTGACGCAGTAATCAATGTCAGATTTGCATCATCTGCTATTATGCAGGGTGCTGCGGAGGTTATTGCTTATGGAACGGCAGTTAGATTTGTTAAGTAGGAAAACCTTAAATAGAAATAGTGTTGTTTTAAGATTAGCTGTTAGTGCTTTTGCGCTAACAGCATTTTGTATAATCGCATATAAGGTTTCATTGGGAAATACGGAAACTTTTGATAGGAAAGTAAGCGAGATTGTTTATTCCTTTAGAAACAGTTTTACTAAAAGTATTTTTGTGCCGTGGACTTATCTTGGGAATGCCGTTATAGTAATATCGGCAATAGGCATTGCGACTGTGATTCCAAAGACAAGATGGTCTATTGGGGTTCCTACGGCACTGACAGGTACAGTGACATTTGCTCTATATAAATTTTTAAAATACAGCTTTGCAAGACCCAGACCGGAGGAAGTTTTTCATTTGATTCAACAGGGAGGTTTTTCCTTTCCCAGCGGTCATTCCATGAATGGCTTATTCTGCTATGGAATGATAATTTTTCTTATAAGAAGAAATTGCAGTGATAAGACTACGGCTAACTGTTTGACGGCAATCGGCAGTATTATGATTATAGGGATTGGCTTTAGCAGAATTTTTGTCGGAGTACACTACCCGACTGATGTAGCAGGAGGTTTTTTACTGGGGCTGGCGTGTTTAATGCCGGCAACTTTGGGAATAGATAAGGTGCATTATAATTTCAGAAAATAATATTCAGTAAAAGTATCTTGTGAAAGGAGAGAATTATGAGTAAATATGTATGTGGTGCATGTGGATGGGAATATGATCCGGCAGTAGGCGATCCGGATAACGGAATCGCTCCGGGAACGGCATTTGAAAAACTTCCGGATGATTTTGAATGTCCACTTTGCGGAATGGGTAAAGGCGTTTTTGAAGAAAAATAAGAAGGAGAATTGAAATGAGCGCAGTTTTTAAATTGACTTATGGTCTTTTCATTCTTTCAGCAAAGGATGGAGATAAGGATAACGCATGTATCATAAATACGGGAATGTGGTTTTTTCCGTAAAAGTAAATAAGACTGTGGATGTTGGTTCGCATACGATTTTCATTGGAAACGTTACGGAGCAGAAAGTGCTTTCAGAAGTTCCATCAGCTTCATACCGGTATTATTTCGATCATATTAAGCCAAAACCGGAAGCAAAGAAAAAGGGTTATGTGTGCAAAATTTGTGGATATGTTTATGAGGAGGATGTACTTCCGGAGGACTTTGTATGCCCGTTATGTAAGCATGGTGCAATTGATTTTGAGCTACTGTAAAAATTAAGGCGGTCATGTCAGCCAGCCGAAAATAAAGAAAGATGATATGGGGGCTGTAGAAGAACAGGCATGATTAGAAAGATTTATAGATGAAACTTTCTAATCATGCCTGCTTTTTTCGGAAAATAAATTATTTCTTTGAACTCATTTTGCTGTAGTATGTTTTTTTGCCCTTTTTCTTCCAAGCCTTAATCGTAACCTTCCCTATTCCTATTTTTTTCTTTTTGATTTTTACATAGCAAGGGAGTTTTTTTACGGTTTTTACTTTCTTTCCTCTGACATATATATAACAGCCTTTAGCATTTTTAGCCTTTCCGATTTTCACTATTATATAGTTTTTATTTACTCTCTTTACACTGAACTTAGGAAGAGAGACTTTGATACTTTTTTTGCCGGTTTTAGGTTTGAGGATATTCTTACCGGCTTTTCCCGTATAAACCTTTACCAATGCGTTTCCGAATTGAGGGTTGGACTGACTATTGGAAAGGTATTTCATATCACACCATTTTCCTTTGTTTATGCCCGGTGTCTTGATGAAGCTCTGACCTTTCTGCACATCCAAAATCGTTGTAACTGCAAAAGGATAGACGTCTTTTTTTACCTCACAAGGCAGATAATACATTACCTTTCCTTTATACTTATAACTTGTTTTTACAGACACAAAGACTTTTTGACCTGCCTTTACCTTTATGGATTTTGACAGTTTGAGCTTGTGAAAGCCTGCATAGGACGTACCGAAGTTTTGAGAATATATTTTTTTACCTAGGTTTCCTTTCTTTGCTTCCTTTGCGTTTCTGGTATAGACAGTAGCCTTAATTTTGCAGTTTGCCACAGGAGTATAGGTAGCCAAGGTATTTATCCACTCGCTTTTCCTTGCCTTGTAACAGTTAGCAGCTTCCAGGGAACGATTTCCTGAATATAAACTATCGCCTGTTCCTATACCGTCATATTGATAAATATTTCGCTCTTTCGCCTTTTTAGTACTTCCATGATAAGATGAAAAATTACACAAAGTCTTGTCATAATAGGAAATATACATATATCCATTATTTCCAAAACTCTCTCCCCAACTGTTCTTAACAATCCAACCACCCGGTCTTATAGGCTTATTTCCACTTCCGTCATTGAATTTTTCCGGAGATATTGTGTCATCCCAGCCTACTATGGTTATGGCATGGTTTGCGAAAGCACTGCCTTTATAACAGTAGTAAGCGTTATATTGCTTATTGAAGAAAGGTCCTTCATTATCAGAGTATCTGTCATAATGATGATATGCAGCGTACAAAGCTCCGTGTTGCTGTATAGCCTTTTTTATATGGGGAATTGCCCCATATGCATAATCCTTAAAGACTTTGGAATTACCGACAATGGCAGATTGAGCTACCGACGGCAGATAATCTACATTTTCCAGATCTATTTTAGACATCGTTCTGGGTGCTCCATCTTCTGCATCTGCACCTTTCATCATATTTTTAACAGGATTATACGGACAATCCTGTTCATAGACTGCTCCGTATCTTCTGGCTAAAGCAAAAACCGCAGTATCCAGTAACCCGCCTCTGTTATAAATATCGGGTTCATAAAGATAATTTCTGGAATCATTACCTGCATATTTGCTCTTATCCTTTTCTTTCTTTTCTACGCATTCGTAAGCATACCATGCCAAATGCCGTTCTGAAAGATCGATATGTCGGTTTGCAAGTTTTTTCTTTATTAAGTTGGATTCTACAGATGCCAGTGCAGCATGAGCCCAACAGGTACCGTAATCACCTTGATCCTTTACCGATGTAACCAGACCTTTGTCCTTAAGATTGTAGTAGGAAGGTACTGATGCTTTTTGTGTCACCGGTATATTTGCATTTAATAATTCAGGATCGTGGTATGAAAAAAACTTTTCGCCATTTTTGTAAACCATGTCTCCCAGCGGTTTAAAATAGTTTCCAAGGTCGTTATTCCTAGAGTTATCGGAAGTTCCGTAAATAAAGCTTTGTCCCGTAAGTAAAATCCCTGCTGCGAGAATTATTCCGATTTTCCAAACCGCAATCCTGATTTTGTTCATAATAGTTACCCTCTCATAATTACTTTATTTTTAACTTTACACGACTGTAGGTTCCATAAACGAACCTATTTTTGATTTTTTTGTAGGTACAAATCTGAAACCTATATACACAGCCTTTTTTTAATTTTTTAATACTATACTTAGAAATAGAATTTTTGCCTATTTTTAAAGTGATAGTTTTTTTCTTAGATACCTCATTATACATTAAAAGATAGCCCTGTGCACGAAAATTTTTCTTCCAACTGATTTTTGCGGTATTTCCGGTTATTTTGACAGTAAAGTTTTTAACATTAAGAGATTTGGCAGCAATAATTTTTTTTGTAATTTCCAGCTCCTTTTTAGCTTTATCTCTTTCTTTGACGGCTTTGTCCTTTTCACTTATAGCTTTATTCTTTTCTTCAATCGCTTTATGCTTTTCATTTGTCGCCTTATTTTTTTCTTCAATCGCTTTATTTTTTTCGCTTATTGCTTTGTCTCTTTCCTCAATGGTTTTATTCAGAGCAGTTGTTGCTTGTTCAAATTTTTCTTTAAGGGTTTCCATTGCCGTAACCAGAGAACTGTATTTTTCTGTTATTTCTGCGAGTTTTTCTTTATATTCCTTTATCTCTTTTTTCAATGTCTCTACTTGTTTTTGCAATGCTTCAATTTGTTCCTCAAAGCCGGATGATTTTTTCTCCCAAACCGCATAACAAACCATATACGATGATACATAGGTGTTTTTATTAACATCAGCCGCCTGAGAGTCAGGACTTTTGCTCCATCCTTTAAACTCAAATCCCTCTTTTTCGGGAATTTTCACAGGCATTTGATTTCCTATTTTACCGATGACCTTAATATTTTCGATTTCACCTTTACCTCCGTTGGGGGCAAAAAAGACGGGTTTTGGTACAGCTGTTTCAGAGCTTTCCCACACCGGCCAAACATCAGTGTCCTTAGTAAAAACCGTTCCCGGTGTTACATTGGAAGTCTGCTGATTCTTTGCAGTACTCCAGCCTACTTGATCGTATACAACATCTTCGTAATTTTCTTCCACAGTTTTAGACAACCCCTTTGTGGGGAATTTTAAATCCACGCATTCTCCGGATTTAATCTTTACAACGGTATCACCGCCGCCGGCACCGTCTTTTTTAAAAGTAACGGTAATTT